>JAEEGL012066939.1_pt1 | contig 10048 bp, 6 predicted proteins | sample 9134231 | NCBI WGS metagenome assembly JAEEGL01 (sample SAMN16246548, study PRJNA631951) | gut metagenome | biome: gut microbiome; feature: rumen; material: fiber-attached | host: Bos | place: Iran: Karaj | collected 2018-10 | reverse complement strand
GCAAGGCGATGTGATGGCTCAGTACAAACTTGGGACGGCGTATGAAGAAGGTTCTTGTGTTCACATAGATAATGAAAAAGCCGTCTTTTGGTATCGCAAAGCGGCGGAACAAGGAAATTCATCAGCTCAATGCAGTCTTGGAAGGATGTTCGATTACGGGTGCGGCGTCCCCGAAGACAAACAAGAAGCCGCCATTTGGTATCGTAAAGCCGCTGAACAAGGCGACGGGAATGCCCAAAACGATCTTGGCATATTGTTACTTTACGGAGAAGGCGTTCCAGAAGACAAATCAGAAGCCATATTCTGGTTTCGAAAAGCATCCGAGCAAGGGCTTAAAGAAGCTCAATATAATCTTGGTGTACGATACCTTTTTGGAGATGGTATTTCCGAAGACAAGCTGCAGGCCTTTACCTTGTTTCAAAAGGCAGCGGCACAAGGGTTCGCATCGGCACAATTCAGGCTCGGCAAGATGTATGATGACGGAGGCGTCGTTCCTGAAAACAAGACAGAGGCGGCAAATTGGTATCGCAAAGCCGCTGAACAAGGCGACAAGGAAGCCCAAAACAATCTCGGTGTTTTGTTCCTCAACGGAGAAGGCGTTCCACAAGACAAATCGGAAGCGGAATATTGGTTCCGCAAAGCTGCCGAGCAAGGGCTTGAAGCTGCTCAAAACAATCTCAACTTAATATTACAAGACAACCAAGAAACTCATGCTAAAGGGATAAAGTACATTATAAAATTGACGCAAATCATAAATCGTTTAAAAAAATTAAAATAAAAAATACAATGAACAGAATCAATCAATTATTTAAGACAAAGACCAACAATATTTTGAGTCTTTATTTTTGTGCAGGGGCACCAACGTTGGACGGAACTGTTTCGGTTTTGCAAACATTGGAACAACGAGGAATTGACATGGTTGAAATCGGTATTCCGTTCAGCGACCCTATGGCCGACGGTCCAGTTATTCAGACGGCTGCAACCAAGGCGTTGCGAAATGGAATGTCGCTGAACCTGTTGTTTTCGCAGTTGAAAGATGTGCGTAAATCAGTAAACATTCCGCTCATTCTGATGGGATATTTGAATCCTGTGATTCAATACGGCTTTGAAAACTTCTGCAAAAAATGTGTCGAAGTCGGCATTGACGGAATGATTTTGCCCGATTTGCCTTTCAAGGATTATATGGAGCAATATAAACCCATTGCCGACAAATACGATGTGCGTATCATAATGCTGATTACGCCCGAAACGAGCGAAGAACGTATCCGTTTTATCGACGAGCACACCGACGGCTTTATTTATATGGTTTCGTCGGCTGCAACTACGGGAGCGCAACAGTCGTTCAACGACGAGAAACAGGCATATTTCAACCGTGTTCACGCAATGAACCTCCGCAATCCGTTGATGATAGGTTTCGGCATTTCAAACAAGCAGACACTCGATGCAGCACACGCAAACGCGCAAGGAGCAATCATCGGCTCCAAGTTCGTACAACTGCTCGACGAAGCAAATGGCGATGCGGAAAAGGCGGTAGATCAGTTATATGAGAAGATTGGAAGATAAAATAGGTCTGTTTTAAACAATATTCGATATTTTTTTTTCAAACATATTGTACAAAAAGAAAAAAATGTATATTTGCACACCCATTTGGGTGGACTGTCGTATGGTGTAATGGTAGCACAACTGGTTTTGGTCCAGTTAGTCGAGGTTCGAACCCTTGTACGACAACGTAGGAATGCAACTTGTTTATAAAACAAGTTGCATTTTCTTTTTGGTACCATTAGGTTCTTTTGAGATTAATACACCACTAAATTCCGATGTATATGATTTTTTTTGTCCTACGTTTCCACAAGATTATATATTTATTATATTTGTAACGACAAAAATATATATCAAAATGCTTACACTTCAATTGATTCGGGAAAATCCCGAATTCGTAGTTAAAAGACTTGCTGTCAAGCACTTCGATGCAAAAGAAGCAGTCGAAAAAATAATTTCCTTAGATGAAAAACGTGTGTCAATTCAACAAGAATTGAATGCAAAACAAGCAGAAATAAATGCTTTGTCAAAAGAAATTGGTGCGTTGTTCGCTCAAAAGAAACTTGATGAGGCAAATGCGGCAAAAGAAAAGACAGGAGTATTGAAAGAGTCCATTAAGAACTTGGAACAAGAAATGTCAAACACTCTTGCCGAGTTGCAAAAAGTGCTTGTGTTGTTGCCAAACCTTCCTGCCGAAATTGTTCCCGAAGGAAAAACAGCCGAAGACAACGTTGTAGTAAAAATGGGAGGTACTATCCCTGAAAACGACAATCTTCAATGTCACTGGGATTTGGCTGAGAAATATAACCTGATTGACTTCGAACTCGGAAACAAGTTGACTGGTGCAGGATTCCCCGTGTATGTGGGCGTTGGCGCAAAATTGCAACGTGCGTTGATTTCATTCTTTCTTGATCGTGCAATCGCAGCCGGTTACAAAGAATATCAACCACCAATCATGGTGAACGAGGCTTCTGGTTACGGAACGGGTCAGTTGCCTGACAAGGAAGGTCAGATGTACTATGTCGGTCTTGACAATTTGTATCTGATTCCGACTGCCGAAGTTCCTGTTACCAACATTTTCCGTGATGTAATAGTGAAAGAAAGCGATTTCCCAATAAAATGTACAGCTTACACGCCATGTTTCCGTCGTGAGGCTGGTTCGTACGGGAAAGACGTTCGTGGTTTGAACCGTCTTCACCAATTCGACAAAGTGGAAATCGTTCGCATAGAACACCCTGCTCGTTCATATCAAGCGTTGGACGAAATGGTCGCTCACGTAGAATCGTTGGTACAAGCATTGCAATTGCCATATAGAATCGTTCGTTTGTGTGGTGGCGATATGAGTTTCACTTCGGCATTGACTTACGATTTTGAAGTATTCTCGGCTGGTCAGAAACGCTGGTTGGAAGTAAGTTCTGTTTCAAATTTTGAGACATATCAAGCAAATCGATTAAAATTAAGATATAAAGACGAAGCAACGAAAAAGACTGTGCTTGCTCACACCTTGAACGGAAGTGCGTTGGCATTGCCTCGAATTGTGGCTTCAATTATTGAAAATTATCAGACTCCTGAAGGCATTAAAGTTCCTGAAGTTTTGGTTCCTTATATGGGTGGTTTGACGATGATTAAATAATTTTTTATATTTGTATCGTTCAAAAACTCTTCTTATGCGAAAAGATTCAGATGCAAACGAAAATCTAAATGATGATTTGGATTTTTCTCCGAATGAAAGTGAAAAGACTTTCTACAATAATGGTAATTCTTCTGCAGACAACGAAGAACCATTGTTTCAGTTAATAGGGGAACCTTCAAATGTTGCTTCAACAGGTAAGGAAGAAGTACTAAATGAGGTTTCTCAAAAATCTGTGGTTGAAGAACCCCAGAGTGCACCCGTGCAAGCATCTGAGCCAGAGCAAGATGAGATAGATGAAATTTCCGACGAGGAGGAAGAAGAGGAACCGAAAAAACGCAAATGGTTATGGATTATTCTGTTGCTTTTGTTGTTGCTTCTTCTTTTGGGTGGCGGTATTTGGTATTATTTTACAAAAGTGAAACAAGCACCCGTAGAACCTCCTGTAGTTGTTGCTCAAGACACGGTGAAAGAAAAGCCACAACCTGAACCAGAACCTGAGCCAGTGATAGATACTATTCCTGAAGTTGTGGAGGATACGGTTGTAGAAGCACCCGCACCAAAGAAGGTGTATACTCCTGCACGTGTAGCAACGAAGAACAAAGTTCCTACAACGGGATGGTTGATTGGCTATAAGGCAACAGCTGATGAAGTTGAAGCCATCAAGATTGTTGCCGAAATGTCGTATGTTGATGGACTTCCGTGTGGATATTATTGGATAAACGACGCTCGTAAGGGCAAACCATTATTCAAGATATATGTTGGTCCATACAAGACTCGTGAGGATGTGGAAGCTGTGTTCCCGACTATAAAGGCTAAGGTTCCCGATGCTCATATCTTCACGGAAAATGCAGCAATGCAACAAGATTATAATGAACAAAAGAAAGTTTATACAGCAGAAGTAGAAGAAAAGTAATGAATGTTTTATTGTTAGGTTCAGGTGGACGCGAACATGCGTTGGCATGGAAAATTGCTCAAAGTCCTTTATTAGATAAACTCTACATCGCTCCAGGAAATGCTGGTACGGCACAAGTAGGAACGAATTTGCCTATTTCGGCAACGGCATTTGATGAAATAAAGAATGCTGTAAAAGAATATGCAATAAATCTTGTAGTTGTCGGTCCCGAAGATCCGCTTGTAAAAGGCGTTCATGATTTTTTCCTAAACGATGAGGAGCTGAAGTCAATTCCTGTGATTGGTCCTCAAAAATATGCGGCTACATTGGAAGGCAGCAAGGAATTTGCCAAGACATTCATGAATCGTCACAATATACCTACGGCAAAACATTTCACGGTTACTGCTGAAAATCTTCAAGATGGATTCGATTTTCTTGCGAAGCAAACTGCCCCGTACGTGTTGAAAGCAGACGGATTGGCTGCAGGCAAAGGTGTGCTGATTCTAAACGACTTGAATGAGGCTAAGTCGGAATTGGAAAATATGCTTAACGGCAAATTCGGCGCGGCAAGCAAGACTGTCGTGCTTGAAGAATGTTTGAAAGGCATAGAAATGTCGGTATTTGTCCTTACCGATGGCGAAGGATATGTGATTTTGCCAGAAGCGAAGGATTATAAACGAGTGGGAGAGCACGATACGGGTTTGAACACGGGTGGTATGGGGGCCGTTTCGCCAGTACCATTCGCTGACAAAAAACTCATGGAGAGAATTGAAAATGAGATTATTAAACCGACAATAGCAGGTTTGAAGGAAGACAATATTCCATACTGTGGTTTCATTTTCTTTGGTTTGATGAACGACAACGGAACGCCGAAAGTCATTGAATACAATGTTCGTATGGGTGACCCAGAAACCGAGGTTGTCATTCCTCGTATAAAATCTGATTTGTTGCAATTATTTGTTGCTGCGGCAAATAAAAAATTGTCACAAGAAAAGATAGAGATAAATCCATTCTCGGCAACGACGGTAATGGCTGTTTCTGGTGGTTATCCCGAGGCATACGAGAAAGGGAAAACGATTACGTTCAGCGAACAGTTCTCCGACAGCATCGTGTTCCATGCAGGCACGAAATTGGAAAACGGCGAAGTGAAAACTTCGGGCGGACGAGTGTTGGCAGTTACTTCGTTAGGCGAGAATAAAGATGCGGCATTAAAAATTTCATATAAAAACATTACCAAGATTCATTTTGATAAGATGTATTATCGACGCGATATTGGTCAAGATTTATAGTCGTAATGTTCCAGTTTTTACAAAAGAACACAACAATCAATTTTATCCTGCTCCCTATAGTAATTATATTATTATGGGGAACAAATCTGTTACACCCTCTGTTCATCCCGCATTATTACGACACGAATCCTATGGTCTTGTATAAGCCATTGATGGCAATTCAGAATTGGAATGCGTTGGCAGGGCAAATAGTGTCGCTGGTGATTTTGCTGATAAATGTCGTCATCATCGTCAGAGTCAATTCCATCACCCGATTGATTGAGAATAAGTCGGTTTTTTTCATATTTTTATTCATATTCCTTTCAGCAAGTTTGCAAGACTACAAACAGTTGAATCCGATGCAACCAGCGCTGACATTCCTGATAATAGGAGTGCAGTTGCTATTTAATATGTATAAAAATGAACACGAACTGAAAAAAATCTTCGAGGCTGGGTTTTGTTTTGCGATTGCATCGTTGTTTTATGCGCCGGCAATCTATTTTGCAATCTTGATTTTCATTGGTTTGGGAATGTTTGTTCCTTTTTACTGGCGACAATGGTTATCGGCATTGGTGGGGTTGTTGTTACCCTTTATATTGGTCTTGTCAATCGCATTCTGCTTCGACAATTTTATGTTACAGGTAACGACATTTTATGAGAATTTAATGGCAGTAAATGCCTCTCATTTCACAAAATTGTTCCCTATAGCGTTTTCTATATTTTTAGCGCTATTATTTATTCGTTCTGCATTTTATGTTTATCTTGGCGGAACTCGTAAGGTTTCCACACGGAAATACTATACATTGCTACTGCTATTTTTGGTGTTGGTTTTGGTGTTGTATATATTCGTACCACACGTAACTTACGATTTTCTGTTTTTCGGAGGGATCTCGGTATCGGTATTTATCGCAAACTTTATGGTAAATATGCGTAGCAAGTTCTGGCAAGAAGTTCTATTTATCGCCATTCTTGCATTTACTGTTTTGGTACAGATATTTCCACTGACGGAGATCAATTTTTAAGAGAATATTTCCCAAACCTTTATGTCTCATCTTATACAAAGCGCACAGAACGGTCATGTAAACGGTTGTATGGCGATATCTTAATTTCTGGTTATGTTGGACAAAAGAAATAAAAAAAGCACTTACATTACTGCAAGTGCTTTAAAACTTGTGACCCCGGAGAGGCTCGAACTCTCGACCCATTGATTAAGAGTTGTTTGGATTTAGTGCCTATTTGTTTGTAAATCAATTTGTTATGTTTTGAAAATTTTTAATTTGCAAACATTTTGCAAACAAAATATAAACATTCCCTTTTTGCAAACTATAACAAAACAAATTGTTGTAAACACAAAACGTCGTTCTAAATCAACAACTTACACGTCTATTTTTTACATTTTCATTGAAAAGTGTACCATCTTAGAATCATCGAATCAAAAAACTTGCAATGATACTATAAAAAATCTATATTTGTACAAATTTAAATCACGACTTTAAAATTGTAAGGATTTATGATACAGAGAGAATTACAGAACAAATTATTGCAAATGGCTCAAAAATTTCCCTTTGTAGCTGTTACTGGTCCTCGACAATCTGGAAAATCAACATTGATTCGTTCTGTTTTTAGCGACTACCAATATGTGTCATTGGAAAATATAGAAACACGTGCATTTGCCCAAGAAGACCCTATGGGATTCATTCAAACATATCCCAACCACACCATAATTGACGAAGTGCAACGTGTTCCTCAAATACTTTCGTACCTACAAACGCATTGCGATTTGCAAAACCAAGAAGGAATGTATATTCTTTCGGGCTCGCAGAATATGTTATTGATGGACAGCATTGACCAATCTTTGGCGGGCAGAGTCGCTCTCCTGCACTTGTTGCCATTTTCACATTGTGAATTACAAACAAGTAGTCTTTGTAAAACCACAGTTAACGAGGAAATTTTCTACGGTGGGTATCCTCGTTTATATGATAAAAACATTGAGCCGACCGATTATTATCCGAACTATATTAGAACATATGTTGAACGGGATTTACGACAATTACACAACATTGGAGATTTATCGAAGTTTGTAAAATGTATGAAATTATGTGCAGGAAGAATCGGGCAATTACTCAACCTTTCTTCCATAGCAAATGAATGTGGATGCAGCGTGCCTACAATTTCATCGTGGATTTCAATATTGGAAACGAGTTTCATAGTGTATCTTTTACGACCAGATTACAAAAACTTTTCGAAACGATTGGTAAAAACGCCCAAACTCTATTTTTACGACACTGGTTTGGCGTGTTCGCTGTTGGAAATTACAGATGCCAAACAAATAGCCAATCACTATATGCGAGGAGAACTGTTTGAAAATCTTGTAATTAACGAATTTTATAAAAGTCAATACAATAGAGGATTGGAGCCACCATTCTCATTTTGGAGAGATAATGTTGGACACGAAGTTGATTTAATACGAACTCAGGGCGACAAACAAATTGCCTACGAAATAAAGTCGGGGGCTACGTTTTCGAGCGATTATTTTAAAGGATTAACATATTGGGGCGAACTATCCCAAGCGACCAACGAAGAAAAAACTGTTGTGTATGGAGGAGATTCTTCTTTTATAACGTCAAATGGTATTGTGTGTCCGTGGAACAAGATAGAGACTATTTTGTAAGTAAATCTTTCAACTCCACCACCGTTCGCATTGAAAAGTGTACCATTCGAACGAATTACGCAAATAAAATTCTCTGAGCGTAAAATCTTTTTGTGTGAAATTACTACTGAGCGTAAAATTTAGACTTTTCAGTTAAACCTCTGCCAACTATTGAATTTTCCCCTCCAACATAGGGATTTTTTCCATATCTTTGTCCTAAGAATATGAACTAAAAATTATTTCGACTATGAAAAAATTCCTGACACTTTTTGTTTTTGGGGTATTGGCGTCATTTGTAGCAAATGCACAAAATACAGAAATAATAGATATTACACCTCTTGGGTTCAGCGGCAATTTTGAACATTTACAATTTTCCCAAACAAGGGGCTTGCTTGCCATATCCGATAAAAATGTTTTGTATATAAGCACAGATACCGCAAAAACATGGAAAACGGAAAAGTTACCAACCGATACGGTAAATCAGTTTATTATGTATAAAGATGGTTTAACAGGTTTTATTACAAATAGTAAAGGAGCATATAGGACCTTGGATGGTGGCATAACATGGAAAAAAATGCTTTTAACAGGCATTCCTTCCAAAATAGATGGTTATGAAGTCAATTTAGTAAATCTCTATTTTAAGACCAAAGATGTTGTATTCTATATTTTAACAAATAAAGTTAATGGAAAGAGAATATACAAAAGTAGCGATTGTGGAAATACATGGAAAGAAGTTGCAAAAGACATATATCCCAACTACGGACTTCCAGTAGGAATACTTGTATTTAATATGCATTGGAACGGCGAGACGGGTTATCTATATGGCAATGCTTTTTATGCGAAGACAGAGGATGGCGGAGAAACATGGGAAAAATATTGCTATGATGAATCTTTGTATGAAGTATGTCAAGAAGTGATTTATTCATACGATAATGGTGTAGCTGTAATTGCAGAAAATCAATATACAACCAATAAGGTGTTTTGTAGCAAAGATGGGAATCCAACAGAAAAATATAATGTACAATCAACCGATGAATTTCTAAAACTTGCACAAGAAGTTGATGGACATTTGTATGCAGTTGATGATAATGGAAAACTATGGCATTCCGTGGATTCTGCAAAGACATGGGAATATGGCGAAATAGAAAAAGACAAAAGGATTTATATAGAAGGATTATATTTCTTTAATGAATTCATTGGGGTTGCCGTAAGCAGAAATCTCACATCTTATGTCACATTGGATGGTGGTGAAACATGGACAAAATATGCACACGGAGGAGCGGAAGGGTTCTCTCAGTCTTCAAGTGGAATTTATGTAAAAGATGAAAATGAGGTTTTTATAACAGGTAATACAGGGCGTTTGTTTCATTCATTAGATGGCGGAGATACGTGGGAATGGCAAGATATTCATAATGACAAACTTTATGAAATAGAATTTCCTACACCTGAAACTGGATATATAATTGGGCCTCAAGTTATACTTAAAACGGTTGATGGCGGAAACATATGGGAAAAGAGAAAAACACGAATTGTACATGCTCATTATATTGACTTCTTGAATGAAAACGTAGGATATATAGGGTATTCCAGTATGCGCCCAAGTTTGCATAAAACAATAAATGGTGGTGCAAACGTGTATGATTTATATGACCCTCTTTATGACGACAATAAAAACGATTATACGCCATTTTCTTTTTTAACAGAAGCCAAAGGACTGGTGTGTGCTGACAATGGCAATTTGTTATATACAGGAAATGGGGGTGATACTTGGGAATTGAAGAGCTTGGGATTTGGAGAAAACGACTATATGGAAAGCATAGTGTCCGTTGGAAAACAGGGATGGCTTCTTAACATATTAAATGAAGAAACCACAAAGATTTATTATATCGATACCCTTTTCAATGTTTCTATAGTTCATGAATTTGATGAAGATGAAGGTAAGGGTTATTATCTAAAAAAAGTGAACGATTCTCTTTTTTATATCAGTATGTATAAAGACGGAGAAAGAACATTGTATTTTGGGAATCTCACAGAATGGCATAGGACAAACATTCCTGTGAAATCAG
>JAEEGL011773699.1_pt1 | contig 10048 bp, 10 predicted proteins | sample 9134231 | NCBI WGS metagenome assembly JAEEGL01 (sample SAMN16246548, study PRJNA631951) | gut metagenome | biome: gut microbiome; feature: rumen; material: fiber-attached | host: Bos | place: Iran: Karaj | collected 2018-10 | reverse complement strand
TTTTTTTACGAAACGATGTAAAGCAAGCTTGACATTTAGCGCGGCAGATGATAGGATATGGATGTAAAGCAAACTTTACATAGACACGGGAAGGTGATGAGTTGAAAAACCGTATAGAAGAGATCCGGAATGAGAGAGGGATGCGGCAGGAGGAACTGGCGAAGCTGCTGGGCGTTTCGCGGCAGACCATCAGCTCGCTGGAGAACGGCCGTTACAATCCGTCCATCGGGCTTGCCCACAAGGTGGCAAAGCTGTTCGGAAGGACGATCGAGGAAGTTTTTATATTTGAGGAGGAATAAACATGGTCTATAACAACAAAAAGCTCCTGCTGAGCATATTCTGGATACTGGCCGGAGCGGCGCTGCTGGTGCTCACGGTCGCGGAGGTGCTGAAGGAACCTGTCTACGCCGGAATGGGCGGCGCGCTGATCGCCGTCGGCGTGCTGCAGACCATAAGGAATGTGCGGTACCGGAAGGATGCGGAATACAGGGAGAAGGTGGACACGGAGGTAAACGACGAGCGCATGAGCTTTATCCGCATGAAGAGCTGGTCGTGGACCGGGTATCTGCTGATCCTGATCGAAGGGATCGGCGTGATTGTTGCGCTCGCCATCGGTCAGCACACGGTCCGGCTGGTGCTTTCCTATTCCGTGTGTCTGATCCTCGTGATCTACTGGATAAGCTATCTGATCCTGAGCAGAAAATATTGACCAAACCAATAAAAGAAAAGCGGACAGATGGTCTTCCTCTGTCCGCTTTTCCGTGCCTTCCCGCTGCAGGAATGATCTGCACTTGTTGAAAATATCTCATGCCGGCATTTCTGAACGAGGGAGAAATGGTTACATTGCATAAAACGGTGCTTTTCTTTTCCAGCGATTGTGCTATACTGTGATCAAAGAAGGATATACTTGAAAATGATCCAAAGGAAGTGATTCTGCATGAAAGTTCTTCTTTCCGGCAATGAGGCCATTGCCCGCGGCGCCTATGAGGCGGGGGTGAAGGTCTGCTCTGCCTACCCCGGCACCCCGAGCACGGAGATTTTCGAGGAGCTTCCGAAGTATAAGGAGGCCCTTTACTGCGAGTGGGCCCCGAACGAAAAGGTGGCAACGGAGTTCGCCTACGGTGCCGCGATCGCGGGCGTCCGGAGCATGACGGCCATGAAGCATGTCGGCCTGAACGTGGCGGCGGATCCGATGTTCACCGCCTCCTATAACGGCGTGCTCGGCGGATTCGTAATCGTGACCTCGGACGATCCGAGCATGCATTCCTCCCAGAACGAGCAGGACAACCGCCAGTATGCGAAGTTTGCGAAGATCGCGCTGGTGGAACCCTCCGACTCGCAGGAATGCAAGGATTTCATGCGCGAAGCCTTTGAGATCTCCGAGCGCTTCGACATGCCGGTCCTGTTTCGCTCCACCACCCGTATCTCTCACTCCAAGAGCCTTGTGGAGCTCGGCGAGCGCACCGAGGTCCCGCCGAAGACCTATGAAAAGAATGTTCCGAAGAACGACTGCGCTCCGGGCTACGCGTACAAAAAACGCGCCAAGGTGGAGAAAATGCTGGCCGAGCTGGAGGAATACGGCTGCACCAGTCCGCTGAACAAGGTGGAGTACGGGGACGGGGAGGTCGGCGTTATAACGGCTTCGATCGCCTACCAGTATGCCAAAGAGGTGTTCCCGGAGGGGACCTCCTTCCTCAAGCTGGGGCTTACGAATCCGCTTCCGATGAAGTTGATCAGGGAATTTGCCTCCAAAGTGAAAAAGCTCTATGTGGTCGAAGAACTCGAGGGCTTCATGGAGCAGCAGATCCGGGCTGCGGGGATCGAATGCATCGGCAAGGAGCTTGTCAGCAATATGTACGAGCTCAATCCGCAGAGGCTGCGGCAGATGATCTGCGGCACGGCACCGGAGGTGAAGGAGCTGCCGGTGAAAGCGGTTTCCCGTCCGCCAACGCTGTGCCCCGGCTGTCCGCACAGGGGCTTCTTCTATACCATCGCGAAGCACAAGGACGTGATCGTGACCGGGGATATCGGCTGCTACACGCTGGGCGACAATCCGCCCCTTAGCGCGGTGCACACCTGCATCTGCATGGGAGCCGGATTCTCTGCCGGCGCCGGCATGGCCAGAGCCTTCGAAGAGATCGGACAGCCGAAGAAGTTCTTCGGCGTGGTGGGCGATTCCACCTTCTTCCACAGCGGTATGACAGGCGCGGTGGAGATCATCTACAACAAAGCCAATATCGTCCCGGTAGTCATGGATAACCACATCACGGGAATGACAGGCCATCAGGACAATCCCGGCAGCGGATACACGCTTCAGGGGGAAGTGGCGGACGCCGTAAAGATCGAGGACGTGCTTGCCGCGTTCGGATATAAGAAGATCCTGATCGTGGACCCCTGGGATCTTGATGCGGTGGAGAAGGCCGTGAACGAGGCGATCACCTCGGAGGTTCCCGCCGCCATGATCACCCGCAGGCCCTGCCTCATGATCAAGCGGCTGAAGCAGGAGACGGGCACCTGCCGCGTCGATCCCGAAAAATGCATCGGATGTAAAATGTGCCTGAAGGTCGGCTGCCCGGCGATCAGCATCCAAAACGGCAAATCCGTGATAGACCCGGTCCAGTGCAAAGGCTGCACGATCTGCGCCCAGGTGTGTCCGAAGGGCGCGATAAGCAGGGAGGAGGTCTGAATCATGAAAAAGAGTGTGATCCTTGTGGGCGTCGGCGGTCAGGGGGCCATCCTTACCGCGAAGATCCTCGTAAACGGACTGATCAGCAAGGGATACGACGTGAAGATGTCCGAAGTGCACGGTATGAGCCAGCGGGGCGGAAGCGTTTCGACGCAGGTGCATTTCGGGGACAAAGTCTATTCTCCCGTGATCGGAAAGGGCGGGGCGGACATCATGGTGGCCTTCGAAAAGATGGAGGCTGTGCGGTATGCGGATTTCCTGAAACCGGACGGCATTGCCGTGATCAACGACTATGCCATGCCGAGCGCCACGACTGCAGCGGGACTGTGCGAGTATCCGGAGGGCTGTGTGGAGGCCATGCAGGCGGCTTTCAGGTGCCATGTGCTGGATGCGGCGGATATAGCCGTGTCGCTCGGGAACTCCCGGTGCATGAACGTTGTGCTCTTCGGAGCGATGACGGCCGTGCTGGGGATGGACGATATAGACTGGGAGACAGTGATCCGCGAAACAGTCCCCGCAAAATCCGTGGATCTGAATCTGCGTGCCTACAGAGCCGGCAGAGATGCGATTTGTGATTGAGGCCGGTTAATGAGAATGCAAAACAGTTGAATAAAAATACAAAAAGGTCCTCCGGTGAAAGCCGGAGGACCTGCTCTTCAGCTGATAAGATTTGATCCCTGCGAATGACCGGTTCGCAGGGATCTTGAGAGGGGGTTGAGAGGGGATTTGAAAGATACAATCTTATCTGTGAATAATTTAACACCTTTCTTTATCCTGAACAAGCCCCCTGGGGGGATATAATCGGAAAAAATTTTCGGATAAATATGCTTTTTCTGTGTATCCGCCGGGCTCCTTCGAAGGAGTGCGTCCGGGTATTGACGGATGGAGAGCGCATTTCCTATAATTGCAGTAAAAGAACCTCAATGACGGAAGTTTTCCGGATGACACAGGCAAAGGAAGACATATGAAAAAATTTGCGGTTATCAGCGGCTTTCTCGGCTCCGGGAAAACCAGCCTTATGATGGCGGTCACAAAATACTGTTCCGGGCATTTCGGCAAGGCAGCTATGATCTCCAACGATCTGGGCGAAAGCGTGATGCTGGCGGACCACAAACTCTCACTGCTTGCAGGCTGCCGGGCAGGGCAGATCACCGATGAGTGCATCTGCTTCTGCCGCGATGTGCTGACGGAAAAACTGGAAGCGTTCTATGAGGAAGGCTGCGAGCTTGTTGTGTCGGATATTCCGGGCTTTGGGGTCGGCGCGCTGGAGCATGTCTACCACGGACTGACGGCGGAAGCTCCCGGCCGGTTTGAACTGGCACCCTTCACCGTCCTGATCGAGCCGCACAATGCAAAGCTGCTCCATACGGGAAAGACGGGCGATTTGGGCGCCATCCTCGATGCGCAGCTCAGGGAGGCAGACCTCATTGTGCTCAGCAAATGCGACCTGCTGGATGCTGTGGAGCGCAGGAGAGAGAAGGAATGGCTCGCGCAGCGCTACCCGCAGGCAGCGGTCCTGGCGGTAAGCGCGAGGACGGGAGAGAACATCGAATCTCTGTGCCTTGCTCTGCGAAACGGCTCGGCCTCTCTCCGACATCCCGATATCGACTATGACGCGGACGACCTGCAGGAGGCGATGGGAAGCCTGAGCGAATACTATCTCCAGTATCGCGCACTTGTCTGCTGCAACGATTTTGACGGAAACGCCTACCTGATGGAACTGGCGCAGGCGATCCGGGAAGCAGTCGCAGCCGCCGGAAAGGAGATCCCGCACGGCAAGCTCCTTGCCTGGGAACCGGAGGGAGATTTCGGTAAGGCGGATATCCTCGGCACCGGTCGTCCGGTCGAGCTCCCGCACCGCTTTTCACGACCCTGCACCGATATTGCGGTCCTCCTGAACATGAGCGCCGCCTGTCCGGAAGGGATGCTGGACCGGATAAGCAGCAGAGCGGTGAAGACGGTTTCGGACAGATATCGGCTGGAGCTGACGGTTTTCAAAAAAGAGCACTTCGGTCTGGGAGAATAAGATGGAAACGATCATCCGCAAGACCCGTTCGGTCTGCCCGGTTTGTCTGAGGAATCTTCCTGCCTGTCTCATGCGGGAGGAGGGTGTCATCCGCTTGGAAAAGACCTGCCCGGAACACGGAAAATTCAGCGTCCCCGTCTGGCATGGAAAGCAGGACTGGGAAACATGGCTTCTCGGAACACCTCCGCTTTCGGAAAAGGACGGACGGAACTGCCCGAAAAACTGCGGCATCTGCCCGGAGCATGAGATCGGCAGCTGCTGTGTGCTGCTGGAAGTCACACCGCGATGCAACCTGCATTGCCGCTATTGCTTTGCCCGTGGGGGAGAAAGCACGGAGGAGCCTGCTCTCGAGGACCTGAAAGCTTCGATCAGGGACATCGTGAAACAGTGCGGGAGCCCGCTGCTGCAGCTTTCCGGCGGCGAACCCACCCTGCGCGATGATCTCGATGAACTGGTCCGTTATGCAAAGGAGACCGGATGCAGCTATGTGCAGCTGAACACCAACGGCCTCCGTCTTGCAGAGGAACCGGAATATGCAAAAAGACTGGCGGAGGCGGGACTGGATATCGTGTTCCTGCAGTTTGACGGCACGAAGGACACCATCTACGAGACGCTTCGAGGCGCGCCGCTTCTGGAGAAGAAGAAAGAGGCGATACGTGTCTGCGGAGAACTTCGCATGGGCGTGACACTGGTACCTACGGTGGTGAAAGGCGTAAACGACGGGGAACTCGGAGCGATCATCCGTTTCGCCTGCCGGATGGCGCCCGCTGTCCGGGGAATCCATTTCCAACCGGTCTCCTACTTTGGCCGCTATCCTGCAATGCCGGACGATGACCGGCGCTATACCCTTGATGATCTCATGGCCGATATCAGCGCGCAGGCCGGGATCCCGCTGAAAAGCTTCATGCCTTCACGCTGCGACCACCCGCTCTGCGGCTTTCATGCGAATTTTCTCATCGAACCCGGCGGGGGGCTGCGCGCCTTGAGCAGCATAAGCCATTCCTCATTGAACAGAGGCTGCGAGCGTGACAACCGGGAGTATGTTGCCCGGCACTGGCGCCGCATACCGGATGAACCTGCGCCGGATACAGCACTTTCCGATGAGATGGACTTTGATACATTCCTGTACCGTCTGCGCCACGAGAGCCTGACATTGTCTGCGATGGCATTCCAGGATGCGATGAATCTCAACATCGAGCGCTTGCACCGCTGCAGCCTGCACGTTTACGACAGGGGAAAGATCCTGCCCTTCTGCGCGAAGTATCTGACAAGCATGAAAGAAGTTAATTAGTATCGTTTTTCGGCATTTTCATACTTTTATGCGCACGGAATTGACTTTCGTGCGCAATACTTTTATAATAACCATATTGCGAATTGCTTTTGATTAATATTCGGGAACTGTCCCATGAAAGGAACAGAAGCCATGAAGCTTATGAAGACCGAGGATGCCGTCGGCCATGTGCTGTGCCACGACATAACCCAGATCATTAAAGACGAGAAAAAAGGACCCGTGTTCCGCAAGGGCCACATCATCCGCCCGGAGGACGTGCCTGTTCTGCTGAGTGTCGGCAAGGACAATATCTATATCTGGGAAAACAACGAGAACATGCTCCACGAGGATGAGGCGGCGGAGATCCTGCGGGATATCTGCATGAATGAAAACATGCATGCCACCGAACCCAAGGAGGGGAAGATCGAGCTGATTGCCGATACGGACGGACTTCTGCTCATAGACATAGAGCGGCTTCGCACCGTGAATGCACTGCCGGAGATGATGATCGCCACCAGAGCCTCCGGATTCGTGGTGAGGAAAGGAGACAAACTCTGCGGGACGCGTGTGATCCCCCTGATCATAGAGAAGGAGAAAATGGAGCGTGCCAAAGAGGCGGCGGGCGGAGAACCTCTGCTGAAGCTTGTGCCGCTGAAGAGCAAAAAGGTGGGCGTCGTGACGACCGGAAACGAGGTCTTCTACGGCAGAATTCAGGATACCTTCACGCCTGTTATCGAGCAGAAACTGCAAGAATTCGGCGGCTGTGTGATGACAGAGCACGTCACGCTGGGCGATGATCACGAAAAAATCACAGCCGCCATCCTCAGCATGCTGGACAAAGGCTGTGAAATGGTCCTGTGCAGCGGCGGCATGAGTGTTGATCCGGATGATAAGACGCCCCTTGCCATAAAGAACACCGGCGCAAATATCGTGTCCTATGGATCGCCGGTACTTCCGGGAGCCATGTTCCTCGTATCGTATATGCCGGACGGACGTCCCGTGTGCGGACTGCCCGGCTGTGTGATGTACGCAAAGCGCACCATTTTCGATCTGCTTCTGCCGTATCTCGTGTCGGACACGCCTATCACGAAAGAACATCTGGCGGCACTCGGACACGGCGGACTGTGCCTCAACTGCAAGGTCTGCCACTTCCCGAACTGCGGTTTCGGAAAAGGGACCTGATCGGGATCCAGTCCTGCATCACAATTTCATAGTGCATTCTTTCCTCTGTGTATGAACACGTAAAGCCGTGTTTATATAAATATCTTCCCTGAAATACGGGAAAAGGAGACAGAAGAAATGAAAAAGATCCTCGCACTGCTGCTTGCGCTTGCGATGCTGCTTGCGCTGGCAGCCTGCGGCCGGTCGGCCGCGCCCGCCGCAACTCCACCTGCGGCGGATCAGCCGGCGGAACAGCCCGCCGAAGCCCCTGCACCAGCCGAAGAGCCGGCTTCTGTGAAGGAAGTTGAGCTCATTGTCTTTGCCGCCGCCTCGATGACCGAGACGATGACGGAGATCAAGGCCCTTTATGAGGCCGCAAATCCCGGCGTGATCATCACCTGTAATTTTGACTCCTCCGGCACACTCAAGACCCAGATCCAGGAAAATGCGGAATGTGATCTGTTTATTTCCGCAGCACCCAAGCAGATGAACGCGCTGGACAGTTCCTGCGACAGCGAAAAGAACCCGGATGGGCTCGACTTCGTTCTGCAGGGAAGCCGCGTGAACCTGCTGGAGAATAAGGTCGCGCTGGTAGTCCCCGACGGCAACCCGAAGGGCGTGGAGTCCTTTGATCAGCTCGTTGAGCTGTTCAAAGCCGGAGACGTGCTCTTCGCAATGGGCAACAGCGATGTCCCCGTAGGGCAGTATACGCAGAAGATCCTTGCTTTTTTTGAACTGAGCGAAGAGGACCTTGCTGCGAAGAAACTCATCACCTATGGAAGCAACGTGAAGGAGGTTACTACGCAGGTGAAGGAAGGCAGCGTTGACTGCGGCGTTGTCTACGCAACGGATGCATTCTCTGCGGGACTTACCATAGTCGATACCGCCACCAAGGATATGTGCGGACAGGTAATCTATCCCGCCGCTGTTTTGAATGTGAGCAAAAACCCGGAGGCTGCCAAGGCGTTCCTTGACTATCTGCAGGGGCCTGAGGCCGCTGCGGTGTTTGAGAGCGTCGGCTTCTCTCCGGCATCCTGATCTGCAGCATTGACCATAACGGGCGGCGCTCACGGAACGCCGCCCGCCGTAATTCGGAGTACAGATTATGAGTTTTGACTGGTATCCTCTGTTAAACTCCCTTCGGATTGCCGCCATCAGCTGTGTGCTGGTATTTTTCGCAGGGATTTTCTTTGCCTATTATGCAGCGAGACTTCCCCGCTGGATCAAGGGTGTGCTGGATGTTGTCCTCACGCTGCCGATGGTTCTTCCGCCGACGGTCTGCGGCTATTTCCTGCTGATCATCTTCGGCGCAAGGCGTCCGGTGGGAATGTTCCTGGCGCAGTTCGGCATAAAGTTCGTTATGACCTGGTACGGCGGCGTGCTGGCGGCGGCGGTTGTGGCATTCCCGCTGATGTACCGCACGGCGCGGGGAGCTTTTGAGAGCTTCGACAAAACGCTTGCCTATTCCGGGCAGACGCTTGGCCTGAGCAACGCATATATCTTCTGGCGCATCCGCATGCCGGCCTGCCGGCAGGGCATCTTGGCAGGAACGGTGCTTGCTTTTGCCCGTGCCTTGGGAGAATACGGCGCAACGAGCATGCTCATCGGCTATACGCCCGGCAAGACGGCCACGATCGCTACAACGGTCTATCAGCTGTGGCGGACAAACGACGAAAAAGGTGCCTTCTTCTGGGTGCTGGTGAATCTCGCCATCAGTACGGTGGTGCTGCTGGGCGTCAATATGCTGGAGTCCGGACAGAAAAAGGCGGTGAAGCCATGAGTCTGCATGTGGAGATCCGAAAGCAGCTCGGCAGCTTTATGCTGGACGTGAAGTTCGATGCGGAGAATGGGGTGACCGCACTGCTCGGCGCATCCGGCTGCGGCAAAAGCATGACGCTCAAGTGCATTGCCGGCATAGAGAGACCGGATGAGGGAATCATCGAGCTCGACGGAAGAGTGCTGTATGATTCGGCAGGCGGGATCAATCTTCCGCCGCAGCAGCGCCGTGTGGGATATCTGTTTCAGAATTATGCGCTTTTTTCCAACATGACGGTGCGGCAGAACATTCTCTGCGGACTGAACCGCGAGAAGGACCGCGCAGTAAAGACAAGGCGCCTGCGCAACATGCTGCAGATGCTGCAGCTTGAAGGGCTGGAGGAGAGGAAACCGGCCGTGCTGTCGGGCGGACAGCAGCAGCGTGTTGCCTTGGCGCGTATCCTTGTAAGTGATCCGCAGCTGCTCCTGCTCGATGAGCCCTTCTCGGCGCTGGACGCGCACCTGCGCGACTCCCTCAAAGTGGAGATGCGTGATCTGCTGGAACGTTTCGGCCGCGAAGTGCTGATGGTGACACACGACAGGAACGAGGCTTACAACATGAGCAGCAGTATTGCCGTGATGGACAGGGGCCGTATTCTTGCACTCAAGCCTACAAAGACGCTTTTTGCCGATCCGGGAAGTGTGCAGGCAGCCGTGATCACAGGATGCAAGAACATCGCGAGTGCCCGCAAACTGGACGAGCATCTCGTTGAGGTCCCTGAATGGGGAGTCCGGCTGGAGACAAAACAGAGCGTCGGAGACGGGCTCTGCGCGGTAGGGATCCGGGCGCACTATTTCAGCCCATCCGCTCCGCAGAACCGCTTTCCCGTCCGCTTTGCGGAGGAAATGGAGGAACCCTTTGAAACCATCATCCAGTTCCGTTACGAAAAACAGAAAGAGGACAGCCCGCCGGTATGGTGGCGGCTGCCAAAGGACAGGAAGCCCGCGCAGTTTCCCGAGGATCTCGGGATCTCTCCGGCAAACATATTACTGCTGTATAAATAAGACAAAAAAACAGAGCGGAGAGATCCGCTCTGTTTTTTGTGATTTCAACTCTGCTTACCTTTTGCAGGCATCCTCCACGAGCACC
>JAEEGL011738565.1_pt1 | contig 10048 bp, 7 predicted proteins | sample 9134231 | NCBI WGS metagenome assembly JAEEGL01 (sample SAMN16246548, study PRJNA631951) | gut metagenome | biome: gut microbiome; feature: rumen; material: fiber-attached | host: Bos | place: Iran: Karaj | collected 2018-10 | reverse complement strand
GTGTTTTTTGGCAATCGTTCCGTTGTTTTTCCCGATACTCTTTTCGGGCATGGTTCCACGTACGCAGGAGGTGGGATAAACATTGGAATCTCTGCCAATCATGGTACCCGGGTTCAGAACGCTGTTGCAGCCCACCTCGACGCGATCGCCGAGCATGGCGCCGATCTTCTTGAGACCGGTCTCAATCTTCTCATCGCCGCATTTGACAGTCACCAACAGCTTGTCGCTCTTGACATTGGAGGTGATGGAGCCGGCGCCCATGTGACTCTTGTAACCGAGGATGCTGTCCCCGACATAGTTATAATGGGGCACCTGCACGTTGTCAAACAGGATAACGTTCTTCAGTTCGGTGCTGTTGCCGACAACACAGTTGTCTCCGACGAGTGCGCTGCCGCGCACAAACGCGCCGGGACGCACTTCTGTCTTGTGCCCGATAATGCACGGAGCGCCGATATAGTTATTGGGATAAATGACCGCATCCTTTGCGATCCAGACATTTTCGCTGACTTCGTCGAATTCATCCTTGGGCAGCTGCGGGCCGATCTCCAGAATGAATTCCTTGATTTTTGCCAGCGCTTCCCAGGGGTAAACCGTGTTCTCCAGCAGGGACGCCGCCCGGGTGTGAGTCAGATCGTACAGGTCTTTCGTCTTCAGCATTACTTCTTCACCTCAATCAGATGGCCGCTGTCCTTCATGGATTCGATGATCGCGTCCACATATTTTTCGCATTCTTCAACGGTGCCTGCTTCTGCCATGACACGGAGCACCGGTTCGGTTCCGCTCTTGCGCAGCAGCACGCGTCCGCTCTCGCCCAGCGCCTCAGTGCAGGCGTTCACGGCATCCATCACCTTCTGGTCTGCCAGCGTCTCATCCTTGTCGTCCACCTTTACATTCTTGAGGACCTGCGGATACATCTTGCATCCGTCCGCGAGAACGGACAGCGGCAGCTGTGTATCCATCATGACGCCCATGACCATGATGGCGGTAATAATGCCGTCGCCGGTCCGGGCGTGCTTCCGGAAAATAATGTGGCCGCTCTGCTCGCCGCCGATCAGATGATCGTAGGCTTTCATGTTTTCGTATACGTAACGGTCTCCCACCGCAGTCTTCTCGTAGTTGATTCCCGCAGCGTCGAGCGCCTTGTAAAGGCCGAAGTTGCTCATGATGGTTGTAACAACGGTGTTGCTGGGAAGCTGGCCCTTGCTCTTCATATACTTCGCGCAGATGTACATGATCTTGTCGCCGTTGACTTCGTTGCCGTTCTCGTCCACAGCAAGGCAGCGGTCCGCGTCTCCGTCAAAGGCGAAACCGACATCCAGTTTGTTTTCCTTCACATAGTTCTTCAGGCTTTCAAGGTGGGTGCTGCCGCAGTCCTTATTGATATTGGTTCCGTCGGGCTTGTCATGAATGACATAGGTCTTGGCGCCCAGCGCGTTGAATACGGCAGGGCCGATCATCCAGCTGGATCCATTGGAGCAGTCAAGCGCAACCTTGTGGTCGTCAAAAGGACGGATGGCCAGGTTGGTCAGGTAGCCGATGTAGCGATTCCGTCCTGTATAGAAGTCCACCGTGCAGCCAATCTTGTCCGCTACGGCAAAGGGAATCTCTTCGATCTCCCCGTCGATGTATTTCTCAACCTCATTCTGCAGATTGTCGTCCATCTTTTCGCCGTTGCCGTTCATCAGTTTGATGCCGTTGTCATAGTAGGGATTATGGCTGGCGGAAATCATTACCCCGCAGTCAAATCCTTCCGTCCGGGTAATATAGCTTACGCAGGGCGTTGTCGTCACGTGCAGCAGGTATACGTCTGCACCGGACGATGTGATTCCGGCAGCCAGTGCGTTCTCATACATATAGGAGGAACGGCGCGTATCCTTTCCGATGACAATTTTCGCCTTGTCGTCCAGATGTTTTTTTGCAAAATACCATCCAAGGAAGCGTCCGGTTTTGAATGCATGCTCAGCGGTCAGGTTTTCCCCGGCTTTGCCGCGAAAACCGTCTGTTCCGAAATATTTGCTCATAAAACCCTCCATAATTATTCTGTTTCTGCGGACAAACTGAACAGGATCAGTCCGCGCAGATCAGATGTATTATAACGTCTTATTTTCTCTTTGTCAACGAAAATTAAAAAGCTGCCCGCAGGCAGCTGATCTCCTTTCCTGATAAGGGCTATTCGGTTTCTTTCCCGGTGCTTTCCGGCAAGGCCTGTGGTTCATTTTCTTCTTTCTCAGGCAGTCCTGCCTCCAGGCGCCGTTTCTTTTCCCGGTTAACGATGATCCGTTCCAGAATAACCATTCCGACGCCGACAATCAGGAACAGGTAGAATGTGACAAACCGCCAGGTCAGCAGCGCCATGCCGATGATACCGTTCTGAAAGATTCCCCTGAAATAGACCAGGAAACCGCCCTCCTGCGCGCCGCTGGCGCCGGGCAGGGGCGTATAGCTGGCGCTCAGATAGAGCAGGCAGCTCAGCGTCAGTACCTGGTACCAGGGGGTTCCGTGCTGTCCGAACGCGTAGTAGGTGAAAACAACCGTTGCCATCAGACCGAGCAGGCTGATAAAGCTGCACAGAAACTGGATCGTGATCTGACCCGGCTGCCTCAGCAAATCCCGCATGGCCTTGTTGTAGGTATCCAGAACTTCGGTGATCTTTTCGATCATAGCTTCCTTGTTTTTGAGCAGATGTATTTTATGCAGGAGACAGGCCAGCCAGATAAAAAAGCGCTGTACCCACATACGCTTCCATGTGGCGAGAATAACAAGCGGAACAGCCGAGAAATTGATCGTCCATCCGATCCGGACGAGCCATATGGCACCCTGCAGCTGTTCGTACACAAAGGTTCTGTTGAACAGGAAAAGCACCAGTCCCATCATGGAGATCATGAACTGGTTTGTGAAGAACCGGATCGTCACTGCCATCGTCCCGTAGCCGACCGGAATCCCTGCCTTTCGCAGCGAATTGACCTGCATTGGCTGGCCGCCTGCAGCGCTGGGCGTAATATTGCTGTAGTAGAAACCGATCAGGGAGACATTGATCGCGCGTCCCACACTGAATTTGAATTTTTCGCGTCGAAGGTAGCACCAGTAGTTCAGTCCGTCAAAAACAACGCCCACAATCCAGCACCCGAAGATGCCCGCCAGCCACCAGAGATCCAGCTGTTTAATCGTGCTCCAGGCGTCCTTCAGTTCCGCATTGCTGAACGCGATAATAATCACAGCGGTAACAGAAGCTGCAACAAACAGAAAACTCAGTATTTTATTGAGTTTCGTCGACATGCCTTCCTCCCGCTTCCGCCGCAGCGCAAAATCATTGATCTAAACTTTATGATTTTATCTTATTTTCCTGTTTCTGTCAAAACCGGCAGTTTATTCATCAGCCTTCCCGAAGCGGAATCCTTCGAAATCGAAACGGCTTCCGGGCAGGAAAACAAAGGTCACCTCACACCTTCCGCCGGGCGTAAGCATCCTGAAACGCTGCTCCGGCTCACCGCTTCCGATGAAATCCGCTACGGCGTTCTCCGTTTCTCCCGCTTCATTCCGGAACCGGACGGTAATTGCGTTCACCGGCAGTTCTGTTTTTCCGCGGATCATAAGCGTCCATTCCTTCTGTTCGCCGAAATCCATGTCCTCATAACAAAGGGAAACATTGTTGCCGATCTTTTGGACGGTATTTCCGCACTTTTCGAAGGAATCGCCGTAAATGGTGTCCGCTTCCCCGGCGTACAGAAAATCCGTTGCCCGGCTTTGCTTCTCAAAGCGGAATCCTTTCATATGCACCTTGTCCCGCATCCGGAAGCATAAAGCATGGATTCCTTTCAGGCGGTACGGAAGATGATAGGTTTCCTCCTGGTATACATTCCATATGCTGGGCTTCTCATAATGAAGCACTGACAGCGCTTTTCCGTTCTTCCGGGGATCCCCGTCGAAAAGCTCAATCTCGTACGGATCTCCGTTGAGGGCGAAAACCGGCAGGATCAGCGTATCGGATCCGGCTTTTCCGAAATCCACACGGCTGAAGCCAACCATGCTTTCTCCGTCCCGTGCAAAGGCGATCCCTTTTTCATTGCCTGTGCCGATCTCTCCTTCGTGCAGATCATACAGCCCCGCGCTGACGAAAGTATAAGGATCCATGGCCGGCTGTCCGACACCTTTCACAGAAAAACCGATCTGGCTGATGATTTCCGGATGATCCTCCGCGTTTCCGCCCAGTGCGCGCAGGATGAGTTCTCCGTCTCCCAGGCCCCGGACCCGGATCAGATCTCCTTCCGTCTCCAGTTCCGCATAAGGGGATTCGATTCCGGCGTCATTTGTTATCTGCCAGTTCACGCCGTATCCCTGTGCGTTTTCGGGCAGCTGTTTCCAGCGGAAGCAGCATACTGGATGTTCCTTTGTGATTACGGGGTCGTCCACCGCTTCAATCTCTATTTTCCGTACCGGAATCCGTCCGTCATCTGTGCCGTCCGGAATCCGCATCCCGCAGGAAGTTCCGGGAACCTTTACCGTTTCCCGCACGGGAATGACGGTTTCCGCACGAAGTCCGCCTGTACTCTCTGCGGAAATCAGCACATCCTCCGGAAGGGCGTTCGACGCAATCATCAGCAGCAGCTTCCCTCCGAACAGGCGCCTGCTGTTTTGCTTGTACCCGTCTGCATCAGTGGAATCTCCGTTGTCCGTGCCGGCAAGGTATCCCCCTCCGGATACTTTGATGCGCACCCGGTCACGAGCGTTCTCAACGGGATTGCCGTTTTCATCCACAGCCTGTACTGTAACAAAAGCCAAGTCCTGTCCGTCTCCCAGCAGAAATTCGTTTTCAGAAACAAGCTGCAGCTCTGCCGTGTTGCCGAAGCTTCTCCGGACAGTTTCTTCCAGTACGTTTCCGTTCCCGTCCAGTGCTCTCGCCTTCAGTTCGCCGCTTCTGTACGGGACTTTCCATACCGGCAGACACATTTCCGCTTGGTCCCTGCGCACTTCCTTCACGCCGAGGGATTCTCCGTTCAGCAGCAGTTCCGCCCGGGAGTAGTTTGTCATCACCGGTACATCGATCATCTGTCCCGGGTTCCAGTCCCAGTACACGCCGATATGAAGCACATTTTTGCTGCTCCACAGACTCTGAAACAGGTAATAGGAATCTTTGGGATAACAGGCTGTATCAGCCTGTCCGAAATAGCAGCTGCGCGTATGATAGGGCGTCGGTTCCCCGATATAGTCGATCCCGCTCCAGATAAACTGTCCCATGCTGTATCTGCACTGCAGATCCTCCGTGATCATTACCCGCAAGTCATTGGCTCCCCAGCTGGTGTTGCTGTTTCCCAGCGCGCTGCACTGCAGGTCCGATTCGCTCATAATGCTTTTTTCAATCGGGAAATGGTAGATATTCCTGCTGCTCAGCACGCTTGCGGTTTCGCTTCCGTATATCACCCAGTCCGGATGCTTCCGGTGGTGTTCTTCATAATACTTTTCGCCGTAATTGTATCCGGCAATCTTAACGACGTCGGCGCATCGCTGTCCGCCTTCCCACGGCATGTAGTTGCATCCGAATGTCACTGCCGCATGCCCGTCCGGATCGTGGGAACGCACCTGCTCCGTCAGCATGGTGCAGACCTCCGTCCCCCGCAGGTCTGCATGCATGTCGTATATTTCATTGCCGATGGACCAGAGGATCACACTCGGATGACACCGGTCCCTGCGGATCCAGAGTGCGACATCTTCCGCTTCATGTTCCGGAAAAAAACGTGCATAATCATATTCCGTCTTGGGCCGCTCCCACATGTCGAAGGCTTCATCGTCCACAAGAATACCCATTTCGTCGCACAGGTCCAGGAGCTTTGCAGCCGGCGGATTATGGGAGGTCCGCAGCGCGTTCACGCCCATGTCTTTCATCAGCTGCAGCTGGCGTTTCGCGGCTTTTGCGTGGAAAGCTGCGCCAAGCGCGCCAAGATCGTGATGCAGGCATACACCTTTCAGTTTGAAAGGGCGGTGATTCAGTATCAAACCCCGGTCCGGATTGTATTCCACGGTCCGCAGGCCGAACCGCTGCGTTCCTGTTTCTGTTCCGAAAGAATAGTTCAGCGTATAGAGCACCGGGTGTTCCGGATCCCAGGCTTCTGCCCCGTGCAGCCTTAATTCGAAGTCTACATTTCCTCCGGCGCTTTCGGTACTTCCCGCAGCCAGCTGTGTTCCATCCGCGTTCACGACTGTGCATGAAAATGTACTTTGGTCTGTTTTGGATGTATCGGCCCGCACGCGCAGCAGCCAGTCTCCATCCTCTTCTTCTTTTTCTGTCAGATAAAAGCTGTCCGGCACAATGTGCTGTGCAGGCAATTCTTTCCAATATACATCCCGGAAAATCCCGCTCCCGGAATACCACCTGGAATTCGGGCTTTTATGACGGATATAAACCATCACTTCGTTCTTTCCCGGATGCAGTGCGTCCGTTATGTCCGCGTGAAAAGCGGTATATCCGTAAGGGTGGCTGCATACTTTCTTTCCGTTGACCAGTATGTCGCAATCCATATAGACCCCGTCAAACTGAAGCAGCACGCATTCGGAAACCGTCGCGAGCTCCAATTCCCGGCGATAGCATACGTCCGCGGTTTCATACAGGTCGTTATGCTGCCAGATCAGCCAGTCGTGCGGAAGATCAACTTTCTTCCATCCGGATTGCTTCCGTGCTTCCTCTGCGGTGCTTTCCCCGGCCAGCTTCAGGAATTCCCATCCGTCATTCAGCAGTTTCGTCATTCTGCAAAACTCTCCGTTTCCATGATTGTGTGGTATTGGTTTACATGTTTTCCTGTTTCAGCTTCCGGCTCATCAGATCCTGAACAATTTCCTTCGGATCAGCGTTTTTTTCAACAATCGCCTGCACCGCTTCGATCAGCGGCATTTCCATTCCGTATTTTTCACACAGGCGGATGGCTGCGGGCAGGGCGTTTACGCCTTCAACGACCATGCCGACTTCCTTCAGGGCTTCCTCCGGTGTTTTCCCCTGTCCGATCAGCGTACCGGCCCGGTTGTTGCGGCTGTGGTTGCTCGTCGCTGTAACAATCAGGTCGCCGATCCCCGCCAGGCCGAAAAAAGTCCGCTCATTGCAGCCCATCGCCAGGCCGAGACGCCGGATTTCCTCCATTCCGCGGGTTATCATCGCTGCCCGGGTGTTGTCTCCGTATCCGAGTCCTTTTGCAATACCGACAGCCAGCGCTTCCACGTTTTTCAGCGCTCCGCAGATCTGCACGCCGCGTTTGTCGCTGTTCGTATACGGCCGTATGCAGGATCCTTCAAACAGCTTCTGTACTTTCTCGGTAATCTCAGAGTCATCGCCCGCCGCGACGATCAGGGTCGGCATATCCCGGGCTACTTCTTCCGCGTGTGTCGGTCCGCTGACAGCGACCGTCACCGGTTTCCATCCAGCGCGCCGTTCCATTTCATCCTCAATCACTTCCGTAAGGGTCATCAGAGTATCTTTCTCGATGCCCTTTGATGCGTTGATCCACACGGGTTTCCGATCCGCGTATCCGGAAAACAGCGCCACCGTATCACGCACGAAAATGGAAGGAACCACCACCAGAATATAATCTGCCCTGTCCGCCGCTTCTGCCGGATCCGCCGTAAAGATAATCTCATCGGGAATATGCACGCCGGGCAGGTTCGGAGCTTCACGCGTCTCCCGGAGTTTTTCTGCTTCCTCCGGGAATTTGCTCCAGACGGTTACCTCCGCCCCGTTCAGCGACAGTATGCGCGAAAGCGCGACACCCCAGGTTCCGGATCCGAGTACGGCGATTTTCATTGTGCTTTTTCACTCCCGTTTTCCGTGTATTCAAGATGCAGTTCATTGGAAGAGGCGTAGGCGCCCTGGATATCCAGCTGATATTTCAGGTGAACGGAACCTTTCTGTTCGCCGATATCACACTGCACTCCCCTGGAATAAACGGCCATATCCATCGTTCCGAAAGGGGTCCGGTATACGCCTTCAAACCGCTGCTCCGGTACAAAAACCATGGTGTTGGAGTAATCCCCTTTCCGTGTCATCGTGACACGGTTTTTCTCAAGCATCAGCGTTACAAGAGCTGTCGCGATTTCTCCCGTTTCCTCATCCTGCTGGGATTCCGTGTATTCGAGCACGGCATTTTCGTTATCTCCCATGAGCAGTTTTCCCCGGGTAATAAACTGAATCGGATAATCAGGAGCATGATCATATCTGGCAATCGCGAGAAGGTTGATAAGCACTGTTTTTTCTTCAGCCATTTTTTCATGCGCTCCTTCCTGTTTTATATTTAATTTTACATCTTCCTTCAGGTCTGCGCAACCCGTACCCCCTTCCACTCTTTCCTTGAATTTCACTGTCGGAAGGTATATCATTTTCCCAACAAGAATCCGGAGGCGCCCATGCAGCTGAAAGCTTTTGCGAAAATCAACTGGTCTCTCGACATCACCGGCGTCCGTCCTGACGGGTATCACCTTATGGATATGGTGATGCAGCCGGTCTCCCTTGCCGATGAAATTGAGCTGTCCGCGGCGCCCGATATCTCCGTCATCACCAGCGGATTCCCGGTTTCCCGGGCGGACCGGACAAACCTTGCCTGGCGGGCTGCGAGCCTGCTCCGCGAACACTGCGGCGTGCGGCAGGGCGTTCAGATCCGTCTGCATAAAACCATTCCCATGGGAGCCGGCCTCGGCGGCGGAAGCGCAGATGCCGCAGCCGTCCTGTATGGGCTGAACCGGATGTGGAATCTGAATCTTCCCGCTGGCGAGCTTGAATCTGTCGGCCTCTCCCTGGGCGCCGACGTACCTTTCTGCCTCCACGGCGGTCTTGTACGCACCCGGGGCATCGGTGAACTGCTGGAGGATCATCCCTGTGAGATCAATTACTGGCTCCTGATTTTCCAGCCCTGCCGCGCGCTGAGCACAAGGGACATTTTTGCCGCTTATCACACATCTCTCCCGCAGCAGCGTCCTGATACAGGGGCGGTACTCCTTTCCCTGGAAACCGGCAATCCCGATCTGCTGGCTGTTTCCATCGGCAACGTGCTCGAGTCCGTCTCCGCCTCCGCCTGTCCGGAGATTCCGGAAGCAGTGAACGCCCTGAAATCCGCCGGTGCCTTCGCTGCGCAGATGACCGGCAGCGGCAGCGCCGTTTTCGGCGCCTTCCGTTCCCGTGTCCTTGCCGAAAAGGCGCTCTCTTCCCTGCGCCGCCGGTGGCGCGTTATTCATCTCTGCCATACGCAGTCGGACAGCATACGGATCATGGAGGAATAAATCTGATGAAGAAAACACTTGGCTGCATCCGGAAAGCGGATACCGATTTTCATCTGATCGGAAACGGAGACAAGGTCGCCATCGGCGTCTCCGGCGGAAAGGATTCCCTCCTTCTCCTGCATGCGCTCTCTTTGTACCGGAAATTCACGCACAAAGATTTTTCGCTCCTTGCCATCACCGTTGACAACGGACTCGGCGCGCCGGATTATTCCGGAGTTGCAGCGCTGTGCGACTCGCTCGGAATCCCGTATATTATCCGAGAAACACAGATCGGAGAAATCATTTTTGAGTACCGTAAGGAGAAGAATCCCTGTGCGCTGTGCGCCAAAATGCGCCGCGCAGTTCTCGCCAACACCTGTGTCGAAAACGGATGCAACAAGCTGGCTCTCGGTCATCACCGGGATGATGCCATCGAAACGCTGATCCTTTCCCTTTTCCACGAAGGACGCTTCCGTACTTTCCATCCCTGCTCCACCATGAGCCGCACCGGCGTCACCGTCATAAGACCTTTGGTTTACCTTCCGGAAAGCCATGTCCGGCATATGCAGAAAGTCCTGTCCCTCCCGGTTGTCCGCTCCGCCTGCCCGGCTGACGGACATACGGAGCGGGAAACGGCCGCACGCCTTCTCTCCGGGATGAAAGCGACCTTTCCCGACGCCGCTGAGCGGATTCTCCACGCACTGCAGCACGAACCGTACGATCTCTGGCAGAAGAATCCGCCGGAGCCGGATGACAATGAACCTTAATCCGGTTCCTTTTTTTCTTATCCTGCCGGAATAATCCGCTCTGTTTTTCT
>JAEEGL011646288.1_pt1 | contig 10048 bp, 7 predicted proteins | sample 9134231 | NCBI WGS metagenome assembly JAEEGL01 (sample SAMN16246548, study PRJNA631951) | gut metagenome | biome: gut microbiome; feature: rumen; material: fiber-attached | host: Bos | place: Iran: Karaj | collected 2018-10 | reverse complement strand
TGGACAACGCCATGCAGAACATTATCCTGCAGGAGATTGAAGACCTCGACGGCATCCTCATTGCCACCACAAACCTGACGAGTACTCTAGACAAGGCCCTAGCGCGTCGTTTCCTCTACAAGGTGGAGTTCCACAAGCCCGACACGGACGTGAAGACCAAGATTTGGCGCTCCATGCTGAAGGATATCAGCGTTGATGATGCCCGCCAGCTGGCCTCTCACTTCGACTTCTCAGGTGGTCAGATAGAGAACATTGCCCGCAAGCGCACCGTCGACTACATACTCTCTGGCCAGTATGCCTCGCTCAAACAGATAGAGTCCTATTGTCAGGCCGAGCTGCTCGCCAACAACAAAGAACGCAAGCATGTTGCAGGTTTCATATTATAAAGAATAGCCACCATGAAGAAAATCGTCAGCACCCAGGGCCTCCTTTTCGGTCATTTCGATGCTCCTTACATGGATGCCGCTATCCGCGAGAGGGTTAACAACAGGCTAGAGTACTGTTACAACCTGAATTCCAGGAATGGCGATATCCACGTCGACTCCCGCTTCTCCTACGAACTGTTCAACGGACAGGTCACCTCTATCCTCCTCTCCTATACCATTGACGACCCCACTCCTCAGCGGCTCGAAGATTTCAGGGGTACCTGCGACTCCTTCTATGAGTTGCACGGCTTCCTCATTGATGACGATGGCGACACACCCAGCGTCTACTTCAAAGCCACCGACATCTACGACATGGCCACCCTCATCCATGCCCTCGACTGCCTGACCGTCAGTCTGGAGGGCGTGATGTGTGCCATCGACGCCAACCTCACTGAGAGAGATGCCATCTATTCTCCCTCAGGCAGCCATCTGCTGCAGCTACCCGACGTGCCTCGCTACAAAATCAAGGAGGGCACCATCTTTATCTCACCGTTGGCAGCTCGATACTGCAAGCGCCTCAGACAGCTCAACGTGCCCCACATTCTCATTGATCTTGATGAGGCGCTTTGCGACTATCCCCATCCGTTGAAGGTCACCCGTTACGAAGAAACCGCCGACGAGAACGACGAAGACGAACCCGACGATTATGACGAGTCCATATTCGATGACTACGGCGTCCTCTACTCCAAGGACGGTAAGAAACTTGTGGGCTGTCGTCACACCTTCAACGAGACTCGCTATGAGGTGCCTAATGGGGTAGAAGAGATTGACGACTGTGCTTTTGTGTCTTGTCGTCATTTCGTAGAACTCTCCATACCACGCTCTGTTAAGACGATTGGTGACTCTCTCTTTGGCAATGGTGGAGTAATTGTAATAAGAGATGAATAATCAAAACGTCATTATCAACTGAATAATCTGAGTCATTAAATGGTTTAAACAAATAAATGCAATACACAAAAGCACAAATCAACAACAACATCTGCAAGTTGTTGGAGGAAGGCAGGAGCAACGACTATGCGCTTGACTTCTTCCTCAAGATGAAAATGCAGAACGACCTGGGCCCCGAGCAACCATTCATCACGAAAGTGCCTACACCCGCCGAAGTCCGGATGCAACTGCTTGGCAATGGTGACATTGACGAAGATGACATCAAACTTGAGATGACAAAAGGGGCAAACTGCCCCACCCAGAGACTGGTGGTCAGACTGTCGCCTGCCTGCACGCTCTACGCAGAGAAGTTTCATTCGTCATTGCAAGTCACCATCAATGAGAGGAATATCACCTTTATGAGTTTGAAGTCATATAGCGCAGCGACGATCGCTCTGTGGATGATACGTCAGAAGAAGAATCTTGAAAGATACATGAATGATTGGGATGTCGTCTTGGAGTTGGCCTACAAAAAGGCTAAGATCGACCACATAGCATTCCTCGGCATCCGGGCCCTATTCACCGAAGCCATGAAGGACTACCCCAGACTCAAGTATGTAGTCATCGAACAGAAGCGACGTGCCAAGATCAAGGTGAATATTCCCAATACCGATCTCGGCGTCTACATTTATGCCTGGTGGGGTTCATACAAGAAACAACTCCCCCAACAGATCGAGAGCCTGAAACTGCTCCTCGACGCTCACCGCAAGAGTAATTTAACGAATTTCTTTGTCAATCACTAAAATCATTCTCAATTCTCAACTCTAATAACATGGCAGTAATGATTAATATTTCAGAGCTCAAGGAGACACTAGAACTTACCCCTTCCACTCAGAACATCATGCTCGTTGGCAAGCACGGCATCGGCAAGTCAGAAATCCTCACTAGCTATTTCAACAGCAAGGGGATGAAAGTGGTGACACTATTCCTAGGACAGATGGCCGACCCGGGCGACATCATCGGTATTCCTTCAAAGGTTGAGAAGCAGGATGCTGAGGGAAAGGCCACCTCGCATACCGACTTCACGCCTCCCTATTGGTTCCCGCAGGACAACCAGCCGATTGTGCTCTTCCTCGACGAGCTGAACCGTGCCCGTCCTGAGATTCTCCAGACGGTGATGGACCTCACCCTTAATCGCAAGTTGGCAGGTAAGGCCCTGCCCGAAGGCAGCCACGTCATATCAGCCGTGAACGATGGCGACGAATACCAGCTCACCGACCTCGATCCTGCGCTCGTCAGCCGTTTCAACATCTACGAGTTCAAGCCTACCGTAGAGGAATGGCTCAACTGGGCTGTCGGTCAGGGACTCGACGAGCGAGTCATCAATTTCATTCAGGACAACCCAACTTGGCTCGACGGCGACAGCAGTGAATACAAAGGCCTTGACAAAAGCGCCGACCGTCGTGCGTGGAAACATGTATCCGACATCATGCTCAAGGTCGATGCCATCAACGACATTCACAAGCGCATCATCGCCGGCATCGTGGGAGCCGCTGCTGCAGCAGCCTTCATACAAAGCGCCCAGCAGCGCAATGTCATCACGGGCAAAGACCTCCTGCTGAAGTACGACAAGACCATAAAGACCGTCGAGAAGTATCAGTTGCACGAGTTTGCCATCCTCAACGAGTCGGTGTTCCGTTTCCTCGATAACGCCAAACTCAACGAACGTGAGAAGAAGACTGCTGCTGAGAGCCTCGGTCGGTACATCGACTTTCTCAGCGAGAAGAAGAAAAGGGAGGCACTTGCCAACTTTACGACCATCTTCGAGAAGGGCAACTACGACAAGGCAGTTTCCTTCATGGTGGTAAATGCCTTTGAGGTGTACGATATGTTGAATGAGTTCGTAGATTCGCTATGCTAGAACGAATAGCCAAGATCATCGAACGCTGGTTCCTCAGTGAGGAGCCTCTGTTCTCTGCTTTCTGCACCCATCGGGTGGCAGAAAACAGGGAGATGAAGTGCTACGCCCGTGTGGGAAAAGGTGTCATTGAGGTCAATCCCGACCTGTGCGAAGACATCAGCGACAAGGAGCTGGATGAGCGACTCCGCGTAGAGGTTGTCCGCATCCTGCTGAAGCATCCCTACGAACGTCAGCCAGACGGTTGCAGCACCACGGCAAGGGCATTGGGAAGCAACTGCGTCATTGGCGATTCCTACCGTCTCCAACAGATTGAGATGGAGCAGCCTGCTGATTTCGAGATGCCTTCCAACCAGCACTTTGAGTATTATGCCCGTCACATACAGATGCTTCTTCCTAAGGGTCAGCTAGGTCAGGCTGGTGAGTCTGACGGGAATGCCGACATCGCAGCCAACTGGCAGCAAGACGAACTCATGGCAGCCCAGGTGAACGAAGTCATCCGCAATATAAAGGGATGGGGATCACTGCCAGGACATCTGGTAGAGGAGATCATTGCCTCCACCAAGGCCCGCGTTGACTATCGTAAGATTCTGGCAGGATTCCGCGCCACCATCTTGTCAGAGAAGCGCAAGCTGACACGCATGCGTCCCAATCGCCGCTTTGGTTTCGACGCCATGGGCAGTCGCTACGATTTCACCACGCGGATGATCATCGGTGTGGATTGTAGTGGGAGTATCTCAAAGGATGACCTCCGTAACTTCTACTCTACCATCAACCGTTTCTTCCAATATGGCATCAAGCAGATTGATGTCGTGCAGTTTGACACCGAGCTGGGCGATGTGCAGACATTGCTCAAAGCCTCAAGAAACATCAAGGTAACCGGCCGCGGCGGCACCAGTTTCCAGCCCTTCATCGACTTCGTGGCCAGGCATCCCGAATACGATGGTGCGCTCATCTATACGGATGGCTATGCGGCAAAGCCAAAGATTCCCGCTGGTATGCGCACGCCCCTCTGCTGGGTACTTCGCTCAGAGAAGGAGTTGAAAAAACATGAAGAATGGATGCGTCAAAGCGGCAGAGTCTGCGTCATCGAAAAACCCCATTAGGTAATCATTCGTTTTGTTAAATCTGTCTAAATCCTTGTGGAATCGAGATTATTTCCCTATATTTGCAAAGCAATAACTTAAAACAACAGTATTAATGAAGATATTAGCTACAAGCGACTGGCATCTCGGTAATATGTTTCATGGAAACGACCGATTACCCGAACACAAACATTTCCTTTCGTGGCTACTCTCACAGATAGAGGATCAGCAGCCTGATGCGCTACTGATTGCAGGCGATGTCTTTGATAATGGCAATCCCTCTGCTGCAGCCCAGTCCCTTTACTATGGCTTCCTTGCTGATGCTAGTGAGAGATGCTCGTCGATGCAGATCGTCATTATAGCAGGCAATCATGACTCTGCTAATCGGCTCGAAGCCCCTCGCGCCTTACTTACCCGACATCATGTTGAGGTGAGAGGCATTGTCAACCGTACATGGGTACATGACGGCGACAAGGGCGATTGGATAACCCATTACGACGATTTGATGATACCCGTAAAAGGTCGTGAAGGCGATGAAGTCATCGTGTTGGCAGTACCTTATCTGCGCAATGACATCATCCACAACGCCAGCTATTCGAAGGGAGTGATGACTTTCCTGCAGGAACTTACGTCAAAGGCTCGGGAGAAGTATCCAGATCGGCCATTGGTTATGATGGCCCATATGTATGCCCAAGGTGCTGACATCGCCAAGAAGGATGCTAGCGAAAAAATCATTATCGGTGGAGTCGAGGAAGTGCGTATGGAAGGCTGGGTCGACCACCCCGACTATATGACCTGTGGACACATCCATAAGCGTCAGCATATCTGGAATACAGACTGGGCTCGGTATAGCGGCAGCGTGTTACCCATGTCGTTTGCCGAGATAGACTATCATCATGGTGTAGATATGGTAACGATCCAATCCGACGGGAAACATCAGGTAACCTTACTGGAGTATCAGCCACAGCACAAACTGATCATCTTGCCCAAGGAAGATGAGGAGCTCACCCCGAAGAAGTTACTAAAACTGATTGATGCGGAACTCGATGACAGGGTTGATGGCAAACTCAACGACCAGTTCGTCTATGTCATGTTGAAAGTAAAACTCGAAAAAGTCAACAACGATGATATAGTCGCTCTTGAGGAAAAGATCAGCGAGAAAAACGCTGTTCTCAGCAGAATACAAAGAATCATCCCAGAACTTGACTTAACAACCGTCTCAGGCGCTGAACAGATTCAAAGTGTTGACGATATTATCAATCGCGATCCACTTGATACTCTAAAAGAGACTTACGCAGTCAAATATAATAAAGTGATGAGTGAGCATCAGGAGCAGATGCTTAGGCAATTACTCAATTCAATCACCTCAGCCTCAGACGATATATGAAAATCATTCGACTTGAAATCCTCAATCTAGCCTCGCTCGATCGTCAGGGAGGCGAAGTGATCAATTTTGAAGAAGGTGCACTTGGCGACAGTAATATCTTCAGCATTGTAGGCCCCACTGGCAGTGGTAAGTCCACATTACTCGACGCCATCTGTCTTGCCCTCTATGGCCGTGCGCCCCGCTATCCCAAGAAACCCGGAGAACGTAAGCAGGGCATTGTGATCTACGGTAAGGCTGAGGATGGTGAGAATAATCGTCCCGCACCAACTGATAGTGTCAATATCCTTACCCGAGGCAAAAAGACAGGCTACAGCAAGCTCACGTTTAAGGCCAACAACGGTAATGTCTATCGGGCCGAGTGGCATGTGAGATTCAAGAGCAAGGCATATGACAAGCCAGAAACTTATCTCTATCTGTTGACTCAGGAGAATGGCCTGCCAAAAGAAGAGACGGCCGATTGGAACGATCTCTCCACTATTATTGGTCTTGACTATGAGCAGTTCCTGCGAACGGTACTGATAGCCCAAGGTACTTTCGCCAACTTCCTGACAGCCAAAGAAGATGAGCGTTTCCTGTTGCTGGAGAAACTCATTGGCTGCGAGGATTTATATGCCAAAATAGTACAGAAAATCAAGGACCAGAAAGAAATAGCCGTAAAGGAATACAACGAAATTAATGCCAACTATTCGGCCTATGAGAAAGATCTGATTGCTGATGAGGAACTTCAGGCTTTGGAGCGACGTATTTCGGAACTTGAGGAAGAGGAGAAAAAAGTTAAAGAAGAAATCGGCAAGATTGTTAAGTCGCTGGGTTGGTATACTACAGAGGCTCAGTTCCTTGAGAATATTGGTAAGTATGAGACAGTCCTTAAACAGGCTCAACAGAATCTGGAAACGATGAAGGATGAGATAGCAAGCCTCAAACTGCATGATACCACTCTTCCTGCCGTAAGTCTATATAAGGAAATTCGGCAAAGTCGAATAAATATCCAAGAGTATAATAAGCTTCTTACAACCCTTAACAATCAGATTGAAGCAAAGGTGGAAGCTGTCAAGAAAGAGACTTCAGAACTTGATACACTTAAGGCCAAGGCAGACGCTGCATTAAGAAAACTCGAAGAGCAAAAGCCCCATATCAACAAAGCCAGGATTATTAAGGGTGAACTCGATGCGGCTAATAATGCCGTGATTGAAAAGGAGCGTTCCAAAAAGGAAGCAGAAGAAAAGCTTAATAAGGCAAAAGAGACCGTTATCACAAACGAGAAAGACATCCAAAAGGCAGAAAAGTCCCTTGAAGAAGCAAAAGCAGCTTATAACAAACTGAAGACCGTCATCGAGGAAGAAATAAAGAGGAAAGACGAGATTGCCAATAATGCGACGAAAGCCTTGGAAGAAGAAATGAAGAAAGCCGAAGGTCTTGATGCAACAACACTTCAGGAGGCATCCGGAGTTGCCAGTCAGAAGAAAAACGATATGGCAGAAGCCATTCGTATTCGCCAAAGCATCAAGAAGACTACAGAAGACCTTAACAATCATAACCAGGAAATCCAACAACTCACCGAACGCAACGAAGCCATTGAAAAGGAGATCTCTGGTTTCAACATTGAATCTCTCAAAAAAGATGTAGAGACGCTCCAGAAGTCTTACACCCTGATGACAAGTGAGAATTGGAATCAACATCGTGCCGACCTCGATGAAGGAAAGCCATGTCCCCTTTGTGGATCCACTCATCATCCTTATAAGAGTCAGGAGACATTTGTCCCCATTGTCACTGAAATGGAGAAACTTATCGAGGAGAAACAAAACACATTAGATAATCAAGAAAAGAAGAGCAAAAAATTGTCTGATGAGAAGAGTTGCAATCTTGGGACTATCGCAACCAAAAATCAGCTTGTGAAAACGATGAATAGCGAATTGGGAGAGCTACAAGATAGTTGGAAAAATATCCAAGCCAAATATCCCAATTGGCCTGAAGATATAGAAAAACTCCAAGCGATGAAATCTGATATTGATGAGGATGCCGAAAAGGCTGACCAGAAGTTGAAAGATTACAGTAAGCTGACCGATATTATTAACGAACTTCGCCGTAAAGAGGAAAAAGCAAGAAGCGCGCAGCAAACATATAAGGAACAGTCAGGTAAAGATCTTGAAGAGGCTAAAGAAAAAATAAACAAAGCCAATACGGCACTACAAACTGAGAAGGGAAAGACCGCAAACCTCAATGCCCAAGTTCAGGAGAAATCCCAAGCATTTACAAATGCCGAAAAAGCGTTAACAGAGGCCAAGGCAATAGTAACCGCAAAGACAGAAGCCCTCAAGGCAGAGATTGGCGACAATGATCCGGACACCTTTGAGCAACAACTGCAAAAGGCAAAGGATGAAGCCGAAAAGGCTGTCAATGACCAGACCAAGAAGATTGCCGATCTGGAGAATGATAAAAAAGGCCTTCAGGGGCAAGCCAAAGCGACAGAGGATTCCCTAAAAGCTGAAGATAAAAAACTTGCTGAGAAAGAGCCCAAGCTCAAAGCATGGATCGACAACTATAATACAGTGTCTGATCATCAACAGGAACTGACCATCGACGATATCATCCGCCTCAGTGAGTCGACCGACGACTGGGAGGACATTCGCAAAAAGCTGAAAGAACTGTCAGATGCAGTAACCCAGGTCAAGACCACCTATGAGAATGAAAATGAAGCCCACAAAAAGCATCAGGAGAAGAAACCCGCTGACGACAAAGAGACTTTGGAGGCCCGTAAAACCGAATTAGAGCAAAAGTCAAATGCCGATTTGGTAGAGTGTAAGGCTCATAAGAAACGTCATGACGATGCTAAGAAAGCAATGGGGGAAATTGGTGAAGAGATTCAGACAAAGCGTCACCAAAAGGATGAATGGGAAGAGATTGCCAATGCCATCGGAGGCGATGGTAAGACGCTCCGCAAGATAGCCCAATGCTATACGCTCCGATTCCTGATAGCCCATGCCAACGTGGAGATACGCAAGTTTAATAGCCGATATGAGTTGCAGCAAGTCAAGAACTCGCTTGGTATCCGCGTCATTGATCATGATCGTGCCGATGATGTACGCGACACCACATCGCTCTCTGGTGGCGAGACATTCATCGTTTCGTTAGGTTTGGCCTTGGGTCTCTCGTCACTTTCCTCGAGAAACATATCTTTCGAGAATCTGTTCATCGACGAAGGCTTTGGTACACTCGATCACGACACCCTCGAGACGGTTATCAATTCACTCGCCATGTTGCAGTCATCTCAAGGCAAGAAAGTGGGAGTCATCAGTCATACCGACACCATGTCGCGTATCACCACCCAGATTCGTATCATTCGCAATGGTAGTTCAGGCAGTAGCCATATCGAAATCTATCCATGAGACTCGAGATTTACCCAATAAAACGTTTGCGTCATCGAAACTACTGTCATCTGAATTCAATCATGTCTGCAAGTTGTAGGAAGTAATCGTTCGACCATATATCCAGACTATGATGGGCGGCATGGAGGAATGGCATCACATCCTTCTTCACCATGTTAATATCAGTGGTCGCCAATCGCTGTTTCAGAGTCGACAAGAACATCCACAGGAACAATGCCTAGCTGCTTCAATACGTTTAGTTCTTCGAGTTGAATCATCGTGACACACTGTTTTGGGTGCAAATATACAAATTCTCGTACAGATAAAGAAAAAAAACTTCTTTTTCTGTACGAGATTTAATAGTTTTTAGCAATACTCGTCAGCGTGTAGCATTGTTTCATTTCTCGCAGAGCCAGTATTCTGAGCAACCGTTCACCATGCGGTGACGGAAGCTGAAGCGGAAGTTGTTCATCGCCCTGCCAAGGACGGCGGGAGTGGTCCGCTTGGCATCAAAGTAGGCATAGCGGTTGGCGAAGGTCGACAGGATCTCCGTCGTTCCCCACCAGCGACCCTCGCCGTCCTTCGGTTTGCGGAAGGTCTCGTTGATCATCTCCACCAGGTCGACGGTACGCTGGTAGGGCACGTTCTCCTCGATCAGCGTCTGTATCTCGTCATCGTCCAGCCAGAAGCGCTCCTTATTATTAAATAGGTACAGGGCCTGGGCATAGAGCTGCTCGTGGTCGAGGTTGTCAGTAAAGTCGATGTTCTTGCCAGCAGGGATGCCCACGCAGACAAAACGGCGCGAGCCTGTGGGGTCCACTAGCGGCTGCATCTGGTTGGTGGTGCCGATGAACGAGGTGTAGCGACGATACTGCTTGATGGTCTTGCCGTATGGCGGACGGAACTTCACATCGGCCGACGACAGCAGGTACTTCAGCACAATCTGCTGCGAGTTGGTCGTCTTGTCGAACTCGTCGATATTGATCAGTGCAAACGAGGTC
>JAEEGL010801434.1_pt1 | contig 10048 bp, 5 predicted proteins | sample 9134231 | NCBI WGS metagenome assembly JAEEGL01 (sample SAMN16246548, study PRJNA631951) | gut metagenome | biome: gut microbiome; feature: rumen; material: fiber-attached | host: Bos | place: Iran: Karaj | collected 2018-10 | reverse complement strand
GTTAGAAAAACAAAAGATGGTGAGTTAGTCATTTATCATGATGACACTCTTGAAAAATTAGATGGAACGGAAAATTCTATTGCAGATTATACCTATGATGAGATTCTGCAGTTGGACGCAGGGTTATGGTACGGTCGTGAGTTCAGGCTGGAGCGTATTCCTACCTTGGACCAGACCCTTAGCTTACTGCAGTCCACTAATATGCGAATTTTCTGTGAGTTGAAGGATATTGGAGAGGATGCAGAGTTTGCATCGCAGGTTTATGAAAAGTTTGCAGAGTATAATATGTTGGATAAGGTTATATTCCTTTCCTTCAATTATGACTATCTGAGCCAGATAAAGGAGATTAATCCATCCCAGCAGATTATGAAGCTGGCATCCTTTGGCAAGTCTAATCTTCCGGAGAAATATCCGGCAGAATACTACGGAGTCAATATGAAGACTCTTACGCCTCGTACGGTACAGGCAATACATGAGGCAGGTTCAAAGGTTTATTCTTACACACCAGATACAAAGGGACAGATGTTATCTCTCCAGAGGCTTGGCGTCGATGGAGTGATTACGGACTTTGTAGATTTGGGGGCTTTGTAACATATTTCACCCGTTTCAGGTATGGGGTTGCCTGAAACACTTGAGAGCACCGCGCCATTCGGTGCTCTTTTTTTGCACTCTATTCTTAGTATTCACAGTAATTATAGAAAAAAATTGCCTTCCCTACCCCAGACTGTACTGCCCTGGTCACGCTGTCGGCGCCCCCCTGGCTCCCCTACGCCCTATTCTCCTGAAACATTTGAGCAAAATGGTAGATTTACTTAAGCTGCAAGTGGAGCTTCAAGTGGGTGTCCTTTCACAGATTTGCACTTCGAAGCTATTGTATGCTTATCACAGACACCTTGTTTTTTTTCAAAGGCTCTAAAAACCAAGCATTAGGATAATTGTGCTCATGCTCCATTCGCTAAGAAAAATTACGAAGCAAGTTTTGTTTGTTTTGGCACCGTGCTTTAACTCAGTCCATTTCGTTGACGCACTGTCGGCGCCGTCCGTGGCGCCTCCTGCCAAAACAAATCAAAGCTTGCTTCTATTTTTCTAAGTTCACTCCAAAATCGCACAATTATTCCTAAGCTTGCTTTTTAGAGCTTTTAATTCTCTCGTAGAGTGTCTGTGAAAAGCATACTATAGTGTCAGAAGTGCTAATCGTGGAACGAACACCCACTAATAAGAGAAGCGACACGCAGCTTTTAGTAAATCGCCATTTTGTGATTGTGCAGGAGAATAGGGCGTAGGGGAGCCAGGGGGGCGCCGGCAGCGGGATCAGGGCAGTACAGTCTGGGGTAGGGAAGGCAAATAATAGATAAAATTACTGTGAATAGTAACAATAGAGTATGGGGCGGTAAAACCCCCATTTTACTGAGAAACGGAAATATGTTAGAATAGTTACTATTCAAAAGTTGTTTAGGAGAACCTATGAATGTAATAGAAGTAAAGCATGTGGATAAGGTCTACAAGCTTTTTGATAGTAATAAAGCCAGAGTGGCAGATACTCTGGGACTTACTCGCAAGAAACGCTACAAGGAGCACTTTGCTTTGAAGGATATGAATTTTGAAGTAAAGCGCGGCGAGTGCGTAGGTCTTATCGGAACAAATGGTTCTGGTAAGTCCACTATTTTAAAGATTATCACTGGTGTGCTTTCCCCTACAAATGGAGAGGTTCATGTGGATGGCAGGATTTCAGCTCTTCTTGAATTGGGTGCTGGATTTAATCAGGAGTACACCGGCATTGAAAATATTTACCTGAACGGTACCATGCTTGGTTACACCAAGGAGGAAATCGATTCAAAGCTTGACGATATCCTTTCCTTTGCAGATATTGGTGATTTCGTTTTTCAGCCTGTAAAGACCTATTCTTCAGGTATGTTTGTCCGTCTCGCTTTTGCAGTGGCCATAAATATAGACCCTGAGATTCTCATCGTTGACGAGGCACTTTCAGTTGGAGATGTTTTCTTCCAGGCTAAGTGCTACAAGAAGTTCGAGGAATTCAAAGAGGCTGGCAAGACTATTCTTTTCGTGTCTCACGATTTGGGTGCTATCAGCAAGTATTGCGATAGAGCAGTCCTTATAAATAAGGGGGATAAGGTTGCTGAAGGAACCCCAAAGGACATGATTGATATCTACAAAAAGATTTTGGTTGGTCAGGAGCCACATTTGTCCAGCAGAACCAAGCAGGCTCTTGAGGCTGCCCAGACCGAGGAGACTGGGAATGGAGCCGGGGCAGGAAATGCACAGGAGGGGGCAGCGGTCCAAGCAGAGGACGGTACTTTGTGGAAATCCCACTACCAGCTTAATCCTAATGTTAATGAATATGGTGATGGCAGAGCGAAAATCATTGACTTTGCAGTGATTGACGACAATGGCAATTACACTAACGCCATCATGAAGGGTAGCACCTTCACCGTTAAATCAAAGGTGCATTTTAATACGGATATTGAAAATCCGATTTTCACTCTTACCTTCAAGACCATAAAGGGCATTGATGTCACAGGTACAAACACCATGTACGAAAAATGTGACGTTGGTCTTTGCAAGGAAGGGGAGGAATACGTGGCCACCTTCACCCAGCGGATGGATATGCAGGGGGGTGAGTACCTTATGTCAATTAGCTGTACTGGCTATGACGGGGTAGATTTTGTGGCCTACAACAGACTCTACGACATTATGAATATCACGGTGGTGAGCTCCAAAAACACCGTGGGCTTTTATGATATGAATTCACAGGTTAGTGTTGAAAGGGTTAAATAATTTTTGGAGGTGCAGATGATTCAGGAAAAGTACAACAACCGTATTTTTGACGAAGGAACTGCAGAGGCAATTCAACTGTATTCCCATCTTAGGAGCAACGCGCTTTCTCCGGTTAATATTTCTTCCGCTGACAGCGTTTTGGTTGTTAATCCAGATTCTACTTCCCTTGTGGAGTGGGTTCAGGAGCAGGCAGCCAATACTTCCGTGGGCATGACAGAGGAATATGAAAAAGATATGACAAATGTTATCGAAGCTATTCCAGGTGAGGTGGAAAAGCTGGCTATTTCTGATGTCACGGACAAATACAGCATCATAGTTAATATTGGAGGACTGAACGAGACGCCTGCCACCCTCAAGAAGCTTCTTACACAGGATGGTCGCCTGGTTTATGCCCTTTCAGAAAAGGATCGGATTTCCGAATTTACAAAGAAATTACTTAATGAAGCAGGTTTTGAAGATATCAAGACCTTCAGACTGCATCCTGACTATCTATATACTACTGAGATTTATGCTGAGGATTATATGGGAGGAGGTGCAGGCGATTACCTGCTTATTGCGAGATCATAATGGATATTTTATTATACGAAAAGCTTTCTAACCAGCGCAATCCGCGCTTTAATATAATCACAGACATAGTCAGCCGAGATGGAAAAAAGGTGGTAATCAAACGCCCTTACAACAAGGAGGCTGTCGCTCACATTCATAAGACTTACGACAATTACAGGGGCTTGCAGGAAACACTGCAGGGCTCTGCTTTTTGTGTAAACGAAAGTACTCTCGTAGGGGATACTATTGAGAGTGAATTCATCGAGGGTGAGAAGTTCACTGCCAAAGAAACAGTTGATTTTGTGGAGGCAATCAGAAAGGCATACTTGCCACATGCTGAGAAGTTTGAGCCCACTCCAGAATTCGTGGAGGTTTTCGGAGAGGTCAGCCTTCCACAGGGGACTCTTGCGGCACGTTACCTGGATGTTGATTTGATTTTTGAAAATGTAATCAAGACCACAAAGGGATGGGAAATAATCGACTATGAGTGGACCTTCGATTTCCCAATTCCAATCAACTACCTTCTTTATAGAGGTGTCATTTTTGGTGGACTTGTGGCTAGCTGCGTTCAGATTCCGGACGAAGAAAAGCCAATCTATCAAAAGATGGAGGAGCATTTCCAGAGTGAATATTGCTTCAAGGGAGTTAAGAATTTAGAGGAGCTTCAGGCTCATGTAGCAAAGAATAATAAGACCGCGGCGGATTTTACTATCGCCAGCCGTGATTATCAGATAAAGCAGCTTCAGGAGTTGATTGCTGCAAAGGATGTTCACATCAGAAATATTGAGGCTGCTAACACTATTCAGACAGCTAAATATGATGAGATAGTAAATTCCAAGGCTTATCATGCAATTGAAAATTATAGAGCCTTCAAGTCATTTTTGAAACATGAGGATTCCCCTGCCCGTCAGGCAAAGCGTGCCCGCAGGGAAGAGGAAAAGAGACTAAAGCAGGAAGCTAAACAGAGGGAGAATGCAGCGGATAAGCGGCCGACAGTGGCAGTTCATCTCCATCTGTTTTATATGGATTTGCTTCCTGAGTTTATCCAGTATTTTTCAAATATCCCATGTAAGTTCGATTTGTATATTTCCTGCCAGCCGGATGCAGATGTTGCTGCAATAAAGGCTAAGACAAAGGAATTGAAGCAGGTTGGCGTGGTTGATATCCGCAAGCTTCAAAACCGAGGCAGGGATTTGGCGCCGTTATATGCGGAGTTCAGAACTGAGATTTTGAAGCATGATTATTTCCTTCATGTTCACACCAAGAAATCTCTGTATTCAGGTTCGGAAAAGCAGGGCTGGAGACAGTACTGTTTGAATCTGCTTTCAGGTTCGCCTGAACAGGTTAACTATATTTTTGATTTATTTAAAAACGAAAATGCAGGACTTGTGTATCCTGACATTTATACAGAAATCCCAGAGATTGCCTATTCGTGGCTTGCAAATACAGCCAACGGCAAGGCTCTTTTTGAGGAGTACGACCTGGGTGATATGCCGGTTGTATTCAACTATCCGGCAGGTTCATTCTTCTGGGCGGCAACAGACGCGCTTCGTCCTCTCTTTGAGAAGGGTTATACCTATGAGGATTTCCCAGAGGAGGCTGGACAGACAGACGGCACCCTTGCTCACGCTCTTGAGAGGGTTATACCTTTCATCACAAAGAAGCAGGGCTTTGATTCCTTCATTTTAAATTCAAAGGATGTTAATGCTGGAACCACCTACAAGAACAAGAGCTTAAGACCATATATGGATAGCATTCGTTTGGACAAGGAGCTTCTCACCATGAAGCTTGGAACCTACGATGTTATTTCCTTTGATATTTTTGACACGCTTATTGCCAGAACGATTTTCAATCCTGATGATTTGTTTACTATGATGGGACGTATCATCAAGGCTCAGTATGGAATTGATGTAGATTTCCTTAAGCTTCGCAAGGAGGCAGAGGCTGCGGCAAATGCAAAATACGGTGCACTGACTACCATCGACAAGATTTATGTAGAGGTGGCAAATGACAAGGCACTTGGCAATATTGCCATGGACATAAAGAAGCTGGAAGGTGATTTGGAGACAGCGTTATGCGTGCCACGCCAGGATATGGTGGATGTTTACAATCAGCTTAAGGCTATGGGTAAGCGGGTAATCCTTGTCAGTGATATGTATTTGAACCGTGTTCAGATTGTTGGATTGCTTCACAAGTGTGGCATTTCTTACTATGATGAGCTGTTGATTTCCTGTGAGGTGGGATTCCGCAAGGATGACGGAACAATGTGGGATATGCTGATATCAGCTTATGACCCAAAGAAGTTTATTCATGTTGGAGATAATTTCCGTAGCGATTCCCAGATTCCTATGGAAAAATGTATTCCAAACCATATCATTTTCAATGCTAATACCTTGCTTGAGCTGTCTGATTTTCCTTATTTCAAGGCGAGAGCTAACGAGACCCTGGCTAATTCCATTATGGTGGGGCAGGCACTTTCAGGAGCGTTGTTTAATTCACCATTTGCATTCAACGAGGATGGCAGCCTGAAGTTCAGGAGCATTTACGATTTTGGTTATACAGTTATCGGTCCCCTTCTGACACGTTTTGTTGAGTGGATAGTGACTGAAAATCAAAAATCACACCAGAGATTACTTCTTCTTGCCAGAGAGGGCTTTATGCTAGAACGCCTAATTAAGGCATACTGTGGTGGCAAGGAAATTGCTGAACCAGATATGGCATACTTCCTTACTTCGAGACGCGCTTGCTCTGTTGCTGCCCTTGAGAGTGAGGAGGATATTAGAGAGCTTGCTTCTCAGAAATATCGTGGAGCATTTAGCAACTTCCTAAGCGAGCGTTTTGGTGTGGAGCTTCACGGGGATGAGGAGGACACACATTTCGATTACGACGAGCTTCCAGAGGAAGTGATGGAACGATTGGCAGTTTACAAGGACGAGATTCTTGAGCACGCTGCTAAGGAAAAGAAAGCCTACATGGTTTATATTCGTGAGCTTATTGCCTCTGCCTCAGATGTTGCTGTTGTGGATGTTGGTTTTTCAGGAACTATTCAGTATTTCCTTATGAAGCTCACCGGAAGAGATATCAAGGGACATTACCTTGCACTTCATTCTAATAAGCCTCAACGTATTGGTGGTACTGCAGATGCAGTTTTTGAGATAAATGACCCACGTCTTATTGACCAGAGCAAGATTTTGAAATATCAGCTATTCCTAGAAAATGCTTTGGCTGCACCATTTGGTCAGTTTACACATTTCACTATAGAAGACGGCAAGCCTCATCCTCATTTCAAGGATGATGATTATGTCAGCGAGGATGTTAAGCGACTTCAACAGGGAATATTGGATTTCACAGCTCAATATGCATCAGTGACAAAGTACATGGATTTATCGGAGCAGTGTGACCCTGCGCTTGTGGAGGATTTATTCCACGATATCATTTCAGCAGGTACTCTCACTGAAGAAATCGCAAAGGCGCTGGTTGTGGAGGACAGCTACTGCCGGGACGGAGTACAGAAATTCAATGTACACTCTGGAGAGTGGGAAGTAAATTAAGAAACAATTATAGAAGGATTAAAACTTTGAGAGACACATTCAATGTGGTATTCATCCGATACCACTTAACAAAGAAAAATACATTATTGTTCCAAGGCTTCTATCCCTTTGACAATCCAAAGGGATACAATCTTGTGGCAGAGTTAAACGGCAAGCCATATCACATGGACATCACCATTAACGAAGGCAACGAGGTTCGCCGTCGTTATATTGCTGCTCACAAAAGCGTTTCCAAGGAATACGTTGGAGAAATTGCGCTTCCTGAAAATTTAAGCGAAGTGAAAAGTCTTAAGCTCATCTGTGTCCTTGGGGAGGATGGTGCATCCAATCAGGTTCGTTCTGTGGTTTATAAAGCCACAGGTCGCGATTTGCAGAAGCTGAAAAAGGAATATGAGTACAACCTTGAGCGTGCAGCAGTCACTGACGACAAGATTCAAATTCTTGGTTGGGCTATTGGAAATGTTCCCGAGGAATTCCATCTATACGATGGGGATAAGGAAATACCAATTTCTGTAAAGCGTATGTTCCGCAAGGATGTTTACGGCGTATACCCTGAGCTTACTGAAAAATGTGACTCAGGACTTGAGATAGTTTTTGATAAAGGAAATTATAAGAAGCTTCGCCTGACAATCACTGCAAATGGGCAGGTTTATGATTGCAAAGTGGACACGGAGCACGTGTTGACAGGCGGCAATCTGCTTCCTAAGAAGAGCCTTTGGGAGCGCATCGAGCTATATCGTCAGGACAATGGCTTCAGTGCTACCATCAAGCATGCCATCGACAAGCTTAAGGATTCTGAGGCACCAAAGTATACCTACATGGATTTCCTTACCAGCTTTGGACCTACAGATGTAGAGCTTCAGCGCCAGCGTGATGAAAAATTTGATTACAATCCTCTTATGAGTATTGTAATTCCAATGTATCAGACTCCGGAGAAATTCCTGGTGGAGCTTATTGATTCAATCGTAGCTCAGACCTACACTAACTGGGAGCTTTGTCTTGCGGACGGAAGTCCTGACGATAGCCTGGGACAGTTTATAAACAAAAAATATGGAAATGACAAGCGTGTTAAGTACACACACCTCGAGGCTAATCTGGGTATTTCAGACAACACAAACGCAGCAATAGCTCTCGCAACAGGTGATTTTATCGTGCTTTCCGACCATGACGATACCCTGGCGCCAAACGCAATGTACGAGTGTGTGGCTGCTATTAATCGCGACCGCAGCATAGATGTCATCTACACTGACGAAGACAAAATTTCCATGGACTCCAAGGAATATTTTGAACCAGTGTTCAAGCCAGATTACAACCTTGATTTGCTCTGCTCGGTAAATTATATTTGCCATCTTTTCATTTTTAGAAGAGATATTTATGAAAAAGTAGGAGCCTTCAACAAGGAATATGATGGTGCCCAGGATCACGATTGCATCCTTCGTTGCTGTGAAGCCGCTACTAGGGTTCATCATGTACCAAAGGCACTTTATCACTGGAGAAGCCATGCTGCCTCAACAGCTATGTCAGCTGAGAGCAAGCTCTACGCTTTTGACGCCGGTGCCCGCGCTGTTCAGGCTCACTATGACCGCCTCGGAATTCCAGCTACAGTAGAGCAGGACACTTTCTATGGCTGCTATCGTACCATTTACAACTGGGATAAGGAACCATTGGTTTCGATTATTATTCCAAACAAGGATCACACAGATGATTTGGATAAATGCATCAAGTCAATTGATGCTAAATCATCCTATAAAAATATTGAATTTGTAATTGTGGAGAACAATTCCACAGAGCCAGAGACTTTTGAATACTACAAGTCTATCGAGAACAGACCTGACGTAAAAATTGTTCGCTATGAGACACCAGGCTTCAACTTCTCTGCAATTAACAATTTAGGAGCAAAGCATGCTAGTGGTGAAATGTTCCTGCTCTTAAACAACGACACTGAAATTATCAACGAAACCTGCATTAAGGAGTTGGTAGATGTTTGTCTTCGTCCTGACGTAGGAATATGCGGTGCACTTCTCTATTATCCTGACAACACTGTGCAGCATGCCGGAGTTGTAATGGGCATCGGAGGAATTGCAGGACACACCTTTGTCGGTCTGGAACGAAGCGAGCCAGGTTATATGTTCAGAGCGGTTACAACACAGGACTTATCTGCGGTAACTGCAGCCTGCCTAATGGTTCGTAAAGACGTATTTGAAGAAGTTGGTGGTCTCACCGAAGAATTAGCCGTAGCCTTCAATGACGTAGATTTCTGCATGAAGGTTCGCGACAAGGGCTACCTGGTAGTCTACAATCCACACGCTGAACTCTATCACTACGAGTCTAAATCCCGTGGTTACGAAGACACCGGCGAAAAGGTTGCACGCTTCAACTCCGAAGTGGAAAAGCTCGAAAAGCGTTGGCCTGATATCCTGGACAAAGGCGACCCTTACTACAACCCGAACCTTTCCATCCTCGACGGCTGGTATCGTCTCAAAGAAGAATAAAAATCACCCCGGTCCTCACAATAAAGTGAGAACCGGGGTGATTTTTTTTATTCGAGTGCTACTAGCTGATACGCAGCAGGAAGAATGGAAAGTTTCCAAAGAAGAGTATGAAGGAGAACGCCAGAACCAGGAAGTATATGATGTGGTTGTAGAGCAGGCGTCGTCCGTAGGCTTTGATGTCATCGGGGATGGTGGTGATTTCGGTGTCTGGGTTAAAGCCATTTTCGGTCATGAGTCCTTCGGCTACGAAAACGGCTGCAAGTCCAAAGATTCCATCAAACGGGATGTAGTGCATGGCTACGAATAAGCCGTAGTGGAGAGTTACGTATTGTAAATCAATGCCTGATGAAAACTGGTAGATAAAGATTATACAAATGGACATCCAACCAGCGACAATCAAAAGGGACAAATCCTTGGCAAATTTTCTGACCGTTGGAATAATGAAAAGGATAGGCGTACACCACAATAATTCAAAGCCTAAAATGACAATGGCCATGTGGGCTGCAGATTCGGTGGTGAAGTATTCCGTGGTGTAGATAAATCTGTTTCTTGGTGCTAATACAATTGCCAGAATATAAAGTGGAACTGTATATAAAAATTCCTTTGGAAGAGTGTTTTTTAGGCTACGTTCTTTAATGAATGTAGCGATAAAAATGATTATTG
>JAEEGL010566637.1_pt1 | contig 10048 bp, 7 predicted proteins | sample 9134231 | NCBI WGS metagenome assembly JAEEGL01 (sample SAMN16246548, study PRJNA631951) | gut metagenome | biome: gut microbiome; feature: rumen; material: fiber-attached | host: Bos | place: Iran: Karaj | collected 2018-10 | reverse complement strand
CTGCACTACCGCTTTCTTGCGCGGATAGCAGCGGCCTATGACCAAGGCGAGATACAAGGCAAGGCTGTGGAGACATTCCTGCGGGAGGAGAAGATTGCCTTCCTGCAAGGAGGCTTCAGCCAGCTGAAAGCAGCCTTGGCTGACACCGCAGCCGCCATGGAGCTCACCCTTGTGGACGGCAAACGCTACGCGGCAAGCTTCTTCCGTGGCGACCAGCGTACGGTAACCCTCAGCTACCCCGCATCCTATCAGCTCATCCTCGGCACCACCCTGATGGAGGCCGAAGACCGGCTGTTCGACGAGGTGTGGCGTACCTCGATGCCAAAGGCAGAGGAGCGCCAAGTGGCCGAAGAGTTGCTGCAACAAGTGGGCACCAGCGCGGTATACCTGCTGGCAGGCTCCAGCTACGTGCTGCCCGAGTTGAACACCAACCGCTATTACGTCAAGAATGAGCAAGGGAAGTTTGAGCTTCTCTATAGTGAGGACCTGCCACTGGAGACTATGGCCAACTTGGCCACAGGCACCGATATTGAGCATCAACTGACGCTTGACATCCGCATGGTAAAGTATGGCTACCGTACTGAGAGTGCCAGCATCCCGCTACGCCAATGGATAGCCTTTTGCAACAATCAGGGCTGCAGTCCTTACTTCGGAGTCATCAGCTCGGAGACCGGCAAAGTGGTTTGCGAGCTCGTGATGCAGAACGAAGGACTCGGCTATGCCCATGTCATGAAATTCGAGTTCGACCCTGCCATCCTGGCCGGACGCAAAGGTAACATGAGCGCCCGACTGAACAGCTATGTACCTATTTCAAATGTCAAATCATTATTCAAAGAATATGAAAATAAATAAATTCAAAAGGCTGGTCCTTGTGGCCGTAGCATTGCTGACAGGCTTCTCGGCGATGGCCCAGACCACCTCGAAGCAAATCAACCAAATTAAGCGCAGTCCCCTCTATCTCTACGCCGAGGCAACAATGGAAAGTGAGGAGGAAGCACAAAGCGTGGCCTATGAACTGCTGCTTCAGCAGGTGCAGGAATATATTGCCTCGAGCAAATCGCTCAGTGCAGCCGACAATGTGCTCATCAAGGATGTGAAGACCAAGGGAGAGGAGCTCACCATGATGCGCGGCGAGATGCACCGCGTCTTCGTATATGTCAAGAAGTACGACATCGAAGCGGTCAGCAACACCGTGGCGGTGAACAACAACACCGGCACCGCGGTGAATGTGCCTGCCAACAATGCCGCCACCGCCAGCACGGCTACGCCCTTGCCAACCGTCACCAACACTCCTGCCGCCCAAACCACTCAAGCCGCTCAACCTGCCCAGCAGCAACCGTCTGGAGCCAAGGTAGAGTCTCCCTTGACGGGCTGGCAGCAGATGGCCTTGGTGTCGCTGCTTGAGTGTGCCGACATGACGGCTGTGCGCGCCCGCCTCAACCGCCTGAAAGCGGAGTATAAGGTCAAGCGTTACGGCACCGCCGATAACTGTCCTAACGCCAATGAAGCCTTTTGGGCCATCTTCGACGGCAACGGTAAGCTTGTGACCATCCTTGGCCCCGGCACCACGCAGCGAATCGAATACCGCAACATGCAATATTCGTCGCTCAACGCGTACAAAGGTATGAACGCACTTTGGTTTAACTTTGCAAAATAACAAATTAAGATGAAAAAGATACTATTTGCTTTAGCATTGCTGCTCCCCTTCGCTCTCCATGCCCAGGACGAGGTGGCGTTTGAATTCTCCGACGGTATCGACGGTGCCGTCAAAGCCACCATGGAGCAAAATACCTCACGCCTGCTGACAGCTATTAACCGCGCCGAATCGCGCAATGCCGACATCAACTACAGCGGCATCGGTATTGACAACCTTGCTTCCCAAAGCATCGGCATGATGTGGAACAACGTCCACTTCCGCGTGCTCGACGACGACATTGTGGAGCATTGTCTCCGCGTCAAATCCAGCTCTGGCTCCATCATCGGTTACCAGGTACGCAATATTGCCGTGGAGATGAAGCCCCTTGACAACTCCTATGTGGGCGACCGCAATCAGGAGGTCTGCATTAACTTTGACCGCAACGGCAAAATCAGCGACTTCAACATTACCATGGGCTTGCAGCAGTACATGAAAATCATCAAGGAAGGCGAGAAATTGAACGATATGGACCGCCGTATGCAGATTCTCCATTGGGTGGAGCAGTTCCGCAACGCCTATTGCCAGAAGGACATCAACTTCATGGAGAACGTCTTCAGCGACGATGCACTCATTGTTACCGGCAAGGTGGTAAAGCGCGAGCACACCGATATGAAGCCCATCAACGTAGAATACACCACCCAGGGCAAGCAGCAGTACCTCGCCGGCCTGCGCCGCGTGTTCCGCAACAACGGCTACATCAACGTCAAGTTCGACGATATTGAGATTGTCCGCCACGGTGCCAAACCCAATTACTACGGCGTCACGCTGAAGCAAGGGTGGTTCACCAAGAACTACAGCGACGAGGGCATCGTATTCATTGTGTGGGACTTCACCGACGAGTTCAATCCCAAAATCATGGTCCGCACCTGGCAGCCCATGGAGATTGACGACAAGGATGTCTTCACCCTCAACAACTTCAAACTTAACTAACTTCCGGACATGAAGAAAGTGCTGATAGCAGCCTTCGCGGTTCTGCTCTCTTTCAGTGCCTTCGCACAAGAGCTGAAGGTGCTGGAATTCCGTGCTGATATGACTATGACCGACGCCGTCAAATATCCCAAAGAGGATGCCAACGGCGTTCGTTGCGGCCTCGTCCGCATGGGTCTTGTCATCCCCGATGCACAGTTCGAGGGCGATATCATCTCATCCGAATACAAAGATGGTGAATGGTGGATTTACCTGATGAAAGGCGCCAATTGGATTACCATCAAGACCAAGCGCTACCTGCCCTTGCGCCACGAGTTCGACCCCATCGAAAGTAACGTCACCTATGTAATGAACATCGAAAAGCCTCAGATAGCCTACGATGGGCCTACCGGTACGGTGAAGATTGAGTGCAATATGAAGGACGTCGATGTCTATGTAGACGGCGAGAAGATGAGCAGTGTGGCTCCCTACGAGTACAAAGGCCCCGAAGGCAAGCACGACATCGAGCTACGCGCCAAAGGCTACAACGATGAGCGTCAGACGGTGGAAATTCAATTGAACAAAAAGATTACCTGCAGCATGACCATGCACGCCGCAGGTACCTTCTCGCTCGACGGCATATCCTACGAGATGATCAAGGTGGCCGGCGGCACCTTCACCATGGGCACCACCGATGTGCTCAACAAGGCCAACTTCAATGTAGCCACACCACACGACGTGGTGCTGCGCAACTACAGCATCGGCGCCACCGAGGTGTCGCAGGCCCTATGGGAGAAGGTGATGGGCAGCAACCCCTCGGTCTATCAAGGCGAACCCAACCGTCCCGTGGAGAACGTCACCTATGACGACTGCCTCGAGTTCATCAAGCGCCTCAACGCACGTTGCGGCACCCATTTCCGTCTGCCCACAGAGGCTGAATGGGAATTTGCCGCCCGTGCACGCGGCACCAACGACGGCCAAAAGGCCCCCAAAGGCGCCATCTACAAGACCAACACCCCAGGCTTTGTCTCGGCTTGCGGCGAGAACGCGCTGAAGATTAAAGGCATGGCTGGCAACGTAGCCGAATGGTGCTCCGATTGGTTCGGCTACTATCCCACCGAACGCAGCATCAGCCCCTCGGGTCCCGACACGGGATGGCATCGTGTGATCCGCGGCGGAAGTTATGACTCACAGAGCGACTATCCGCTCCGCGCCACCACCCGTAGCCACATGGACCCCAACGACTCCTCCCCCACCGTAGGTTTCCGCCTCGCCATGGATGACTAAAAGCAAGAACTTTATTATTTTGGAATACAAATTATTACAAATATCTTAAACAACACGATCATGAAGAAAGTATTCGCTTTTGCGTTTTGCGCACTGATGGGTATGTCGATTTGCTATGCCCAGTACACCAAAGAGAAAGTCACTGTCGCCGTCGGTGAGTTCACCGGCAAGAACGCTGCCACCATGCGCTCGGCTGCTCTGACCGCCATGCCCACCTGCCGCGTCAACGCTGTCGACCTGAACAATGTCGACAAGAATAAGGTTGACTATATCATCACCGGCCGCATCGCCGACCCCACCACCGAAAAGAAAACCGGCACCCTGACGGGCGACTATTGGGCCACCACCGTCAACTTCAACCTGCAGATTACTGACGCCCGTACCGGCAAGGTGGTCGCCACCCGCGACGCCAGCAGCATCGGCACCGACAACGGTAGCAAAGAGGCCTCGGTCAACGATGCCCTCAAGTTCCAAGACCAGGATATGCGCCGCCTTATCGACAAAGGCTGCCCCGTGCGCGTCCCCCTCGTCGGCATCAACGAAGCCAAGAAGGACAAAGCCAACACCGCCTACATTGAAGGTGGTGAAATGATTGGTGTCTGCGACGGCCTCTATTTCGACGTGCAGGTCGAAACCGAAATTGCCGGCAAGAAGGTCTACAAGACCATCGGCACCGCCAAGGTGAAAGAGGTGATGGGCGAAGAGATGGCCGAAATCAGCATCACCAAAGGCAACAAGGAAATCAAGAAGAACTTTGACGAAGGCATCCAGATGGTTGTCACCTCCAAGGAGGAGCCCTGGCTGCACTTCTAAACAATCCACACTCCCATCATGAGAAAACTCTTGACATTGGCAGTTCTGGTGCTGACGCTGGCCTCAGCGTCAGCCCAGAACACCTATGACGGCAAAGCCGTGCTGCTGGAGCATAAAGGCAAGCAAGCCCTCTTCTCCGTAGAGGTGGAGGTGGACAAAAAAGGCGATATCGAAGCCTGCGCAGGCGAAGCCCTGATGTACATCCTGCTTACCGAAGGTGTACCAGGCATCAACGGTGGCGAGAAACTGATGCAGAAAGAGAACAAGTATTGGCTCTCGCATACTTTCTTCACGGGCAAGAACGCCCCCTACAAGCCACACATCGCCGGTGCCCAACTTGAGGCTGAACCCCGCCAGACACCTACCGGACGCTATCGCGGGCAAGTCTACATCAACCTCAACTACGATGCCCTGCTCCGCCAGCTCGTTGGCTACGGCGTCCGCAACAAGTAGAAACTTCGGCTTTTAGCCTATCAAAAGACACCTTTAACAGGTGTCTTTTGATGGTTTAAAGGGCGGCCTGGACAGCCATTTCGTAGAGCTCGGCAGGGCTGATGCCCATAGCTTTGGCCTGCTTCGGTACGATACTCTCGGCGCTCTGGCCGGGGATGGTGTTAACTTCAAGGAAGTAAAGCTCATCGGCAACCATGTCGTGGATATAGTCGAACCGCACGATGCCTCGGCAACCCAGCAGGTCATAGAGCTGAGAAGAGACCTCTTGGATATGCTTCGAAATACGCTCCTCTACCACGGCGGGAGTCACTTCGTTGCTGAAGCCTTGATACTTGGCCTCATAGTCAAAGAACTCATGCCCTCCCTTGGGGATAATCTCGGTGATGGGGAAGACCAGCTTCTCGCCGTCGGCCTTGCGAAAGACGCCGCAGTCGAACTCACGCCCCACAATACACTCCTCCACGAGCACGGCATGGTCCTCAGTGAATGCCTCGCGGATGGCAGGCACCAAATCCTCAGCGTTCTTCACCTTGGTGGTGGCCACACTGCTACCACCGGCAGCGGGCTTGACGAACACCGGCAACTTGAGGGCCTCGGTCTTGGCAATATCCTCCATGCTGTATAGCAAGGCCGACTTGGCCACTTTGACCAAGCCAAAGTTCTTCACCACGGGGTTGCAGAACCCCTTTTGGAAGGTGAGGGCCGAGGTGTAGAAGCCACAGGTGGTGTACTTAATGCCCAGCATGTCGAAATAGCCCTGCAGGACGCCGTTCTCGCCTGGGTTGCCGTGGATGATAATAAAGGCCAAATCAAAATGCACCTCACAACCATTGTCGGTCACCGTGAAGTTGCCACGGTCCACGGGGCGGTGCTCCTCGCCGTCGAGCCAATACCAACCGACACGGTCGACGACAATCTTGTAGACATTATACTTCGTATGGTCCAACTGACCATACACCTGGTTACCGCTGGCGATGCTGATGTCGTGCTCGCCGCTATAACCTCCCATTACAAGCGCTATGTTTTTCATTGATGGATGGGAATATGTTTTTCGCGTTTATGTTCTTTCATGTTAAAGTGGGCCTGCTGACGGACCGCGGGAACCATGGTGGCACGCTGGAAGTGCTCCCAAACAATATCGACTGCCAAAGTGCTGGGATGACACATGTCGGACCCATAGTAGCGGTAGTCGCGCAACTCATCGAGAACCAATTCGTAGGCTGGATAGTAGACGGCGAATGTGTTGTGGTGGGCAACAAGTTCATCGATAGCAAGAAGCAGCGTGCTCTTGCTAAGCTGGTTGCCATGGGCCCCGTCGGCCATATGACGGATAGGGCTTACCGAGAAGAGGACGGTGAGCGCGGGATAAAGTGTGTGTAGTTCGTCAAGCAGCGGATGCCACAGCGCCACGATGTCATCCACCGACATGCGGCGGCGCACAAACTCCTGCGGCGGCACCTTGTGACAGTTGGCAACCACCTGACCGTCATGCTCAAACACCCATGCAGAACCGAAGGTAACCATTAACAGTTTGGCAGAGGCCAGGTTGCGATGGGCGCGGTGGAGACGACTGTTGCAGGTGATAAGGGTGGCGCCGGCGGTACTGCGCGAGAAGCTGCCATGGTGGTGCCACGAGTGCCAAAAGCCCTCGTGCTTCACCAAATCCTCCATACCAATAGGCCTATCCTCCATCAGGCGATGCAGTCCCGAGGCGATGGAAGCGGGATTATAGAGGGTTCCGAAAGGATTCTGTTCAATGAAGAAGTCGCCCTCCTGCAGACGCACACCTATCTCGTCGGAGAAACAAGAGCCGAGACTGACAATGCCGGTAGCAAAATCAATCTTGAACGGCATGTGCGGCACGGGGACGGAGGTGGTGAGTGGCGGCATCATGACTTCTGCTGGGGTTTAATGTCATACACACCTTTGAGTTTCTCCAAGTCATCCAACGCCTCGCGTGCAGACACTCGGAGACCCGGTGCGCCCATGGTCAGCGAGAGGTTGTGCACAGGATCGATAACGGTGGCCTGCAGCGGCACCTTGCCTTTGTGCTTCTTGGCCAGCTTCTCGAGGGTGCGGCAAAACTCCTCATCAATGTCGGAGAGGTTGACCTTGAAGGTGAGCTTCGACGTGTAGCGGTCCATCACGTTGGCCAAGTACATCATGGTATTGATATGAAGCTTGGAGTAGACGCGAGGATTGCCGCTCTTGTCGGTATAGCTGCGCACCGTGACGCGGCCACGGCAGTAGATAAAGGTGTCGTCCTGGAAGAAGCCGGCAAAGTCACCATACTCCTGACCATAGAGTTTCAGCTCGTAGCTGCCACTATAGTCGTCGATAGTCATGCTGCCGAAACCTTCGCCCGTGCGGGAAGTCATCTTCTTGGAGTTGGAGACGAGGCCGGCAAAGCGCACCTCACGTTCACCGAGGGCCTCGAGGTTGGACAGCCGGTCGACGGGGATGTCGGTCATCCATCTCATCTCGTACTTATAATCGTCGAGGGGGTGACCGCTAAGGTAGGTGCTGATAACCTCCTTCTCATGCTTGCAACGGGTGATATTGGGCCAAGGGTCACACTGCGGCACCGGCGGGTGTTCCTCTTCGGCCAGCTCGCTGCTCATATCGAAGATGCTCATCTGGGCCGAGTTGGCGCCGTCCTGCTTGCGCACAGCCCAACGCACCAACTGCTCGAGGTAGGTCGGGGTGGTCTCCAACTCGTTCTCCTTGTAGAAGTATTGCGCGCGGTGCATGTCGCCGATGCCGTCGAATGCGCCAGCCTTGACCAGCACCTCGAGGTTCTTGCGGTTCACGGCGTGCATGTCCACCCGTTTGAGGAAGTCGAAGATATCCTTGTAAGGGCCGTTCTTCTCGCGCTCGGCGATGATGACGCTGCTGGCAGCCTCACCCATGCCGCTGATGGCCTGGAGTCCGAAGCGGATGCGGCCCTCGCTGTCGACCGAGAAGTCCATATCCGAGTCATTGACACTCGGAGCCGCCACCTCGACGCCCTGCTTGCGGCAGTCGTCCATCAACTCACGTACACGCCCGATATCGGTTTGCGCACTCGTCATCACCGCAGCCATATACTCGGCGGGGTAATGCGCCTTAAGATAGGCCGTCTGGTAGGCCACCCACGAGTAGCAGGCGGCGTGACTCTTGTTGAAGGCATAGGAAGCGAACTTCTTCCACTCCTCCCATATCTTGGAGAGTATCTCCTTGGGGTGGCCGTTCTTCTCGCCACCCTCGTAGAAGAGCACCTCCAGCTCGTTCATCTTGTCGATTTGCTTCTTTCCCATAGCCTTGCGCAACGTGTCGCTCTGGCCACGGGTGAAGCCCGCCAACAGGCGGCTCAGAAGCATGACCTGCTCCTGATAGACGGTGATGCCGTAGGTATCCTTCAGATACTTCTCCATCACCGGTATGTCATATTCTATGGGTTTACGCCCTTGCTTACGGTCGATGAACTCGGGTATGTTGTCCATGGGGCCCGGACGGTAGAGGGCGTTCATAGCAATAAGGTCGTCAATGACATGCGGCTGCAACTCGCGCAGGTACTTCTGCATGCCCGCCGACTCGAATTGGAACACGCCCACTGTATTGCCCTCGCAGAAAAGCTTGTATGTAGCCTCGTCGTCCAGCGGCAGGTGGTCCACGTCGACATCTATGCCTAGGCGTTTCTTCACCATGCGCACACAGTTCTTGATGATGGTAAGGTTCTTCAGACCCAAGAAGTCCATCTTGATAAGACCCACATTCTCCACCACATGGCCGTCATACTGCGTCACCAGCACATCCTCACCGCTCTCCTTGTCGTTGATGACACACACAGGAGCCACGTTGGTGATGTCCTGCGAGCCGATGATGACGCCGCAGGCGTGGATGCCAATCTGACGGTTGGTGTCCTCCAACTCCTCGGCATAGGTGAGCATCTGCTTCAGCTTCTCGTCCTCGCCTTCCATGATGCGGCGCAGCTCGGGCACATACTTGTAGCAGTTCTTCAGGTTCACCTTGGGCGACTTGCCCTTCTCGTCCTTGATATTGTCGGGGAAGCCACGGTCGGGGATAAGCTTCTTCAAGTCGTTGACGGTATTGAGGGGTATCTTCTCCACACGCCCCACATCGGCAATCGAGCTCTTGGTAGCCATAGTGCCGTAGGTGATGATATGCGCTACACGCTCCTTGCCATACTTCTGGGTAACCCAATCGAGCACCTTGCCGCGGCCCGCATCGTCGAAGTCCACGTCGATATCAGGCAGCGAGATACGGTCGGGGTTCAGGAAACGCTCGAACAGCAGGTCGTAGCGCAACGGGTCGAGGTCGGTAATCCACAGACAGTAGGCCACCACGCTTCCTGCCGCCGAACCGCGGCCGGGGCCCACACTGACACCCAGCTCCTCGCGGGCGGCACGTATATAGTCGCTCACGATAAGGAAGTAGCCTGGGAAGCCCATCGTCTTGATGGTGTGCAGTTCAAAGACAATCCTCTCGCGCACCTCGTCGCTCAGCTCCTCGCCATAGCGTTTCCGCGCGCCCTCCCATACAAGGTGCTCCAGATAGTCGGCCTCGAACTTGATGCGGCGTAGCTTCTCGTAGCCGCCAAGCTTCTTAATCTTCTTCTCGGCAGCCTCATGGCTCATCACCACCTCGCCCTTCTCGTTGCGGGTAAACTCGTCGAACAGCTGTTGGTCGGTGAACTTCGCGCGCCACTGCTCCTCGCTTCCGAAACTCTCGGGGATGGGGAACACCGGCATCAGGGGGTCGCTGTCGATGCTGTACACCTCCACCTTGTCGGCAATCTCCATCGTGTTGGCCAACGCCTCGGGCAGGTCGGCGAACACGGCCTCCATCTCCTCGGGACTCTTCAGCCACTCCTGCTTCGTGTAGTGCAGGCGG
>JAEEGL017284785.1_pt1 | contig 10049 bp, 9 predicted proteins | sample 9134231 | NCBI WGS metagenome assembly JAEEGL01 (sample SAMN16246548, study PRJNA631951) | gut metagenome | biome: gut microbiome; feature: rumen; material: fiber-attached | host: Bos | place: Iran: Karaj | collected 2018-10 | reverse complement strand
CTCTTCGTAAAGAAGATCGCGGCCGCGCTCCAGCTCGCTCAGAGGCGTGTTGGTCGCGTACTCCAGGACGTAGAGCGGATCGCCGGGAAGACCGCGCATCGCCGCGAAGACCGGCTCCCAGGGGATCGTGCCCCGGCCGATCGGCAGATGCGCGTCGCCCGTGCCGTCGTTGTCGTGCAGGTGGAAGCCGCAGAGGCGGTCCCCGATCCGGTCGATCACCGCGGGGATGTCCCAGCGGTTGCAGTGCGCATGACCGACGTCCAGCAGGAACTTGACGCAGGGATCGAGCCCGTCGAGCGCGTGGATGTACTCCTCCTGCGTGAACAGGGCCATGGAGGGACCGGCGATGTTTTCGTAGGCGATCGTGATGCCGCTGCCGCGGCAGAGCGCGATCATTTTATCCAAAAGCGCGTAGGAGGCGTCCAGCGCGCGGCTGCGGCTGAAATTGGAGTCTCTGTCATAATAGCCGGGGTGGAACACGATCTGTGTCCCGCCGACCTCCCGGCAGAAGCCGACCGCCTGCTTGTTCAGGAAGGCGGCCGCGTCCCGCAGCGCCTTCAGCGGGGCGGCGGGGTTGACATCCCAGGCGGGCGGATGCACGGAGAAGGGGACGCCGCAGCCCTTGAGCCGGGCGGCCTGCTCCGGCCAGCCGTTCTCGCTGTGCTCCCAGGCGTCCCCGTCCATCATCAGCTCCACTTCCGGGACGATGCGGTGCAGACGGCGGACATTCTCCAGGGGGGGATGGCAGAACAGAATGAATTCAGACGCTGAGATCCTCATGGTGTTTCCTCCGCTCCGTCCCGGGAGACCCGGGACGGAGCCATGATCCGATCACTCGGAGAGATAGTCCTTATGCTTGACGCCCCAGAAGATGATGCCGAGGACGATCCAGATGGCAAGCATGATCCAGGCCTGCTTGTAGAGCGCGGCCGCGGAGCCGGGGATGACCATCAGGGCGATGAAGATGAGGGAGCACACGGCGCCGGCGATACCCCATCCCCGCATGGTGTTGTTGCCTTCCTGCTTGGCAAACTTCATGGCGGCAAGGCACACATACAGGAACACGACAGAGGTGCCCAAGGAAGTCATATCGACGATCCAGGCCAGCGCGCTGCGGCCGAACCAGGGCGCGATCAGGGCGATGAGGCCGACAAACAGCACAGCCGCGACAGGGGCGCCGTCCCCCTCATGGCGCTTGGCAAAGACGGCGGGCAGAGCCTTCCGCTTGGCCATGGCGGCGATCAGACGGGCAGAGGCGATGAAGAAGCCGTTGATCGCGGAGAGGACCGCGCAGGCCATGGCAAAGCCGAGGATATAGAGCCCGGGCTTGCCCAGAGCTTTCTCGACGGCGGCGCCGGTGGCCCAGAAGGGATTCGAGTTCAGGAACTCGGACCAGGAGGCGAAGCCCTCCTGCTGGACGATGGACGTCGTGATCGTGCTGCAGCTGTACATGATCCAGGCGGCGGCGATAGTGCTGACCATAAGCACCTTGGCCTTGGACTGGTCAAAGTCGTACTCCTCGCAGACCTGGGGGATGACGTCGAAGCCGACGAAGGCCCAGGGCGCCATCGACAGGATGACCGCGATGCCCGAGAGCACGCTCTCGCCGCGGCTGCCGGTCATCAGCGGGCGCATGTAGGAGAAGTTGGCGTGGCCTGAGAGGATGATGACGATCGGGAAGATGATGATGATCGCGGTCTGCGCGATGGCCAGGAAGGTCTGGGACATGAAGGCGACCTTGACGGCCTTGATGTTGATGAACATGAAGATCACGACGATCAGCATGGTCAGGATGATCTCGCCGAGATACACGTCGAAGCCGCCGATGTTCCACAGGTGGGTCTTCTGCAGGATCGTGCCCGGGAGCAGATAGCGGGTGATCAGGCCGATGGCCGTGCCGTTGAGCGGGATAAAGCTGATGTAGGCCAGCACGAGGAACCAGCCGCAGATGAACGCGTGCTTTTTGCCGAAAGCCTGGGTGACATACTCGAACTCACCGCCCTCGACGGGGTACTTGCGGATCAGGAAGCTGTAGCTCTGCGCGATGATCCAGGCCATGACGGCGGCCAGGAACAGGCCGATGAAGGTGCCGATGGGGCCGGCGGCGGGAAGGAAGGAGTTGCCCGGCATGACGAAGCAGCCCCAGCCGATGATCGAACCGAGCGCCACAGCCAGCACGTCGATCGGGCGCATCTGTTTTTTCATTTTTCTCTCTCCTTTCTCGTTTTCCGGGTCCGCGGGAGACGGCCTGCGGACCCTGCGGCGGTGTTCGGCGGAAGCTTATTTCGCCTTCATGTAGTAGGCGACGGCGACAAGATTGTCCCGGAAGCTGCCCGTCGGGACGAACTTCTTCTCGAACAGAGCGGAGCCCATCGTAAAGGTCCAGGGCCCGATGTCGAACATGGTGTCAATGCGCTTGAAGCTGTTGATGCTGCCGGCGATGCAGATCTTGGCGGGCACGGCCGCGCAGAACTCATAGGCCAGCTTCTCGCCGTCGATCACATGGCGGTAGGCCAGGATGTCGAAGCCCTCGATGCCCTTGGCCATCAGATCCTTCGCGTTCTGGATGATCTCCTCGTTCGTGCCCTCCAGGATGCTGGGACTGCCGGAGACCTTGCCGACAAAGGGCAGATACTCCATGCCGTTGTCCTTGAGGAGCTTGGCGACGGAGTCATAGTACAGGGTGCCCATCAGGTAGTCGAAGCCGCAGTCGATCGCGGTCTGGGCGCCGTCGAGGCAGCTGGCCTCGTCATAGGTCACGACCTCCAGGAAGGTCGTCTTGCCGGCGGCCTTCATGGCCGCGACCAGAGCCTTCATCTGATCCTTCGGCAGACCGACGTTCTTGAAGCCCCAGTATTTGACCTCTTCGAGATCCTTGCATGTCTCGAAGACTTCGGCCGCATCCTTCACGGTCACGTCGTGGTGGGTCAGCATGATAATGATGTCAGGTCTCATGGAATTGCCTCCTGTTTCATGATTATTTTGATTTTGCGCTGTCGCAAAAGGAATGACGATGTTTGCCGGAGAGCGGATCGAAGCTCACGGAAAAAAACGGGCCGGGCTTCGAAAAAACTCTGTACAAACCGGGGATTTGGGTATAGACTTTTTAAGTATCCATGTTTGAAGGTGATCGCGTGAAAACATCAAAACGGGAACAAACGATCATTGCTTTGCTGGAGAGCCGCGGGAAGATCTCCGCTCTCGAACTGAGCCGACTGCTGGGGATCTCCGCCTCCACGCTGCGCAAGCAGCTGGCCGATATGCAGGAGCGGGGGCTCCTGATCCGGACCTACGGGGGCGTGATGTCCGTCAACCGGGTGCCGGACGAGACTTTTGAGAGCAAACTGCGCAAAAGCGTCTCGGAGAAACGGCGGATCGCGGAAGCCGCACGGAAGCTGATCCCGGCCGGCGCGACCGTCGCGCTCGGGAGCGGGACCACGGTCTACGGCCTGTCCATGCTGATGGACGATCTGAGCCGCGCGGTCGTATACTCCAACTCCATGCAGACGGCGGACTATCTCTCCCGCTTTACGGACCTGGAGGTGCATATCTGCGGCGGGATCATCCGCAGCCAGACCGGCAGCATCATCGGCAACGAGGTCGCGGAATACTTCCGGGAGCTCAGGCAGGTAGACTACGCCTTCATCGGCTGCGACGCCATCGACGAAAGCGGGGAGGTCTTCAGCGAGAACCTGTCGGTCGCAACGGCGGAAAAGAACATCCTCCTGTGTGCGAAGCACCGCTATATCCTCTGTGATTCCACCAAGCTCGGGAAGACCTCGCTGGCTCGCATCACGAGCCTGCGGGAGTGCGACGGCCTGATCACGGGCGACACCGGGAGCCGGGAACTCGAGCGTTATCGGGAACTGACCGGCCTGCTGCTCGCCTAAGAGGCGAGCGCCTCACACAGCGCATCGTATTCCGCCCGAACGTCCTCCCAAAGCAGGGAGGGGTCCACCTCCTCCATAACGGCACGCGCCGCTTCGGCGTCTCCGCCCTGAAATGCCTGCACGGCAAGCTTCACGGCGGAGACGTTTTTCATTTGCGCGGCCGCCTCGCTCCCGTCGAGCGCGGCGAAAGCATCCCGCGCGGCGGCGTAGTCCCCGTCCTGATAGAGGACGCCGGCCTCGATAAAGGCCTTGAGATCGGGCCGGTAGGTCTCCACCCAGCGGGGGGAGACCATCAGCTTTTCCGCTGCCCGAAAGTGACCTGCCTGCGCAAGACGCTGCGAGACGAAGCCGGAGATCAGGAACACCGACAGCAGCAGCGCGGTCCCGAGGACGACGCGCCACCAGCTCATTTTGCCGAGAGGACGCCAGGTGCGCTGCGCGCGGATCTGCCGATAGGTGCCGTAGCGGTTGTCCATGCGCTACATGGGCCCGAGGAGCAGATCCGGCAGCCAGGTGCAGAAGCCGGGGATGAAGGTGGTCAGGGCCACCACGATCAGATCGACCAGGATCATGACCAGCATCCAGGGGATCAGCTTGGTCACGCCGGTCTTGACGACGGTGACGGTAACGAAGAGGTAGGAACCGACCGGCGGAGTCAGACCGCCGATGATGGTGCAGAGGGTGAACATCAGGCCGAACTGGACCATGTTGCAGCCCAGCTTCTGGAGCAGCGGATACACGAGCGGCAGCACCACGGGCATGACCGCGACAGGCTCCATGAAGCAGCCGATCAGCAGTACGAAGCCGCCGACGAGCAGCATGATGACGGTGGGAGAGCCGGAGGAGACGTTCATCAGCCACTCCTGGAAGACCCGGCCGAAGCCCTCGACCGTGAAGATGTAGGCGAACATGGTGGAGGCGGCGTAGAGCGAGAGGACCTGGCCGGTGCCCTCGGCCGCCTTGAAGAGAACGTTCACGATCTTTTTGGCATTGAGCTCTTTGTAGAAGAAAATGCCGACGACCAGCCCGTAGACGCAGGCGATGGCGCCCGCCTCGGTCGGCGTGCAGAAGCCGGCGGTGATGCCCACGATGATGATGAGCGGCATCAGAAGCGCCCAGAAGCAGTCCTTCAGGGCTCTGGCTACCTTCTTGGGCTCGAACTTGCCGCCGTAGTCGATGTTGTGCTTCTTGGCATAGAAGTGGCAGATGATCATCAGAATGATGCCGATCACGAAGCCAGGGGTGTAGCCCGCGAGGAACATACGCGTGATGGACAGGCCCGTGATCGCCGCAAACATGATCATGACGTTGCCGGGCGGGATGATCGGGGCGGTCGACGCCGCGCCGGCGATCATGGCGCCGGTGAACTCCTTCTTGTAGCCGATCTTCTCCATGTCCGGGGCGGTGATGGAGCCGATGGCGGCGACCGCCGCCGTGCCGGAGCCGGAGACCGCGCCGAAGACCATATTGGCCGCGACGCAGACGATGCCGACGCCGCCGCGCAGCCAGGAGAACAGGGCGGAGCAGAACTGGATGATGCGCTTGGACAGACCGCCCTGGTTCATGATGGCGCCCGAGATCATGAAGAAGGGGATCGCCATCAGCGTGAAGGAGTTGACGCCGCTGATGAAGCCGCGGCAGTTCATATACATCTGAAGCGGCCCGTCCCCGAGCAGGACGGCCAGGAAACCGGCGCCGAGCAGGGAGAAGGTGATGGGGACGCCGAGCACCATCAGAGCGAGGAGCGAGATACACGCGATCACCAACATTACTCGGTCACCTCTCCTTCATTGATTCTTTCAAACTCGGTCTTTTCCACGGTGTTGTTCCAAAGCGCCTTGACCTTGCCCGGCGTGATGCGGAGATAGCCGAGCACCATCGCAATGGAGCCGACCACGTAGGAATCGTACAGCACCCACTGGGGCCAGCCGGTGCCGGTCAGCTTGGTCGGCGCGTAGATCTTGACCATCTTGAAGGCGGCCGGCAGGAGCGCCAGAAGGAAGAAGCAGGAGAGGGTGCGCGTGATCGTGTAGAGGATGGCGCGGACCTTGTTGTTCTTGACAAGCTCCTGGAGCAGGTCAAGCGTCACATGATCGTCCGCCCGGGCCGTCATGGAGGCTCCGACACAGGTGACCCAGACCGCGCAGAGGATAACGATCTCCTCCGCCGCGCGGAAGGAGTGGTGGAAGGCGTAGCGGCCGACGGTATTCACGAAGCAGACCACGATCATGATCGCGAGCAGGGCTGCGCAGAAATATTTGATGACGATTGCGAGGACATCGTCCACCTTTTCATAAACAGCTATAACTTTTTTCATAAACCGACCTCTTTCTGTGAGGGATTCATATTGCGCGGGAGAATTCCTGTCCAAAGCTTTCCGGAGAGCCCGGAATGGGCTCTCCGGAAAAAGAGCTTAGATATACGCTTGTGCAGGAAGAGGCTTATTTCGCGTTGGCAGCGACGTAGTCGAGAGCCTCGGTGAAGATGGCCTCGTCGCCCCACTCGGCGATCTTGGCGTCACGGAAAGGCGTGTCGGCGGCCTTGAAGGCGGCAAAGGCTTCCTCGGTCGGAGTGATGACCTCGACGCCGGCGGCCTTGATGTCGTCCAGCAGCGCGCCGTTGACGATCTCACGGTCATAGCACTGCTCGACGCTCTTCTCCTTGAAGACGGAGATCAGGATCTCCTGCAGGTCCTCAGGCAGCTGCATGAGGTTGGACTTGTTGATCATCAGCAGGTTCAGAGAGGCGATGTGATAGGTCTCGATATACCAGTGGAAGCCCTCCTGCTGGCCGCGGGCGAGGATGGAGGCGGGGTCAGACTCGAAGCCCTCGATGGTGCCGTTGGCAAGGCCGGTGATGACCTGAGAGGAGCTCATCGCGGTGGGAGCGCAGCCCCAGCCCTCGACGGTGGCCATGTAGACGTCAGACTGCGGGACGCGGATGCGCAGGCCCTTGCAGTCGTCCACGGTCTCAACCTTGAACTTCTCGGCGGTGCACAGGCAGTGGATGCCCTGGCTCAGAGCGCCCAGGCAGTAGAGGTCGATGCCGGCCTCTTCAAGCTGCTTGTTGGTCAGGTCGGGGAGCACCTCGCCCAGAGCGTTCATCTGGGAGTAGTTGTCAACGACATAGGGCAGCTCGGACCAGCCGATCGCGTCAATGCCGCCGACCGTGCCCCAGACGGAGGGGCCGGAGAGGCTCATGTCGAGCGTGCCGGCGAAGACCTGCGGGATCAGCTCTTCTTCGGAGCCCATGACGCCGCCGGGGACGCAGTCGATCTTCAGACGACCCTCGGACTTCTCCTCGACCTCGGCGATGGCCTTGTTGATCCACAGGGACTCATGGCCGCCGGCCTCTTCAGCCGCGAAGATGTGGTAGAAGGTCAGCGTGTAGACGTCCTTCTTCTCCGTGATGGCGTAGGCCGTATTGGCGCCGACGAGCGCCACGAGCATGACGAGCATCAGCGTGAAGGCCAGGATTCTTTTCATGTTTTTCATTGAGATCCTCCTTTTGAATAATTTGACTCTTTCCGTTTGTCATTTTATACAAATGACTACTGCGCTAATTCTACTTCCTTTCGGCTTGTTTGTCAAGTTGCCCAAAAAAGCGGAGACGAAAAAAGTTTTTTTCATCAAAAACCGAAAAAGCACGAAACGCGTTTTTTTCCCTCCTTTTTGCGCGTTTTCTCTGTGAAAAACCGATAAAAACCGGTGTGCGCTTTTGTGTGAATTCGACGCAGAACAGATGGAGGACCCGGGAAAAGCGGCATACGGCGCTTGCGAAATACCGGGGGGCCCTATATAATAATCATACAGAAAACGTATGCAGCAGGGAAGTGAGACGGAATGGATCCGAATACGATCCGGGTGATCGCCTTTGATCTGGACGGGACGCTGACACAGCACCGCACGCCGCTGCCGGCGGAGAGCCGTGCGATCCTCGACCGGCTGGGGACGCGCTGGAAGCTCCTGATGGTCGGCGCCGGCCAGTGCCGCCGGATCTACAGGCAGATGGAGGGCTACCCCATCGACATCATCGGCAACTACGGCATGCAGTACTGCGAGTACGACCGGGAAACCGGCGCGCCGCGGATGGTCTGGGACGAGCACGCCCCCTGCGATCGGGAGAGCGTGGAGGAGAGGGTCGCGCTGCTGCGGCGGGAGCACGGCTACACGCGCTTCACCGGCGAGGGCGTGGAGTATCACGACTCCGGCTGCATCACCTTTCCGCTGCTCGGCACGAAGGCCGATATCCGGGACAAGCTCGCCTTCGACCCCGACCGGAAAAAGCGCGGCGCCTTTTATCCCGAGGTCTGCGCTCTTTTTCCGGAGTACACGGTCTTCGTCGGCGGCTCCTCCTCCTTTGATCTCGCGCCGCTGCCCTATGACAAGCGATACGCCCTCGAGCGCTACTGCCTCGCGAAGGGGCTGCGGCACGACGAACTGGTCTATGTCGGGGACGATTTCGGCCCCGGCGGGAACGACGAGGCGGTCTTCCGTTCGGATTTCCCGGTCCTCCCCGTGACCGATTACAGACGCCTCGGCGAGAGCCTGCACGAATTTCTAAAATGACCGGTTGCTCGGTTGACATCGCTCCCGGCATGGGTTATACTTTATTCAATACTTCCAAAAACTTGAGGATGTGCGGCAAACCAAACTGTGAATATCTACGGTTTTGACGGGTTTCGATAACGGAGGCATGCGGGCTCCATGCGGATCGACAGCACACAATACGGCGGGCGCTGCGCCTGCGGGAAAGAACACGCGATGACCACGCGGCTCTGCGTGATCGAACCGGGGGCCCTCGGGCGTCTGGAGGAAACGCTGGAAGCCGAGGGGCTTGCGGGAAAGAAGCGCTGCGCGGTCTACGGCAGCGTCACCTGGGCCAATCCCGCCTTCCGGCATCCCCGCGCCGACCAGGAGATCGTCCTGCGGTCGGAGGGCCTGCACGCGGACGAGCGCGCGACGGCGGAGGTGCTGCGGCAGCTCGACGGAGACGCGGAGCTGCTCCTCGCCTGCGGCAGCGGTTCGATCCACGACACCGTGCGTTACTGCGCGGCACAGCGGGGCATCCCCTTTGTGGCGCTGCCGACCGCCGCGAGCGTGGACGGCTTTTGCTCGGCCGTGGCCGCGATGACCTGGCAGGGGTATAAGAAAACCATCAACGCCGTGGCGCCGCTGCTCGTGGTGGCGGATCTGGACGTGATCTCCCGCGCGCCGGCATATCTCACGGCCAGCGGCGTGGGCGACGTGCTGGGCAAATACATCGCCCTGGCGGATTGGCGTATTGCGCACGAACTCACCGGCGAGGCCGTCTGCCCCGTCATTTACGATATCATGAAGGACGCGGTCGCGCGTATCTGGGACAGCTGTCTCGACACGCTCAGCGGCAGCACGGAGGCTTACGAGTCGGTCGTATACGGCCTGCTGATGAGCGGCCTGGCCATGCAGCTCATGGGCAACTCCCGCCCCGCCTCCGGCGCGGAGCACCACATCTCTCACCTGATCGAGATGCGCCCCGCCGCGCTCGGCGCGGTGAACAGCTCCGCTCTGCACGGGGAGAAGGTCGGCGTCGGCACGCTGATCGCCGCGCGGGAGTATCACCGCCTGGCGGAGATCGGGGATATCTCAGCGCTGGTCCGTCCCTATGAGCCGCTGGACGACGGATGGCTGCGGGCGTTTTACGGCGAGAAGCTCTATCCCACCGCGGCCGCGGAGAATCGAAACGATTGCCTGGCGGCCGTGACACCGGAGGCTATCGTACGCGCCTGGCCGAAGATCCGGGAGATCATTGCCGGGATCCCCTCCGAGGAGGAGATCTTTGAAAAGTTCGAGAAGCTCGGGGCGAAGCGCAGCCTGCGCGACATCGAAGTGCCGGAGGAGCTCCTGCCGGTGCTGATCGCGCATTCCCCGTCCGTTCGGAACCGGCTGACTCTCATGCGTGTGAGGCGCATGCTGAAGCTGTAGTGGGTATCCCCCCTAAACGGATATTAACATAGAGGAGAGGAAGCATCCCGTTTTTCGGGATGCTTCCTCTTTTCCGCTTTTCAGGTGATCTCGTTCAGCTTCCGCTGCAGCTGTTCCAGATCGCGCTGGTAGAAGGAATCCGGATCGACGCCGCTGGCGTAACAGGCGCTGCGGAATTCCTCCGTGTCGATCGTGT
>JAEEGL016837010.1_pt1 | contig 10049 bp, 7 predicted proteins | sample 9134231 | NCBI WGS metagenome assembly JAEEGL01 (sample SAMN16246548, study PRJNA631951) | gut metagenome | biome: gut microbiome; feature: rumen; material: fiber-attached | host: Bos | place: Iran: Karaj | collected 2018-10 | reverse complement strand
TAGTGCTTCCAGCATATCCGCTGCGCTTGCAAAGCGATCTCTCGGATCATAGGCACAGGCCTTCAGCACAATCGCCTGCAGTTGTTTGCTGCCGTGCGCCGGAGGCGGAATCTGCTCGCCGTCAAAGCGCCGCTTGCGGGCGAAATCTTCTTCTGTTGCTGTCGCTTTCTTGGGAGAAAACGGTGTTCTGCGATCATTCAGAAGCCAGTACAAAACAAGCCCAAGAGAATACTGATCGGCGGCAGGTCCATACGGACGATTGTTATAGACCTCTGGGGCCATGTACTTATAGGTACCAACCTTTGTGCCGCTTGTGGTTCGTTCGACAGTTTTTGCAATGCCAAAGTCTCCAAGCTTAAACGCACCATCCTGTGAAACGAAGATGTTTTGCGGCTTAATGTCTCTGTGAACGATATTGCGTTCTTTGCATAGAACTAAAGCGTTGCACAATGCGATGCCGAGATCAATCACCGCATGCTCATTTTCTACTTGGTCAAGGCATTTCATGATGGGAGTTAAAAGCTCCATTTTGATATAAATATCCCAGCCGATTCCATCATCGTGCTGCACGTATTTGACATCATCGCAATAGACTACGTTAGCAAGGCCTTTCATTTTTGCCATCATAGAGTATTCCTTGACAATATCCTCTAAATACCCATGAAACCGTGAAGTAATGCTTTCGTCATCATATCCTTCAACACGAAGGTCGTCTATATCTGCATTGTTCTCTGGAATCGTAATAACCTTTAGAGCTGCTTTCTCGATCTCACCGAATACATCTCGCCGTATTTCGTAGACCGCACCATAACTGCCTCGGCCGATTAGCCTGACAACACTCCAGCCCGGCCATTGAATTTGATCCATGTTTACCATAGTTCTTGATCCTCTTTTTTATTTATTTAGCAGGTCTTTACGGCTTATCATAAAGTGTCTAATTCGCATTGATGCAACGAATTATTCCCCGCAGCTACCACTTTGCCATCTTTTTTTATTCCAAGCAAGTGAGCATTGCCGGCAGACATTTGGGAGATGTTTTCCCAATCCTTGTTGTCCCAATTACTCAAAACGATTCCGAAACACCGAACAACCCCATCTGCAAATAGAATGGCGAGAAAATCACGTCCTGCCGAGAGTGCAGTTGGCTTTCCATGCAGCGAGGTTTGCCGCAAGACAGAGTCGGATTGTTCAAGAACCGCCCCCCCGGTAGCCTGAATAGTTCCGTCTTTTGTTAGTGCGGCAATAAAACCATGACCAACGGCAACATCGACAACATTTACCCATTTATTAACAATGCGGTTTTCCTTGAAAGATCCTCCGAAGAGTTGTACTCCGCCATCCTTCCTCAAGCCAACCACACGATCAAATCCAGCAATCATTTTTTCAATTCCACGCCAACTTCTTAGCGAATAAGAAACGGGATTTAGAGTCACATCGCAATAAACATCCCCATCTGCTCCCAATCCAGCAAAGAAACCGTTAATGCCGATAAGCGCTCTAGTTTTGGGCCAAACTGGTGAAGAATTATCACTTGAGAAGCATAGCGCACCGTCGCTCATTTGGGCAAGAACCACGCCATCTGAGACTGCTGCGTCCACAACACCGGTCCAACTCATTATTGTTTCCATGCCCTTTATCCGTTGAGACATTCGTCTCGGAACAGCAATCGTCCCGTTTTTTCGAATAGCCAGCGTGTAATTCTCGCAAGCAATTACTTTTTGGAATTGCGTAAGCTCTTGATTGCTATCTATCCGAGCTTCTTTTTCATTGTCAGGATTATTGGGTTGTTTCCAATGGTCGTTGGCCGACTCCTTTCTTGTTGACTGTCTCTGGTAAAAAGCACTTACCGTTCGATTATCTTTTTCGCTTTTTTCTGAGAAGGCATCCTGTGTTGGATGGAAGTCCGCAGCAGCTAGGATAGCAGGAGCATCTGGTGCTTTTTCGTCCGCTTGAGTACTTGAACGTCTGGAAAATGCGCCTACAGTCTCGTCTTCCTCTTCGTCAGCCGTATCCATAAAAACTCTATTTGTATCTATCGCTTTTTCGTCTGCTTCGCCGGGTTTATCCGTAAACATTTTGCGTTGTGCATTATCCGCGGTTGCAGCAAGGGAACTGTGGAAAGGCGTTATTCGAATTGTTTCCAATTCGTTGAGCATTTCTTCTGCAGACTGATATCTGTCTTCAGGTTTGTATGCACAAGCCTTAAATACAATCTGCTGTATCTCTTGACCTCCTGTGGCTGGAAGTGGGAGATTTTCACCGCTCAGTCGTTTCCTTCGTGCAATTTCTTTATCTTTCGCAGTCGGCAGTTTCGGCGGAAGCGGCAAAAATGGCGTTCTCCGTTTATTCAACAGCCAATAAAGCACCATGCCAAGGGAATAAATATCTGCACCACTGCCATAGGGCTGATCCATATATACTTCTGGTGCCATATATTCATAAGTACCGATTCTTGTGCCGCCGCTGGTTTTCTCAACGGTCTTGGCGATTCCGAAATCACCAAGCTTATAATCTCCGTTCTCAGAAACAAAAATATTAGAAGGCTTAATATCCCGGTGCACAATGTGATGCCGACCGCAGAGCACGAGAGCTTTGCATAAATCGGTTCCAATTATAACAACCTGCTCTTCTTCAATGTGATCACTCAAAACAGACGAAAGCGGCTTTAGTAGCTCCATTTTGATATAAATGTCCCAGCCGGCATCATTGTCGTGCTGAACGCAACGGTAATCATCGCAGTTAACTGCGTTTGCACTGCCGTTTAACTTCCGCATGAGTGCGTATTCCGCCAATACATCACGAACCCTTTCCTCAAAGGTGCGTGTAATGCTTTCTTCGTCATACCCTTCACTGATAAGCTCATCTATCTCTGAACTGCTTTGCGGGATAGAAATATGCTTTATTGCAGCCTGCTCGTGATAACCGAAGGTCTCACGCTCTATTTCGTAGACCGCACCATAACTGCCTCGGCCTATTAGCCTGACAACACTCCAGCCCGGCCAAAGAGACTTTTCACAGGTTTCCATACGAACGTCCTCAACTAATACGACAACAAATCACAGTTATATTATCCTTGCCGCCTTTTTCAAGCGCAGCATTTACAAGAGATTGAGCGCAAGCTTCCACTGTGTCAGCCCGTGTCATAATCTCGTCAATTTCCAGATTAGTAAGCATATCGGTTAGGCCATCACTGCACAGGAGATACTGATCGCCTCTCCGCAATTCGCCCTTTGCGATATGCGGCTCAATTAAAAAATCCTCTGGGTCTATCCCAAGATGCTGGGTCAAAGGAGTTTTTTTCTTTCCTTCACGCTTTTCAACATGATCTTCCGAAATCTGGAGGAACTCCCCATCCCGGAGACGATACGCACGGCTGTCTCCTAAATTGCAGCTATAAACATATCCGTGCGAAAAATACAAGGCAACCATTGTAGTACCCATACGGTTGGTGCAAAGCTCATTTGCTCGAGCGAGTACAAGATCGTTCAGCCGTGAACACATGTCTTTCAAAAACTTTCGTTCCGGAAAAAAGTAATCCTTGAGTCTGCGTGTGATCTTCTGCATTCCATCTGCAGCAGCAAACGACGCAGCCTCCCCGAAATTTTCACCGCCCATGCCGTCAAATACGGCAACGCAGATTTCCCTTCGCAGGGTATGGGTCATGGATACGGGATGCTTCAATCCCTCATTTGTTTCTGGCAGACATCTGCCGTCAAAAAAGATGTTATCCTCGTTATTCTTTCTGACCTTGCCCGTATTGCATAGGCAGGCTGCTTCTACCAGATAGGCCATAAACAATCCTTTCTGATTAAATGGGGTCGTCGTTTCCAATTTCACATATAGAAGTGGGAACGACGACCCGGTTACTGTTACAAATTCAATTACAATAAATGCTAAATCAGATAAAGATGGTCTCCATTTTGAACGCCGAACTGCAACAATGTGCCATCGGGGTCCAGTGGCAATTCCAGTGGATCTAAACACAAAAACTCCTCATTGGAAGACACGTAACTATTGTTTGACAATTCCGTAACGCCGCCAATTATGAGAGGGAGCAGATCCCTGATTGACAAGGACGCCGGAAGCAGTACATTATACGTCATACCAATTGCAGGGACAAGCAACATTACTTGTGTCTTCAAATCTGCAATCCCCTCCTGTCAACTGTTATGCGTTCCTGTTTATTGACACTGTCTTCGTAAATACTGAAGCAGGGCCTCCAAACTGGCTTGGTTACTTTTTTCCGCACGGAACAGCAACTCCTGAGCTTTCATGAGATATTGCTTTCTGCCCTGTGCGCTTTCCCGTGCGTGTTTCAAGAAACGGCTTCTTTCCAGGATCCTGGCTGCTTCCTCAGGGCTACCATCCGAAAGGAGCTTTTGTGTTGCAAAAATGCCTTCCAATCGGCTGATCTCACGAAGCTCCTCATCAATGGTTGAGAGAAAGCAATCCAGCTTTCCTAAGTCCACATAGAATTGCATATCTGTTGATTATACACCCGATACAATGGCAAGCGCATCCCGCAGCAACTCACCCGCGTTAAGGTCTGCGCCATCCAGTTTGTCGATAATGGTTCGATAGAACGTCAGATTGTCTTCAACTTGCGCCATAGTTCTCTCGGTAGCACGGATTTGAATTGCCAGGAGCTCTGCCGTCGTGCTTGCACCCTCGGATTCCCAGAATTTTCCGATATCACCTTTCAAATCCTGCATTTTTGCGAGATGCTCCGAAAGCTGCTTATGGTATCCCTCAAGCTCCGTGATTTTTGCAAGGTAATCTTTTTTCGCGTATTTAATAATCAATGACATAGCCCTGTTCCTCCTTACCTGCTCATCTTCTGATTAACGTTTTCACCTTCTGCGAGGATCTCATTGCCGGCGGTCACGGTTCTCTTGATCGTAGTATCAACAGCCTCGGCTGCTTTCTTAAAACCGTTGATCATATTCGTCCAAACGTTTGTGACGGTGTTGGCAATTTTCCGAATCCCTTGATAAATGACATCATCTTCTCCGGGGACCTCCGTCATTGCTCTCGTCACATTTTTGAGGATGCCGTCCACAATGTCGATTTCGTTCTTTACGTCCGCAATCCACATTTTGGCTTGCGCTTCTTCAAATTTAATGTCTGCCATAATTACCTCCAGTTAATTGTTCTTTGTTCTTGTCGGATCTCTCGTTCCGTTTCTCGGATTTCCTGGTCCAGGAGTTTTTTGTACGGGGACAGTAATACGCCTTGCATGATGTTTCTTATCTCATTGGCATCCTCCTCAAGCAGAGACAGGAGCTTGTTCAGATGCATCAAATATTCTTGATCCATTCGAAAAGCCTCCTAATCATTCAAAGATATTTTTGTCATCTTCGTCGATGGTTTCTTCTTCAATCTTTCCGCAGGGCATCAAAACGGGATGTAATTCGCCTTGATAGCGCATCAGACAAAGATTAAACGGAAGCTCTGCCTCGCCGTCAACAGAATCCGGCACACTACAAATCGTTTGATGATTGTATTTCCCGCCGAAAAGCATGATGGGCCCATCCGTATTGAAGCCGAGGATCAAGGGATTGCTTTCCAGCTCGGTACAATCATCCGGCTCAAAGCAGCACACAAAATACAAGTTATTACGCGCCGCAGCTGAGAACAACTCGCCAAACACCATTCTGCTCAGGAAATCCACCTGACCGCAAAAATCCGTGAAGCTCTCAAACAGAACCACCAAAGGATCTGTTTCCGCCAGGAGCGTTTTGTGGCTTGCCTTGTCGTTTTGGCGTTCCATAATATCCAGATGGTGCTTTTCGCAGAATTCCCGGTGAAGCTCTTTTCGCGGCTTGAGTTCGTTGGACAAGGACCTCCATAATTCGGAAACGCTTTTCTCAGAGAGCTCAATCAGTTCCGTGTTCCTTGCGTCCGCAGTCACTTTGCCGAGCGCCCCATCCGGGGCAAACAGACTGTCGGCTTTCCGTTTTACAATGATCAACTTTGGCTTTTCCCGCAGCAATCCGGTGACCAGATTGGTGAGGATCGGCAACCTTGAATTAGATCGACCAAAATAAACACCAAGAGTAGAAAACTGCTTTAGCGGTAACGCTACCGGTTTATTTGTTGTAACAGAGAATCCGATGGGAAGACGGCCACGGTTAAATTGGTTGCAAAAATCTCGGTAATCGGCCGACACATCTATCACTGGTAATTTTTGAGCTATCGAGCAATCGGCGTATTTCCTGCTGATCTCTTCAAACTCTTTTTGCAGGTTGGCAGTGCTGTCTGACGCCTCCTGCCTGGTCAAGAACATTGCAGCCTGGAACTCAAGACTTCGCTCGTCGACGACGCATAAACCACGGCCGGGCGACTCGGGGGGACAATATTCAACCCTTGTGTTCAGAACGTCTCCGTACTCGTACTTGTCTTTCATGTGGAGAGACAGTCGGTCATTTAACTCCAGCTTCAACTTTGACGGAACGCCGTTGATGTGGGATTCTGTTATGATGAACTTTATCCCGAATTTGGGCCCGTCTTTCAGATAGGAAGACAGTGAATAACTGATTTGCTCGCCTTCTTTCGAGGAGGAAAGACCGGAGAGATTATCAATGATAACCAAGATGAGCGGTAAATGCTGATAATGACTGACAGCAGTAAAATCATCCATTTCCAAAGCCGAAAACAGTTTTTTGCGCTCTGTAGTTATCTTCCGAATGAGCTTAAAGAAGTGAGGGAGCAACGTTGCGTCGTCTTCTAAGAGAACGCCGCCGCAATGGGGAAGGTCCTTATAATGCTTCAGCATGCGGCTGGAATAATCCAATGCGTAGAACTGGAACTCATCCGGTGAATAACGTTGAATCATCTGCCGCACTATTGTATGTAAAAGCGTGGTTTTGCCGCTTCCTGCGTCACCGATAACAAGTAGATTTCCGCATGAGTTGAAATCAATCTGAAGAGGGAACTGTTCTTGCCTTTGCGGATCATCTACAAGCCCTATTTTAGCAACGACATGTCTATCTTGCGCATCATTGCCTGGAATCACTTTGAGCTGTGCGAAATCAATCTCTTTCGGTAATGCAGGCTTCCACAATGAACGAGGCCTAATTTTCTGTTCAGCAGCAAGAGCCGTCAACATTCTGACAATCTCAACCAATTGTGAACCAGAATCCTCTTTTTTTTGCTGCTCAGGCTTAATTGTTAAAACGCTTTGTCCGGCACCATCAATGAATTGGACGCTTTCATCTTTCTGTACGACGACCTCATCCTGCGGCTGGTATTTTGCACCACTCCACGCTGATTGCCCCAATGCGAACAATTCGTTGTATCCCACTTGCAGATAGAATCTGCCTGTTTCACGAAGACTTGCTGCCTCTGGGCGTTCCAGCATATCCATACTGTCCGCTTTATCCTGAACCTTTAAGCATATCCTAAACTTTGTGTTGCTTCTTATTTGCTCGTTTACTACGCCGGCAGGCTTCTGTGTTGCAAGAATTAGATGAACTCCGAGACTTCTCCCAATTCGTGCAATGCTTATTAGCTGCTCCATAAACTCTGGTTGCTGCTGTTTTAGTTCCGCAAATTCGTCGCAAATTATAAACAAGTGCGGCATGGGATCAGTCACAATTCTGTTTCTGTACATCCGCTGGTAAGAATAAATATCTATCGTGCCTTCGTCAGATAGGCTTCGCGCTTCATTTAATACGTGTTGACGTCGTTTTAGCTCACTCTCTATTGAAACCAGCGATCTTTGAATTGTAGAACCGTCTAAATTGGTGATTGTTGCAACTAAATGCGGCAAATGAATTCCCCTGGCTTTGTCATCGAATGCGCCAGCTAGTCCGCCTCCTTTATAGTCAATCAGAACAAAAGCCACCTCATCTGGATGGAAGTTGACTGCAAGAGATAGAATATACGTAACGAGAAACTCGCTTTTTCCCGAGCCGGTCATACCTGCAACTAAGCCATGTGGGCCTTGGAACTTTTGATGTAAATCCAGATAAAAAGGTGTACCGTCAGTTGATACTCCAACTGGAACAGACAACGAGAATACAGGGTTATTGTCCTGCCATCGTTTGGAAACATTTAGGTGTTCGACCCTTCCGACCCCAAACATCTCCAAAAATGTGTAAGACTTTGGAAGAGAAAATGCAGACGAGAGCAATCGCAGATTAGTATTAGCGACAGCCTTCATACTGTGCTCTATGGATTCATCTGGACAGTTATCAATCGAAAAACGTATGTCGTTTTTTTCAACATCACGGAGATAAACCAGCTTTCCTTCATTGCGATTGTCAATCTCAACTTGGATAGAACACTCCTTTGGTAAATCTTCCATTGCGGCCAAAATTGATACTCCACAATTGGTATCATGTCGGAGAATATCTTTTAATACCTCCATGTTGTCAAAAATCCGCTTGTTTGTTGATATAATAAAGTAATATGGTCGATTATTTAATGTTGCCCCTGGCGTAACCGGTTTTGATAAGCTATCTTCTATGGAATTCTTGATATACTCACCTATAGTACCTGCTTCGCCTGGAGTAGAGGCAATAAAGCGAATGCTTTTTTCATCATTCCAAACGTGAGGGAGGAAGCTGGCGAACTCTATTTCCTGCAAATCGGTAGGCTCCAGCAGTAGAACAATTTTTACTTCGTCATAACTATGAAGAACCGCAATTTGAGCAATTAGCCGCCGTAAAAAAGGGATTTTGTTTTTTTTGTTGCCAACGAGACCGATAACATTATATTTTATTGTATTCAGTAAAACAGGAACGCCCTTTAGCACGTATTTTGCTTCTGCCATGGAATACATTTGCTCTTCTAAATCATCATGTTCTAGATTAAACTTCTGCTCTGGATATTCCAGTTCTCCAAGCATCAATTGTTCTCCGGAACCGAGCCGAAGTGCAAGGAAATCATCATCCACCGGACGCCTTTCCCAAAGGTGGCTTCTGTTTTGAGTTGCGTAATCCAGAAACTTGGCTATTTCTGGATAATTGCTTTTTAGGATCTGTTCTTCACGAGCTCGTTCGCATTCAATCTCGCGCTTTTTCCCATCCAAGTAGGCTGAATATTTTGTGTGTCTTCGCTCTTCGTATTCTTTCTTTTCTTTTTCAGTATACTTTTGTGATAAGAAAGGGAAAAGGACGGAGCTCAAGAGCATAGTGTAGTTTCCTGCTAATGCTGCAGATCCTCCCATTACTGCAGAACTGCCCATACGGAGGAGGAGCGGAAGGCCATTGCCCGATATTGCCATAGGGGGAGCTTCAATGACAGTTTTCTTTGGCGTAAGAGCGTTTCGGCGTCGTGGTGTACGATTAAATAACTTTGGTTGTTGTTCAGTAGGCGATGGGGCGACAAGGTACGATTTTTCTTTGCAAATTGCAGGGGTAATACGATGAACTTTTTCAGAGCAAGCTTTAATTCGATGATTACCATCATTCATAGCAATAAATCCTGCGCCAATTACAATCTTAAGGCCCATGATGAATATTACATCGCCAATTCTTACCCGTTCATTTTTTATCGCTATATTATTAAGGAAAACACCATTTCTACTCTCCCAGTCGACCACATGCAAGCCATCTTTCTCCCAGCAAAAAATTGCATGCCTCCGAGAAACATAGCGAAATTTGCTATGTATACAGATGTCGTTAGTGTCTAATCTTCCTATTCGGATACTTTCACCATTATCAATGGTATACGCATGAAAAACGTTACATTCAGCGTTAGCATTTTCGGAATAAAGAGTGAATATATTACCTTCGTTATTAATCTGGTAAATCTGGCGGTCAGTTAGCGGGATCAGTTGGCCGCGATTTACAGACACAACATGACCGAGATGATCTATGCTCTCCTCCTGAAAAAAAGCGCTTCCAGAACAAACAGCACACCATCGCGAGTTTACTGCTTGGATACTAACAAATGAGAGTGCAGGCCCACCAGGAAATTGACTGAAACTGTATTTGCCCTCAAGTCTATTCGGCAACCACAACTCATACAGGCGGCCATTTAGCGACATTAACGCAAGTCTCATTGATTCAGAGACTAGATCTTGTGAATCCCCGTTATTATGG
>JAEEGL015851035.1_pt1 | contig 10049 bp, 7 predicted proteins | sample 9134231 | NCBI WGS metagenome assembly JAEEGL01 (sample SAMN16246548, study PRJNA631951) | gut metagenome | biome: gut microbiome; feature: rumen; material: fiber-attached | host: Bos | place: Iran: Karaj | collected 2018-10 | reverse complement strand
TGTCTAAGCTAGATTCTAATAAATATAGTAAGATGAAAAGTGAATTAAGACATCCAATTTCTTATCAAAAGATATGCCAAATTAAAGATGCTGCTATAAATTCTATAGGTCATACTTCTAAAGCTTTAGAGTATGCTTTAGAGGCCTCTTTAACTCTCTATCTAACTCTTGATAAACAAATTGATGAATTAGAATCTAAAATCATTGAGATTTATGATTCTCTAAATTGTCATATTCATACCATTAGAGGTATTAGTAAATTAACTTCAGCCGGAATATTATCTGAAATTGGAAACTTCAGTAAATTCCTAACCCCAGCTCAAATCCAGGCTTATGCTGGTCTTGAACCTAGTAAGGATGATTCTGGTACACATGATGGTATAGGCGTTATGGTTAAGCATGGTTCATCATATTTAAGAAAATACTTAATGAACTCTGCTGAAACATTCTATGTTTATAATCCTTCTATTTCTGATTTCTATTGGAAGAAAAGAAATGAAGGTAAACACCACAGAATTGCCTTATCTCATGTTGCCAGAAGATTAATTAATACAATATTTTATCTTGAAAAACATAATCAAGATTTTGATTCTACATTAGTAAAATAAATATACGGCGATATTTATTTTTATATTATCATCCTCAAAGATTTTTAAAAAATCACTAATTTGAGGATTTTTAGTCTTGGTTTTATTAACTTATTAAAATTTTTATAATTTAGTACTTGATTATTAATAGTTAATCACCCCCTTCATTAATTGATATTTATTTTATTTAAAGTATTTGGATATTCTGTAGGATCATTAGTTGCAGATTCATTAAAATCATATGCTGAAGAACAATATTGATTTCCAGCACTTTCATTACCAAATCTTTTACCGAAGCCATCATTATAATTTAAATATTCTTGGAAATCATTATAATGGTTATAAGTATAAAAAACATGTCTTTCATCAATTGATTTAATTCTTGAATCAGATACAAAACAAAATCTTGCAGCACCTCTTGAAATACTTTTACCATTATTATAATTTGTTTGATTATAAGTTTTAGAAACAGATTCATTCTTATAACCACCAATAGTACCAAAATCTGTTTCACTATATTTTATAGTTCTAACATTTGGTAATAATGGTTCATATGGAAATCTATTTACATCTCCACTGAATGAATCAATATTAACTCTACCAAATTTACCCCATTTAGCAATTGATGATTTTTGTCCATCATTCTTATCATAATTTGAATTAACAGGAACCTCTCCAAACGCTAAAAGATAAGCCGCAACCTCATTTAAAGATGTATAAGCTCCACCATAATAAATAATATCATAATTATTATTTTTATCATTTATTATATAAGCAATATAATTACCTAATGTATCTAATACATAAGTTGCTTTCATGCATCTAACATATTGATTATTTTCAATTATTCCACCATCTTTTGGTAAATGAGATTGTTCTTTTATATCTCCTGACATTAAACCATAAAAAGATCTATAATAACTATCCTCATAAGATGAAGCTTTTTTATAATTTTTATAAAATTCATCCTTATCAATATTTTTATAAATATTACCTTTATATATTGGATCATAAAATATAGCATATATATTCTCACCATAAATATCTAAATCAATATTATATGGATTAGTCATATCATTTGTATAAATAATTGTATCTTCACCAAATAAATTAAATACATATTCATTTTTTAATGTCTTACATTCATCACAAATATCATTGTTAAAATGATGATTACATTTAACTATTTTTGAATCTTCTTTTTCTTCTTTTTTATCATCAATAACATCATTTTTCTTTACACATGATGAAATATAAATTAAAGAAAATAAAGATAATAATATAATTAATAATTTCTTCATAAATATTTTCCTTTATTAAAAACCCTAGTATTTTTATTATATTACAAAAAGTAATATAAATTAAGAAAAAAAGAAAAAATTATTAAAAATTAATTATAACAATAAAAAGAAAAAAAGACTTTCTAGATTTTGATAAAATCATTATCTAAAAAGTCTTTTATTTTAATTATTTAAGCTTTTTTTCTCAACTAATGTTGTAAAAATTAAGCAGCAGCAATAGTTAATGCATCAGTAGTTAATGTGATAACTTGGCTTGCATCATTATTAACTGAATAAATACCTTTTACTGTAATAGTTTGACCTACAGCAATTGTTGAAGGAATAGAGTTTTGGTTTCTTGAAACATAAACTGTAATATCCTTTGCTGCATCGCCTGAACCAACTGTAACTGTGATAGTTCTCTTATTTGAAGATAAAGTCTTAATAGTACCAGTTAATGTAACATATTTAGCTTGTAATTCAGGAGTAACTGTAGGAAGTTCAGTAATATTAGCTGGTTCAACAGCTGTACCATCTGAAGCTCTTAATACTTCAATCTTTAATCCTGTAGGAGCAGCTAATTGATGGCCCTTATTATAAAGACCCTTTACACCATATAATGCAACTTTCTTACCAGCAACAATTAAATCCTTATTTTCATCAGTTAATGATAAGCCATATACATAATATGCATTACCTTGATCATCAACAATTGAGAAATATGCAGAACTTGCTTCTTTATCTAAGTAAGCAATTGTACCTTCGATTGTTAAATAAGCTCCAGCTTTTGCAGCTAAATATTCAGCATGAGTATTAACTGTAACTTCCTTAATTAATTTAACAGTCTTTTTACCAGTGAACTTAACTGCGCCAGTTGAGTCCTTAACTGTTAATGTTAATTCAACATTTTCATCAGCAGCAACTGAAGCAGCAGTTGTAACTGTAGTTGTAGTATATGCAGGAACTGCAGGAGTCTTATCAGTTGCAGCCTTTGCAGCAACTTCTTTTGTACCTAAAGTTACATTAGTGCTTGTTGTAGACCATTCCATTGTATAACCATCAAATTTAGAACCAGATAAGCCAGCTTCAGTTAAAGTTGAAGGTAAAACAAATGTCTTTGCACCATAAACTACAGGAGGTAATGCTACCTTGTCTAATAATGTATAACCAATTTCATCATAAGGCTTCTTTTCACCTGCTACAATTTGACCTTTAGCAAATGGAGTGATTTGTGCAACATTGTACCAGCCAACAAATCCAGTAACTGTAATTTTTTGACCAGGAATTAATTTTAAGCCATCAAATTCTTTTCTTGCATCTGAGTTCTTTGGAGTAACTCCTGAAGCAATTCTAACAGTTATTTGCTTCTTAGCATCATCCTTGTCGCCAACAACAATTGAATAAGAATCAGCTGTTGTATCACCAATAGAAATAATTTCAACATCAGTTAATTTTGCTACATGACATTGATATGCATCAGAAATTCCAGTACCTGCTGTAACTAAAGATGTTAAATCTTCAACAGGAACTGTTACCTTAGCATCTTTTGTTAAATCATAAGATGCAGGTGTTAATTCTCTTAAACCATTATAATAACTCTTAAGTCCAGAAACAATAATAGTTGTTCCTTGAGTCAATTCATTATCATATTGTTCTTTTGTACATGATAATTTATAAGCTTCAAAACCACCGTTTTCAGCAGATAAATATACATTAGTAGTCTTATTAGTAGAATCATATGTTTCTTTAGCTACAACAACACCTTTAATAACTAATGAATCACCTTTCTTAGCTTCATCTGCTTCGGCAATTGAATAAATCTTATATTGTGGAACAGTAATTTTGAATGTCTTAGCTGCAGTTGTATCGCCAATCTTAACTTCAGCAGTTAAAGTTACATCAACAGCCTTATCTAAATTTTCTTTGAAAGCAATTTGTGTACTTATTTTTCCATCAGCTTCCACAATTTTAACAAGATCATTACTTGATTTCCATGTAACTTTTACTGTTTCACCATTATACTTTACAGTGCTAACTAGTGTAAAATCACCAGTTACTGTAGTATCATTTTGAGGTAATAATACTTTTTCAATTGCTTCTCTTGAAGCATCTGTAACTTGAGATGCGCCATCATCCTTTTTATTGTCGCATGATGTAATTGCGCCAACTCCTAAAAATGCTAGACCTAATACTAAAGCCTTCTTAATATTTTTCATTTTTTCTTAATTCTCCTTTATTATTCAACGATTGTTATATCGTTAACATTAATAACTTTTATTTGTGTTTTGTTATTATATTCTTCTAATAAACCAATTACATTAATTGTCTTATTTTCAACATATGAAGCAGTAACTAAATCTTTATTAGCATCATATAATACATCAGTTCTAACTGTAACTGTTTGACCATTAACTTTACCAGTAATAGTCATTGCACCATCACTTGAACCACCATTGTTTGTTGTATAAACACTTTCAACAACAATATTGTCTAGTTTAACAAGCTTTCTTAATGATGAATAAGTTAATTCTTCATTTAATTCAGCAGGTGTAATAGGTGTAACAATTATTTCATTGTCAACAGAATAAACCTTTAATGAATCACTATTACCTCTAATATCAACCATACCAGAAATTTGAGGTACATCATTATATAAAGAGATAACACCACAAACAGAAACATTATATCCTTCATTTAACTTGTTAGTATTTAAATTAAAACCAGTATATAACATAATTGAATAAACATCATCTGTTTCTGCATCATATTCTTGAACATAAACATCTTGACCATTTGTTCTTGCAACAACACAATCAAATTTAACTTTTACATGTTTTTCAACTAATTCATCAATGTTTTCGTAAATTTCTTTTATAGTTGTCTTTAAGGCATCACCATAATAGAAATTTTCATCAATATCATCACCGAAAATTCTAAGCTTATTTCTAACAGCTTGAACTTGAGCTAAAGTTAAAACATCAGCATATCTTGATGCTGTAGAAGACTTACCATAAGATAAGCCTTCTTGAACTAATTCAAGATTGATTAGTCTAAAATCAGCACCTTCAGTTGGTTGATACCAAACATATGTTAAATATCTACTACCAGTAGTATCTTTTTGAGCAGGCCCACCATTTGTTTGAACAACAACCTTATAAGCATTATTTAGCTTACTAGCTGTAAATAATGAAGCTGTTTTTCCCCAAACTTCAACATCACCAGTTGATTCAGGTGTATCAACACCTAAAAATCTTGCTCTAAATTCAACACCGCCAGTTAAGAAATCGGCAGTATCTCCATCAACGCATCTTACAACTGTTGCATAGGCAATACCGTCTGCTCCAAAGAAACTACTGCTCTCTGTTACTTCTTGATCTAATTTTGTTTTTGCTACATAATCAACATCTTCAACTGGATCTTGAGTAGGAGTTCCTGGTTGTGGATCATTTTTCTTATCACAACCAGCGAAGCTTAAAGCAAAACCAAAGCATAGAACAGAAATTAGTATTGCTTTTAATTTTTTCATATTAATCTTCACACTCTAAAATAGCATCTTCAAATGCTTTATCAATTGTCTTTGTACCTGAAATAGCAGCTACGAATAAGTCACCAACTTGGATACGAGCCTTAGCTGAACCATTGAATGCAGGTGAAGTGAAATAGTTGTTAGATAAACTTCTACAAACATTAGCAGTTAAAGCAATTAAACCTTTAGCTGAATCACCCTTAGCTGTTGCTAAAGTTTCAGAATATTTAACTGTCTTTGTTTCTGTTGGATCAGCTGGATCTGGTACTTCTACATCGAAACAAGAATTTCTTACTGGGTTATAACCAGATTGTTGAGCAAATTCAACTTGGAATTCAGGATCCATTAAATATTTAGTGAAAATCCATGTAGCTAATACTTCTTGAGGATCAGCCTTCTTGAAAATACATAAGCTTGGGCCTTGAGAAATACACTTTAATGTTACATTACCATAAGTAGGAATTGGAGCAACACCAACTTCAAATTCACTCTTTCCAGGATATTGGTGAGATGCACCACCTGTTGAACCGATAGAAATGAAGCTTCTCTTACCTTTAGCATTATCAGTTGATGTGAATAATGAAGAAGTATAAGTTCCTAATAAAGTTTGAGTTGTATATAAGCCTTCATCGAACCAACCTTTGAACTTTTGAACGAATTCTTTATTCTTAGCATTGTTGAATAAGTAATTGTTACCTTTTTCAGCTGAAGTATAAGGTGAACCGATTTGTTCAGCTAATTCAATGAATAAGTTAGCTTCTGAGTCAATACCTAGTGGATAACAGTTTGGATAATCTTCTTTGATTTCTCTACATAATTCAATCATGCCATCCCAAGTCTTCATCTTATTAACATCCCAGCCTTGTTTTTCAAATTCTGTTTTGTTATAGTAGATTACTTCTGTAGATTTAGAGAATGGTAATGTATACATGAAGTCATCACCGAAGTTCTTACCTTCATTGTAATAACCTTCTACGAAATCTTTTCTTTCAGCTTCAGAGAAACCGAATTTTGAATCATTGATTAAGTTATCTAATTGAACAACAGCCTTTGCTCTATTATAAGAAGCAACATGGTCTGAATAGCAGTAAGCTAAATTTGGTTGTTCATCATTTGCGATTTGAGTTTGGATATTGTTATAAACATCGTTATAACCACCGATAGCTTGTGAATCAACTTTGCAATTTGGATAATCCTTTTCGAAATCTGCAATTGCTGTATTTAAAACAGCTTGTAGTTCTTTACTCATTGTGTGATAGAACACAATATTAATTTGTTTTGTTGTGTCAAATTCTGCTGGAACATCATAGTTAGCATTTTTCTTTGCTGTTTTATCACAGCTTGCCATTGATAATGCTAGTAAACCAGCAGCAAATGGCACTAATAATTTTCTGATTTTCATTTTTTCCTCCTAATACAATCAAAAATCTTTTTTTTATTTTAAATTTATTAAATTATCCTTTGATACCGCTTCTTGATACACCACGCATAATATATTTTCTAAACAAGATAAACATAATTAATAGTGGGATAGATACGATAACAACGCCGGCCATCTTCATTGGATAATTTACCATATTTGTTACTTCATCAACAAATCCATTAGTTAACCAGTTTGAAATTAATCTCATATCACTCTTGTTAACTAATCGTGGCCATATATATGCATTCCAAGAACCCATAATCTTCAATATTATAATTGAAATAATTGTTGAGCTTGACATTGGAATCATAACCTTAATTAAATACTTTAGATCGCTTGTACCATCAACCTTAGCAGCATAATATAATGAATCAGGTATTTGTTTAAATGTATTTCTTAACAAATAAATATAGAATACTGAAACTAAGAATGGAACAATTAAAACTGTAATAGAGTTTGTCCAACCTAAATTTGATACTGTTGCATAATTAGTAATAGTGAATAATTCACCAGGAACCATCATTGTAGCAAGTAATATCATGAATAAAGCATTTTTTCCTTTAAATTCTAATCTTGCAAAAGCAAATGCTGCAAGAATAATTATTACCATAGATATTAAAGTTGATGTAAATGCAACAAGTAATGTATTACCTAATACCTTGAAGAAGCTACCAACTTTAATAGCTTGTGCATAGTTATCCCAGTCAAAACCATAATGAATATATAAAGTTGGATTAACTTGGTTATATTCATAATCAGTTTTTAATGATGTAATAATCATGTAATAGAATGGGAATACAACTGTTACAGCAACTAATACTAAGAATGCATAAATAATGACCTTATTAACAACAGACATTACTTTTTGTCTTTTTATTGCTCTTTCAATGCTACTAGAAGATACATCTATAGTTTTTTCAACATTTTCCATATTTATACCTCCTTAGAAATGAACTCTCTTCTTGTTTATATAACCTTGAATCATTGTTAAAACAAGAATAATTAAGAATAGTACAATTGCCATGGCAGCAGCGTAACCATAATCTGATTTTGTAGTGAAATCATAAATTCTTCCTACAACAGTATTCATTCTTCCACTATCGCCTGCAGGTCCCATTGTTTCACCGAATATACCAACAATTGAAGTATATTCCTTAAATGCACCAATGAATCCTGTTATCAATAAATATGAAATATATGGTGATAATAGTGGAACTGTAATTTTTCTAAAGATTCTAAATTTAGAAGCGCCGTCCACCTTAGCTGCATCATAATATTGTGTATTTAATGAATTTAGCGCACCCATGAAGATTAAAATCTTAAATGGTAATGCATTCCATACAATATAAATTACCATAACAACGATGTTAGCCCATAATTCAGAACCAGCACCAACCCAGTTAACTGCAGGAATACCAAAGAATTGTAAAATTGAATTCATAATACCTGTTACACCAGTTGTACCAGAACCTGGATATTGGAACATAACTGCGAATACAGCACCAACAGCAAGTGTGTTAGTTACATAAGGTAAGAAATATAATGTTTGGAATAATTTCTTTAATGGCTTAATAGAATTTAATGCTACTGCAATTAGTAATGCAAAAATCAATGATAGAGGAACAGTAATTACTACTAAAATTGATGTTACCATTAAGGCATTAACAAATTTTTTAGATGTAGCACTTCCGTTAAATAGCTTGATATAGTTATTAATACCAATTTCGAATGTTTCACCACCGGCTGCATCCATTCCGTTATAATCATTTAAAAACGAAAGAATAACAGTATGGAATAGTGGATAAAACGTAAACACTGCCATCAAAATTAAGACAGGTAATAGGAATAACCAAGCCTTCTTTGTGTTTAATCCTTCCATAAAAATACCACCTATTCTTCGTAAAGTCTTTCTTCTGTTTCCTTATTGAATAAGAATACTTTATTTGGTTTTAAATCAAATTTAATTTGAGTAGAACCTGATAATTTTGTATCAGCATCAACAATAAATCTAACTGTTGGTTTAATACATGCTTCATGCTTAGCAACAATTGAGATATCTCTTCCCATTACTTCTAATTGGTCAAGATTTAATGTTAATACACCTGAATCAGATACGATTGCTCCTTCTGGTCTGATTGCAACATAAACATCTTGATCAGGAAGCTTTGTATCCATGATTGCTTCATCTCCAATATAAACCTTACCAGATCTAATAACACCACTAAATGTGTTAATTGGAGGTGTGCCTAAGAATTGAGCTACGAATAGGTTCTTTGGATCATCATAAACCTTTTGAGGTTCACCCATTTGTTGTACAACACCAAGCTTCATAACAACAATAGTATCAGAAATAGACATTGCTTCTTCTTGGTCATGTGTTACGAATACTGTTGTAACGCCTGTTTCCCTTTGAATTCTTTTGATTTCTTCTCTAGTTTGAAGTCTTAATCTTGCATCTAGGTTTGATAAAGGTTCATCTAATAGAAGAACTTTAGGCTCTTTAACTAACGCACGAGCGATAGCAACACGTTGTTGTTGACCACCTGATAATTCACCAGGTTTTCTATCAAGCATGTTTTCTAATTGAACAAGTCTTGCAGCAACTAAAGCCTTTTCCTTTGCAATCTTCTTAGGAATTCTCATGTTCTCTAAAGGGAACATAATGTTTTGCTCAACTGTCATATGAGGATATAAGGCGTAGTTTTGGAATACTAAACCGATACCTCTTTTTTCAGGAGCTAATTTGGTTACATCATCATCACCGAAGCAAATACTTCCAGATGTTGGAGTCTGTAGACCAGAAATCATAAATAATGTAGTTGATTTACCACAACCAGAAGGTCCTAGTAATCCTACAAGTTTGCCGTCAGGAATTTCAATATCCATGTTGTCGACAGCTCTAACCTCTGCTTTTGTTTTCTTGTTAACAAAAACTTTAGTTAAATTTTTCAATACAATTTTCATAAATACCTTCTCCTTTTTTGTATTTATTAACTTTTTAACTCTTTCTCACCGTATATATATTTTATCAAAAATATATAATATAGTAAACAAAAAAATTTATCCTTTTTTTAATAATATATAAAATTATTTTATAATTTTAATATAAAAAGGGGCATATTTAAGCCCCATTGCTAATAATTGAAATTAATTGTTATCCCTATCTTTAACAACTACATCATGTGCTCCACCTTCAACGATAGATACACTACTTACTAGAGTAAGCTTTGCTT
>JAEEGL015593464.1_pt1 | contig 10049 bp, 7 predicted proteins | sample 9134231 | NCBI WGS metagenome assembly JAEEGL01 (sample SAMN16246548, study PRJNA631951) | gut metagenome | biome: gut microbiome; feature: rumen; material: fiber-attached | host: Bos | place: Iran: Karaj | collected 2018-10 | reverse complement strand
TAGAGATGGGGTCTAAGAACAAGACAAATAGAGATACAGGGAATCAACCGGTTGTACCACACCGGAGGTATATTTACCGGGGAATTTGTACAGGCGTTATCTTGTTCACTGCTATGACTTTATTCCTCTGCATTTGGTTGCTTTTTATATTTGAACATAACCATACCGGATACTTGCTTGGATGGGGAAATCTCGGTATGGCATCGTTAATCTATGTTGTTCTATTTGCATTCTTCGGCAATTTTCTGAAGGCTTTTAAGATTGGCGTTGAACGTACGTCAAAACTAGTTGCTAGTGTTGTTCTTACATCTTGTATTACAAATGTCATCGAGATTTTCGTATCCTGCGCGATTCTCAACAATTTCAGATTTGCACTCTCACTTACCTGGAGATATGCTGTTCTGACTTTTTGTCAAACAGTTATTTTAACGTTCTTTGCGTTAGTAATGGTAGATCTTTACAGGAAACTGGTCCGACCGCTTCCGGTTGTCATGATTTACGGTGACCATGAGGATGGGATTGAAGATAAAATGAGTCGCATTCCGCAGAAATATCATGTAGAGAAGTCTGTCCGTTATGATGATGAGGATCTGAATCTGGAAGAGACTATAGCAAATTGTAGCAGCATTCTCATTAACGATGTACCTGCGCATATTGAGAATACTATCATAAAACTGTGCTTCGAGTATGACAAGCGCATTTATGTTGTTCCAAGGATAGCAGATATTATTCTCAAGGCATCTGATAACCTGAATGTTATTGATACACCGCTATATCTTAGCCGTAATCTTGGAATGAGTTTCAGACAAAGGATAGTAAAGAGAGCATTTGATATTGCTCTCTGTGGAATTGCAGTTATTTTGTTAAGCCCGCTGCTTTTGATTACAGCAATAGCAATCAAACTTGAGGACAAAGGCCCTGTTTTCTTTAAACAAGAACGCGTTACTAAAGATGGTAAACATTTCATGATCCTCAAGTTTCGTTCTATGATCGTTGATGCAGAAAAAGATGGTCGTCCCCATCCTGCCGGTGAAAAAGATGACAGGATTACCAAGGTAGGAAGAATCATTCGTGCATGTAGAATTGATGAACTCCCCCAGTTATTCAACATCCTCTCTGGTGATATGAGTATTGTAGGTCCTCGCCCGGAGAGATATGAACATGTTGAGAAATATACTCAAGAGATTCCTGAGTTTAAGTATCGTGAGAAAGTCAAAGGAGGCCTTACCGGATATGCTCAGGTATATGGGAAATACAATACAAGTGCTCTGGATAAACTGAAGATGGATCTTATGTACATCACGAATTATAGTATATTACTAGATTTTCAGATTATTTTTGAAACGTTGAAGATACTGTTTCAAAAAGAAAGTACGGAAGGGTTTGACAGCGAACGCGCGAAAGAGATGCACGATGCTGATATAAAATGATGCATATTCTTATTGTTTCTCAGTATTTTCATCCGGAATCATTCCGAATAAATGATATTGCTTCGGAGTGGGTTAAGCGAGGATATAAAGTCACAGTTCTAACGGGGATTCCAAACTATCCGATGGGTAAATTCTTCCCTGGTTATTCGTGGACAAAGAAGAGAAAAGAAAACTGGAATGGAATTGATATTATTCGCATTCCTCTTATAGCACGTGGTCATAGTTCCATCGGTATGGTTTTAAATTACTATTCTTTTCCTATTTCCGGATGGTTCTGGAATCGGTTTAATAAGATAGAAGCTGATATGGTTTTTAGTTTTGAAACATCACCGATGACTCAAGTCAAGGTGGGCTGTGGCTATGCAAAAAAACATAAGGTCCCTCATATTGCATATATACAGGATCTTTGGCCGGAAAATGTTGAATCTGTGACTGGAATACATAGCAAACTGATAATTGGACCGATTAATCGAATGGTTGATAAGATATATAAGCGGCTGGACATGATTCTTGTGACTAGTCCGTCTTTTGTTAATGCTGTAGTGAATAGAAAGAAGCCGGTAGATCCGAAAAAGGTGAAGTATTGGCCGCAATATGCGGAAGAGTTCTATCAGCCCATGGAGAAGCAAAGAATCGACGGTATTCCTGAAGATGATAGTTTTAAAATCGCGTTTACAGGAAATATCGGTACAGCCCAGGGATTAGATATTCTTCCTCAAACAGCGAAACTTTTGAAAGAAGAAAATGTGAGATTCGTAATTGTCGGGGATGGCCGCTATCAATCAGAGTTTGAAAAGCATATTGATGAATGCGGTGTAAGAGATAAATTTGTGATGATCCCTCGTGTTCAAACTGCAAGAATTCCGGAAATTTTGAGTGCTTGTGATGCAGGCTTTATAAGTTTTAATAAAGATCCATTATGGGAGATGACTATTCCTGCGAAACTCCAGTCGTACATGGCTTGTGGGAAGGCAATTGTAGCATCAGCATCTGGGGAAACAAAAAGAATTATTCAAGATGCTCAATGTGGAATATGCTGTGAAATAGGAGATGCAAAATCTCTTGCAAATGGAATAAAAACCTTGATGAATGTTGATGCAGAGTCTCTTGGACGAAATTCGAGAGCCTATTTTGAAAAGAAGTTTTTTAAGAAGCAATTGATGGATGCGATGGATGAATTTATAAAGGTTTCCGGTGTTAAGGTTTGATGGATTTTGAACGGTTTTATTAACAGAAATATAGGTTTAGAAAATGAAGGTTTTAGTTGTAATAGTCTTTTATAATAATCGTGCTGAGGTGGAACGATTCATTCACGATACTGCTGTTGATTCAACGGAATCAATAGATGTTGCAGTTGTAGTTAACTCTGATAAGAATCTTCAAGTTGATCTAATGGTCAGAGCGCTAATAGAGTCCAATTTAGATAACGTCCACGTATTTGATTTTGGGGCGAATGTTGGATACTTGAATGCTTTGTTGGAAGTGATTGATAGGGTCAATATTTCAGACTATGATTATTTTGTTTTAGCAAATACTGATATTATTTATTCTACAGGGGACTTTTATAAAAGACTCTTTGATAATCGTTATGACAAAGATATTGGCTGTATAGCGCCAAGTGTATTTGCAACCAAAAGCAGGAGTTATTCCAATCCACATTATGTTGATCGTGTACCGCTAAAGAAACTGAAAAGATTAGAGCTGATTTACAAGCATCCTTCTGTAGGCAGATTATATTGCAAATTAGCAGAGATTAAAGCTAGAAATCACAGAAAAGCGAAACAACAATCGTGTATGGTCTACTCTCCTCATGGATGTTTTATGATTTTTACACAAGAATTCATCAAGTGTATAACTGGATATAAATATGGAGTTAAGATGTATAGCGAGGAGTCCTGTATAGGTGAATTGCTTCAAAAGAATGGGTTTAAGTGTTTTTATGACAGTTCTTTAGAGGTGATTCATCAAGAAAACTCGGTTACAGGGAAAATCAACTATAAACAAAGATTCAGACTTTGGCGTGAATCTATACGTTACATTATAGAATCATTTTACTTGAATGAAGCATGAGGAGGACATATTTGAGAATCATTCTCATAGAAATACCTATATGAATTCTGTTTTTTTTACCGCAATCAATCTCTCAAGTACAGAAGGAATATATAAAAAAGTTATCGCTGAAGCTAGTGCGATAAATAAGCATACTGGTCATTGTTGGCTAGTACATACTAGTAACACAGGCAGTTGCATAACTGATTTAGGAGAAAATCGTTCAAGAGAGAGCGAGGATACTATATTTGAATCTGTCGTTAAGTTGCTAAATTCTCAAGACATTCAAGTAATCTACATTCGACATATGGTTCCATCTATTAAATTGGTTAAATTGTTGCGAAAATGTCACAGAAAACATGTGAAGGTGTATTATGAGATACCTACATATCCTTACTACGGAGAACAAATTAAAGCGTCACGAAATAAGTTGCGAACTCTTTTACGGTTGTCTTATGAGACGTTGTTTTGGCCAATTATCTATTCAAGTGTTGACCACCTAGTAGTAATTAAGAGCAAGAAAAAAGCAAGAATGTACAAGAAAATGGTTTGTATTTCTAATGGTGTCGATCCATCTGATTTGCATAAAAAACAGTACAATCAACAGGATACTAGTGATACTATATCCATGGTGGCAGTTGGAACAATTTATCCATACCATGGGTATGACAGGATTCTGTTAGGTCTGCAACAGTATAAAACGGAGTCTTGTGGAAAGAAAGTTGAAATCCACTTTGTTGGCGAGAGTGATACTATGACGAAATTAAAACAGTTGACTCAAGACCTGGGACTCGACTCAGTATGCTTTCATGGCGTTAAGACAACAGAGGAACTGAATCAGTTATATGAACAATTTGATATTGGGTTGGGTTGTCTAGCTCTTCATAGAAGAAATGCAGATATTGATACGACCCTTAAGATTATTGAGTACTATTGTCGGTCTGTTCCTGTGGTGACTAGTGGTGAAAGTCCTATGGATGTTTATCATCCAGAATATACAATCCATATTGAAGATTCAGATAATCCTGTTGATATTGCTGATTTGGTTCGTCAATATAATGACATTCCTGGGAAAAGTCAGATTTGGGAAACTGCATGTTCAAAGTTTTCATGGGATAATATATTTAAGGATTTATTTGAATCTACTGGGCTTTTGGAGATCGTGTAAATGTATCAAATCGAAAAAAAACAAAAAAGACTAGTATCTGAAGATTATTTATTTGAATTAATCTTGCTCATACTGTCATGTTTTCATATAGTATATGGCCTGTTTTCAGTGTCTATGTGGATAATGCTTGGACTTGTTTTTGTTCTGACGCTTATAAGAATACATTTTAAATTATCAATTAGTGGCTGTATCAAGTTTTGGTGGCTGTTTGTGGTGTGGAGCTTAGTGGGCGTTGTATATACAAACGATATTCCTTATGCTATAGGGTATTTGCTTAAATTAGTTGTTTTTGTTTTTTCTCTTAGTTATTTATCTCGTAAAGAAAAGGATAATCGAGTTTATCGGATTCTGGAGATAGTAGTTTTTATTTGGGTATCTACTATTATTCTAGATGTTTTCTTCCCGTCTCAAATTGGGTATTTGAGAACGCGCATTTCAACTTCATCAGAAAGTTGGCTTGCTAATATTGATCGAGCAATAGCTTTGTTAGGCACTAAATATGGAATTTTTTCGGATCCAGCAGTAAGTGCGTTTTTCAGTGCATGTGGCATTGGGATAGGGATTAGTTTTCTGGTGACCAAGAAGAAAGCAATAGGGTGGGGGTGGATTCTTTTCTCTTCAATTGCTCTATTTATGACGAATAAACGAGGTCCAATGTTATCGGTCTTGATTTCTGCTGGACTTTTGTATCTTATTGGTTCTTTTTCATCGGCTGAAAAGAAAATACGAAGGATTGTTGTGGTAGTGGTTGTGATATTGCTAACAGTTCTTTTATTTTTATACTCTCCTTTGTTTGGTAATTGGTTTGATAAAATCAATTCTAATACGTATTCGAACCAAAGCAGAATGGAGTTGTATTCTACATTGTACAAGAACTTCCTTAGACATCCTTTATTGGGAAGTGGAACGAAGTCATCAAGAGCATTACTAAATGGAACAGATGGACACAATATATATCTTGCGGCTTTGAGTGAGAACGGAATTCTGGGCTTGCTCTTGTTGTGTATTTCTTTTGTGTCCGGATTTAAGAATACTGTAATGGTTCTTAGAAAAGAAAGCCATACCGCTGACAGACGTCATTATGGTTTGATAACATTCTGTCTCTTTATGCAGTTTTATATCGTTTTTTATGGTGTGACAGGGAATCCTATGACTACGATTTATTCTCTGGCAATGTATTTTATGTGTTTGGGTATTCCGATGCGACTTCATCGGATAAAAGAACCTCAAGAATACAGATTATTAGCTGGTGATAGTATTGCAAGAACAGATTTGCAGGTCCTTCGCGATAGTGAGAAGTATTGAAGCATATAATCTGCACATGGTGAAGCGGAGTTGAATACCAAGGATGAGTGATAAAAAGCATCATAAAATAGCAATTCTTACTTTCCAATCTGCCTATAATTTTGGAGCAGTTCTCCAAGCATATGCCTTACAAGAATTTCTTTCTTCTGAATATGATGAAACTAGGATTCTTGACTATCACTGCGAAAAACTGGATAAATCATATAAAAAACCCAGTTTAATTGATTTTGTTAAGAAACCGAAAAACTCTGTTTTTAGACTGATACAGAGTGTTGTATACAAAAAAAAGAATAACAAAATTGATTCATTCAGAAGAGAGTATTTCAATCTGACAAGGAAATATGATGCCAACAGTATTAGTGAAGCAAATGCAATAGCGGATGTTTTTGTAACAGGTAGCGACCAAGTTTGGAATTACATGATAATTGGAGATGATTCACATTTTTTTTTGGATTTTGTAGAAGCAGGAAACCGTACTTGTAGTTATGCTGCAAGTATTGGTGTGAATGAAATACCACAACAATATGTCAATATGTATAAAGAAGGTATTTCCGCAATAAACAAAATATCGGTCCGTGAGCAACAAGGCATAGCGGTGCTAAATAAACTTGGTATATCTGAAGCAGAGGTGCTTCCTGACCCCACATTGCTTCTGAGCAAAGAGCAGTGGGAACTATTATCTGTCACGCCAAAGATTTCCGATAAATACATTCTTGTCTATAAGATAACTACAGAAGACAAAATGATTGACTTTTCGAAAATGTTGTCTAAGAAAACTGGCTTGAAGATAGTTTATATTCCAAATGATTTGAAGGCCGGTGTAATTGGTTCAACAAAATTTAGTGTGGGACCAAGAGAATGGTTGGGTTATATACGACACGCAGAGTATGTTGTCACGAATTCCTTTCATGGAACTGTTTTTTCCATCATATTTGGAAAGAAGTTTTTTTCTGAGATTGCAGCTAGTGTTAATCCTTCTACAAGTAGACTATTGACACTTCTTTCCTTATTTGGATTTCAGGATCGAACTATAGATAGATATAGTGATGCGCTTTTAACCCGAGAGTTACCTACTGAGAGAATAGAAAGTATCTGTAATAATCAGAGAATACGTGCTCAACTTTTCTTTGATTCGGTGATGAATGAGGATGATTAACTTGGATTCTTCAATTGCTTTTTTTGTTGAATTGAATAACTCAAAGAATACGCTTGAAAACGTGGATTTATCACTAGGTAACCCTGGCGTTGGTGGTACGCAATACTTGTTTTTGTTAACGGTAGAATCTCTTAATAAAACCTTTGGAACAGGCTATGCTTGCCTTATCACAAACGTGCATTTCAATTCTTTGGCTTTGTCTGGACCTATAGGCTATGCAGAGGATCTTAATGACGCTATTGTGTATTGTAAAGAACATGGTATTGGCACATTGGTTATAAATGCCAATCTTGTTGAACTTGTTGATTTCCATCTGTGTGATGCCTCGATTAGTATTATTTTGTGGGCACATAACACGCTTACTGCTAAGCGGCAAAGAATAGCAGCTAATTGTGCAAGTGTCAAATGGATAGTGTGTGTTAGCAAAAGTCAATATATAAATATGAAGGATACACCTTGTTTTAAAAAGTGTGTTTATATTAATAACTTTTTACCTAATCGCTTTTTTGCTAAAGCTGAGATTTCTGATTATTCTGAGGAGAAAATTGTATATGTTGGAAGTTTGATGCCTCAAAAAGGAGTACATAACCTAATAAAGATATGGAGAAAAATAGAAAAGAAGTGTCCACAGGCAAATCTCTATATTTTTGGAGGTGCAAATGTATGGAACACAAATGTGAAATTAGGAAGTAACGGAATTGCAGATCCATATTATGAACGAGTGATAAATAAGCACATGAAGAAACTTGCGCATCCTGAAAATATACATTTTATGGGCGCAAAAGGGTGGACGGATATTGGACCGGTGATTTCCACATTTAGGGCAGGTGTTGTTAACCCTTCTCGTTATATGAGGGATGAAACCTTCTGTTTGTCTGCAATAGAAATGTCAGCATTTGGGTTACCAATTGTATCAAGAGATCGCAAGGACGGATTAAGAACTACAATCGTTCATGAAGAGACAGGATATCTTGAAAAAACAGACGGAAAAATAGCTGATAGAATTGTTAGTATAATTAACACCCCAGAACTATGTAACAAGTTGGGTAACAATGGAAGAAAGCACGCAGAACAATTTGTGGCTGACAATGAAGTGGGAAAGTGGAATGAACTAATCAAAAAGACTGGTGAAAAACGAAAATTGTGCAGAATCGCAAGATTCTCAAATGATGCGATTCTTTTGCGTAGAGATTATATACGTAAAATACTTTATCTTTTTGAATCTGGGAAAGCAATAGCGATAATAAAGAAGCAACTAAATAGGAAACATACATAGTTTTTGTGAAGAAAAATTACGATATTTGTGAGAGGAGGAAGTAATATGACAGCATTTAGTGGAGCCACACTTTTGATCACAGGTGGCACTGGATCTTTTGGATCAACAGTATTGAAACATTTTCTTTCTTCGGATATTGGGGAAATTCGCATCTTTTCTCGAGATGAGAAGAAACAGGATGATATGAGGCATGATCTTCAAGCTAAGTATCCTGAATATGCCAAGAAGGTTAAATTCTATATTGGAGATGTTCGGGATCCGAGATCGGTAGCAGATGCTATGCCCGGTGTTGATTATATCTGGCATGCGGCAGCTTTGAAACAAGTACCATCTTGTGAATTCTTCCCGATGCAGGCAGTAAAGACAAATGTAGAAGGAACAGATAATGTTCTGCATGCTGCTATTGATGCTGGGGTAAAGAAGGTTGTCTGTCTTTCAACTGATAAAGCAGCATATCCGATCAATGCCATGGGAATCAGTAAGGCCATGATGGAACATGTTATCTATGCAAATGCCCGTGTTTCAGCTGAGAGAGGTGGTCCGGTAATCTGTGTTACGAGATATGGTAATGTAATGTGTTCTCGGGGATCTGTTATTCCGTTATTCATTGATCAGATTAAGTCCGGGAATCCGATTACTATTACCAATCCTGATATGACTCGTTTCCTCATGAATTTGGATGAAGCGGTAGAACTTGTTAAGTTCGCATTTGAGCATGCAAATCCAGGAGATCTGTTTATTCAGAAGGCAGATGCTTCAACCATTGGTGATCTGGCAAAAGGCGTGCAGCAGCTCTTTGGAGATACAGGCACGAATATCATTGGTACCAGACATGGTGAAAAACTGTACGAAACACTGATGACCAGAGAAGAGAGACTTCGTTCTGAAGATATGGGCAATTACTTTCGTGTTGCAGCAGATAATCGAGATCTCAATTATGACAAGTACTTCGTACAAGGCAAAGTGGAAACACAAGCAGAAGAAAGCTATACTAGTCATAACACTAACCTTCTGGATGTGGATGGTGTTGTAAAGAAGATTTTGACTACAGACTATGTTCAGGAAGAACTGAAAGGTATTCGTCATAACTGATCGTTGTGAAGGAGAAAAGAATATGGAATATCCGAAGTGGAAAGATAATGGAAAGATAAAGTTAATGATCATCGTGGGAACTCGCCCGGAGATCATTCGTCTTGCTGCCGTCATCAAGAAGTGCAGAAAGTACTTCGATACAGTTCTTGTTCATACTGGACAAAACTATGATTACAATCTAAACGGTGTATTCTTCAAAGATCTTGGACTTGAAGATCCTGAATTGTATTTGGATGCGGTAGGCGCGGATCTCGGTGAAACGATGGGAAACATCATTGCTTCATCTTATAAGTCAATGGTTGAATTAAAGCCGGATGCAGTTCTGGTTTTAGGCGACACAAACAGCTGCTTATCTGTTATTGGAGCAAAGAGACTTCATATCCCGATCTTCCATATGGAAGCAGGCAATCGCTGTAAGGATGAGTGCCTTCCTGAAGAGACAAACCGCCGTATCGTAGATATCATCTCTGATGTAAATCTGGCATATTCTGAGCATGCTCGCCGTTATTTGGCGGATTGTGGTTTGCCGAAAGAGAGAACCTATGTTACCGGTTCTCCTATGGCAGAGGTGCT
>JAEEGL015187778.1_pt1 | contig 10049 bp, 9 predicted proteins | sample 9134231 | NCBI WGS metagenome assembly JAEEGL01 (sample SAMN16246548, study PRJNA631951) | gut metagenome | biome: gut microbiome; feature: rumen; material: fiber-attached | host: Bos | place: Iran: Karaj | collected 2018-10 | reverse complement strand
TAGAGCTGGGATTGATTTTATAGTATTAAGATATATATCTGATGTTATAGGAGAAGAGAATCAAGAGGAATCATATTTAGAATTTGAAAATGATATGGCTCACGAATCTGCTACAATTTGTATTAAATTATTAAAGAATTTAGGATAACTGATATGAAATATTATGCGATTAAGGATGAAACACATAAGGTAATTACAGAAACTTGGGAAGAAGCCTTATCCATCATTAAAGAATGTAAAGCTCCTAAATATAAATCATTTTCTATTAAAGAAGAGGCTTTAGCATATTTAAATGATGAGGAATATTCTGATGGAGTGACTGAGCCAAAGGCTTATATAGATGGTTCATTTAATTCAAAAACATCGGTATATGGCTTTGGGGCTATTTTAATAATTGATAATAAAGAATACATTTTTAAAAAGGGATATGAAGAAATAGATGAATATACTGAAAATAGAAATGTTGCTGGTGAAATAAAAGCTGCTGGTTTTATTATTAATTATGCATATAAGCAAGGTATTAAAAGATTACATATCTTTTATGATTATCAAGGAATTGAGTCTTGGTATACAAAAGAGTGGAAAGCAAATACTAAAATAGCACAAGAATATGCTAAGTTTTCTGATAATATGAATGGAAAAATAGAAGTGGTTTTCCATAAGGTAAAAAGTCATACTAATAACAAATATAATGACAAGGTAGATAAACTTGCTAAAGAAGCTGTTGGTATGTAATTTAATAGAAAGTGTTTTCTATTTCAAAAAATGTTTTAACTTGTTGTAAATTTGTTACATAAATATTAAAATTATATTGGTTTAATTATTATTTATTTAAAGGAGAGAGTATGGTAAATATTCTAGAAGGTGTTAATCTTGGATTCCCAGATGGCGCCTATGGTAATGTAGTAGCAATCCTTTATATTTTGTGTGGTTTAGGTATTTTCCTATTTGGTATTAACATGATGGGATCAAGCCTAAAGGCAATGGCCGGAGATAAGATGAAGGTTATTATTGCTAAAGGTACTAATACACCAGTTAAGGGTATGCTTGTTGGTTTCGTTACAACAATGCTTACACAATCCGCATCTGGTACATCAGCCTTAGCAGTATCACTAGTTGGTGCCGGACTTATGACATTTGGTCAAGCACTAGGAGTATTACTTGGTGCTAATATCGGTGGTACTATCTTAACAATAATCTTAGCTTTCTTTTCTCAATTTAAGATAATGCCTATTGTTTCAGTTGCATTAGTATTCATTGGTGCTACTATGAATTTCTTTGTTAAAAATCAAAAGGTTAATCAAATTGGTTCTGTAATACTAGGCTTTGGTTTTATTTTCTTGGGTTTAGCATTTATCGATATGTCATTTAAGCATTTCTTAAATGATCCAACAATTAATCAAGCAGTAACAGGATTATTTGAAAGCTTACAAAATGTTCCTATCTTAGGTATTTTAGTTGGTACATTATTCACATTTGTTGTTCAATCATCTTCAGCAACAATTGGTATCGTTCAAGAATTGTTTGCAGGTGCTGCAATTTCTCTAAAGGGTGCTTTAGCTATCATGCTAGGTGCTAATGTAGGTACTACTATAACAGCTTTATTAGCATCGCTTGGTTCTAATAAGACGGCTAAGAAAGTTGCCTTAGCTAATATCTTAATTAAATTAGTCGGTGTTATTGTATTCTTTGCAATATTCGTTCCATATAATTGGTTAACCGAAACTATCGCAAATGCACTCAATATGAATGGTCAAGTTGATGGCGTTTATAATCCATTAATTATAGCATTTGCTCACTTAGCATTTAATATCGTTAACTCGTTTGCATTCTTATTCTTATTAACACCATTAACTTATGTATGTAATAAGCTTATTAAGACACAAGAAGGTACATCTATTGAAGATTCTCTATTGGATTACACATTGATTCAAAAATCTCCAACACTTGCTATCACATTTGTTAAGTCAGCATTAGATTATATGATTGAAACTATGAATAAATCAGTTCATGTTGCTAAAAACTTTGCCTTTAATAGAGATGAGAAACTATTAGCAGAAGGTGCTGAATTAGAAAAAACTATTAACTGTTTAGATAAGCGTATCCATGATTATTTAATCAAGTTAACATTAGCTAAGCTTGATAATCATGAAACTGCTATGATTTCTAAATATTTGGATAACATTAAGGATATTGAACGTGTTGGTGACCATTGTACTAACATATTAGAATTCTTTGAAGATAGATATTCTAAGGATATGCATTTATCAGAAGATGGTATTCAAGATTTAGAAAGCTACTTCAGTGTTTTATTAACAATGGTTGATGGAACTACTGAGGCTGTAAAGAATTGGGATAAGACTCGTGCGGTTGAAACATTACCTTATGAAGATCAAATTGACCAATTAGAAGAAGTATTACATGAACGTCATATTCATAGAGTTAATTCTGGTTACTGTTCATTTATGAACACAGAGCACTACGTTGAGATTTTATCTAATGTAGAAAGAATGGGTGACCATTTAACTAATATCTTAGATTCAATTATTATTAAAGATATTACAAAATATGATGAATTTAATCATTAATTAAAAAGATTTCACTTTTCTTAAGTGAAGTCTTTTTTTGTGGACTATTCTACCCAAGGTATATCGGAATGGTAGAAACATTTCTTCTTTTTAAGAATTATTCTTAATAAGGGTTGACATATAAATATATAATTTGTATAATTTAACTAGATGTAACGTAAGTTAATATTGATGAAAGGAAGATTTGTTTATGATTAGAAGAAATACAAATCAAAGCCAAATCGTTTATAAATCAATAGAGTTTATGGGTCATACTACCTCAGAAAAACTGATTGAATATATTAATTCTAATTATGAAAATATATCTTTAGCTACTATCTATAGAAACTTATCTAAATTATTAGAGGAAGGTCAAATTAGAAAGCTAAGATTAGGTAATGATGAAATATATGAAACAGTAAAAGAAAATCATTATCATTTCAAATGCCAGAAATGTGGAATGATATATGATATAGAACCTGCAAAGGTTAAAATTCCAGCAATAGAAGAGATTGATGGTAATGAGGTTATAAATACTGATATTATGATGGTTGGTATTTGTAAATGTTGTAAAAATGTAAGCTAAATACAAAAGGGGGAAAATGTAATGAAAAAATTTGTATGTAAAGTATGTGGCTATGTTTATGAAGGAGATTCACTTCCAGAGGATTTCAAGTGTCCAGTATGTAAGGCACCAGCAAAAGCTTTCCAAGAAGTAGAAGGAGAAATGCCTTTAGCAGCTGAGCATGAATTTGGTGTTTATGCTAAGACAGTTAAGAATAATCCTGATATTCCTGAAGATGTTAAGAAGTCTATTTTTGACCAATTAATGTCTAACTTCAATGGTGAATACTCAGAAGTTGGTATGTATTTATGTATGGCTCGTGTTGCTCATAGAGAAGGATATCCAGAAATTGGTTTATATTGGGAAAAGGCAGCTTTTGAAGAGGCTGAACATGCAGCTAAGTTCGCTGAATTATTAGGTAGTGAATTAGAGCCTAATATGACTGATTCAACTAAGAAGAATTTAGCTTGGAGAGTTGAATGCGAATATGGTGCTACTTTAGGTAAGACTGATTTAGCTAAGTTAGCTAAGAAGTATAACTTAGATGCAATTCATGACACAGTACATGAAATGGCTCGTGATGAAGCAAGACATGGTAGAGCATTAGAAGGCTTCTTAAAGAGAAATTTTAAGTAAGATTTTATAATGGGTATCGCAAGATACCCTTTTTCTTTTGTCGATTTTTTAAAAATAACAAAATCGTACTACAAGTTTGACATTTTTATCCCATATTTGAAAACTATAATATAAGTGAAAAAGATGGAGGTAAAGGATATGAAAAAAAGATTCTTAGTAGCTTTAGGATGCTTATCTATGCTAATTGGTTTAGCATCTTGCAATCAAAATTCAATTAACTCAAGTACAGTAGAAATAGAGGATAGCGGCAATTCAATCACAACAACAGAAGCTAGAACAAATACTTCAAGTTCATCATCAAAGATAGCTTTAGCATATGATCCAGTATATGTTCATTATGATATTAATTTTAATACAACAAATGATACGACTAAAAAGGATGTAGAAGAAACAGTAGAGGATGTTTATGGTTCAGTAGTTTCTATAGTTGCTTCTAACACAAGTGCAGCCGCAGCTGGTTCTGGTGTATTATTTGCGTATTCAAATGATTACAATATGAGTTTTATAGTTACATGCTTTCATGTGATTGAAGATTATAATAATTTTGAAATTACATATAATAACAATACAATGGATGAATCAGATGATGTTACATATCAAGCAAAGCTTGTTGGAGGATATGAAGATTCAGATTTAGCAATTTTATCAATTGACGCGACTAACCTAGTATATGCAGACATATTTGAAAATTCAGATAATTTAAAGCTAGGCTCATCTGTAGTTTGTATTGGTAATCCACTTGGTACTTTACCTGGTTCAGTATCATCTGGCGTTGTCTCATATGTAAATAGAAGTGTACCAGTAGATACATATACAGATATGTCTTTAATTCAAACAGATGTAGCTATTAATAGTGGTAATTCTGGTGGTGGTTTATTTAATACAAGTGGTGCTTTAATTGGTATTGTTAATGCTAAATATTCATCAACTGGAATTGAAGGATTAGGCTTTGCAATTCCATCTAAAGAAGTAATTAGAGTGGTTAGCGAACTATTAAATAATTCTAAATATGATATAGCTAATAATATATGGTCATATGGTTATGTTAATGGTGATTTTGAATTTGGATTTACAATTTCATATTATGGTGGTCAGTTTAATCAATCAGGTTCATTATATATTTCTGATGTAGAATCAGATTCTAGATATACAGGAAATACATTATCAAAAAATTATATTATTAGTAAGATTTCAGTAGATTATAACGATGATTCAAAGACTGATACATTATATCAAGTACCATCTAATCCATCTTCAAGCGATGCTGTGGCGGCAATGCAATACTTATATAATTCAAATTTATCACTCGGTGATAAGATAACATTTACTTATAAGGATTCATCATCAGTAACATTTGATGTAGTTCAATTTATCTATTCTATTTAAAAGGCGATTAGTTCGCCTTTTCGTTTTTAAATAATCATCATTGAAAATAAATGCATTTTTTAATATAATTAAAAAGTACGAAATGAGGTAGTTATTATGGCAACTTATAATGATTTAGCTGAATTAATATTTCCAGATATAAAAGAAACAGTAGCTGATTTAGAAAAGAGATACCCTAAGAGAAATTTACCTGAAGGAGCTATGGTTACAAGATTCGCACCATCACCTACAGGATTCTTACATACAGGAAGCTTATTTACATCTTTAGTATCTTCTAGATTTGCTAAACAATCTGGTGGTGTTTTCTATATAAGACTTGAGGATACTGATACTAAAAGAGAAATTGAAGGTTCAGGAGCTTCACTTGTTCAACAATTAAAAAAATTTGGTGTTATTTTAGATGAAGGTTATGTTTCTGATAGCGAAGAGATTGGTCAATATGGTCCTTATAAGCAATCAGATAGAGCTAGTATCTATAAGGTTTGTATTAAGCATTTAATTCAAATTGGAAGAGCATATCCTTGCTTTGCAACACAAGAAGAATTAGCAGAACTAAGAAAGGTTCAAGAAGCAAATAAGGAAATCCCAGGATATTATGGCAAATATGCTAAATATAGAGATTTACCTATTGATGAGGCAATAGCTAAGATTAATAGTGGAATGCCATATATTATTAGATTTAAGTCTATGGGAGACCATAATAATAAAATTAGTGTTCATGATGAAATTAAGGGCGACCTTGAATTAACTGAAAATGATCAGGATATCGTAATTTTAAAGGGAGATGGACTTCCTACATATCACTTTGCTCACTTAGTAGATGACCATTTCATGAGAACAACTCATGTAACAAGAGGAGAGGAATGGTTATCAAGCTTACCTATTCATTTAGAATTATTTGATACAATGGGCTTTGAAAGACCAAAGTATGCTCACCTTCCTGTTATTATGAAGGTAGAAAATGGAAATAGAAGAAAGCTTTCTAAGAGAAAAGACCCAGAAGCCGCTACTGCATATTTCTTAGAACAAGGATATCCTAAGTATGGCTTTATTGAATATTTATTGACACTTGCAAATTCAAATTATGAAGCATGGAGAGAAAATAATTTAGATAAGGATTATTTTGATTTTAAGCTTTCATTTGATAAGATGGGTGTTGATGGTGCTCTATTCGATATTGAAAAGGTTGAATCAATTTCAAAAGAAAGAATGGCTTATAGAAAGGCAACTGACCTTTGTGATGAGGTATTAACTTGGGCTAACGAATATAATAAGGAATTTGAAGAAAAAATCTTAAAGGATAAGAAATTCTTTACTGAAATATTAAATATTGAAAGAGAAAAGGATAAGCCTAGAAAGGATTATGCTAAGTATTCTGATATTTATCCTATTATTTCATTCTTCTTTGATGATGTATATGATAATTTAGATATGAGTAATCTAGATTATACAGTTATGGTAAATAAAAATGAGGTAAAGGAAGTAGCACATGATGTAATTAAAGCATTCTTAAATGATTATATGGAATCTTATAATGTGGATGTTACAGAAGAAGAATGGTTTGAGAATTTAAAGGTTGTAGCTGCTAAATATAATTTCACATCTGATAGAAAGGCTTATAAGGCAGATCCTGCTTCATTTAATGGTCAAGCTGGAGATTGTGCTGGTTTCTTAAGATTAGCTTTAGCTGGTAGAAAGAATACTCCTAATATTTATTTTGTTCAAAAGATATTAGGTAAGGATAAAGTTTTTGCAAGAATTAATAGACTAATCGCAAATCTATAATTGTATAATATTTAATAAATCCGTTTTTTTACGGATTTATTTTTTACTCAAAATAATTTAACTAAGTATATTATAAAAAATGTTGTAAGTTACAATACAGTATTGTAAAATCATTTTGGTGGGTATTCTATATGAAAAAGAAATATATTATTTTAATATCAATATCAGCTCTATTGTTAGGAATTGGTTTATTCTTTTTGATTTATAATTTGAATCATACAACTATAAAATCATTTGATAATAGTAGTTCTTTTACAATAAATACAGGTAAAGCATCTTATGTTGGAGATAATGCTTATAAAATAGATAGTTTCGATGAAGGTGATGATTTTTATTATAAATTCTTAAAAGATAGGAAAACATATTCAATAGAAAATGGTCATCTTTTTATTGAAAAAGGTAGAATATATTCTTTAACATATACTAAAAGCCAGCATGACTGTTTTTCTTTTGGCGATAGATGCCTTTCTTCACCTTATGTTTCTCTTTTGGATGAATATAAGATTGTTGGAATTGGATTTTTAACTTTAATGAATCAGTTTAAAGATAGCGAAGGAAATTATATTTTTAGAAAAAAATATACTGATTTTGAAACAGAAGAAGAATATTTAAATTACTATGAAGATATGAATAAACCTAATCTAACAAGATGGATTTTTGATTTGGAATATGATTATGTTATAGAAATTTTAGATAATCTTGATTCAAAATATGTAACTAAAACTGAAAATAAATATTATTTAAATATTTTAGATAATGATGGTAATCTTACAGATCATAAACTTGAAGTAGGTTCAGTAGAAGTTGAAAATAAAAAATATGCATATTTTGATACAAATAATTTATGTGGTTATTCTAAAAAAAACAAAATTCATATTGATGGAAGAATAATAAAACAATAAAAACATATTACAAAAAAACGTAATATGTTTTTTCTTTTATTAAAAATAAATATATTTATAAAATTATAGAAACATCATAAAATGAGAAATAAAAAAGTTCAAGGATATCCTTGAACTTGAATGTTTTAATTGGTAGTCCCTACGGGTTTCGAACCCGTAATCTTCTCCTTGAGAGGGAGACGTGTTAGCCGTTCCACCAAGGGACCATAGACGCGTTTAATTTTACTTTATTTTAGTTATAATGTCAATAATAAAATTATTCAATATCCACTTGACGATATAATATTTTTGATTATAATATTAATTGAATAGTTGAACATTTGTTCAAATGTGAAAGGGTGAAAACATGGATAAAATCGAAGAAGTAAAAGCTAAAATGCCAGACACAGATAATATTTATGATTTAGCAGAATTATTTAAAGTATTTGGTGATTCTACTAGAATGGGTATATTAAGTGCTCTTGAGGTTAGTGATTTATGTGTTTCTGAATTATCTAATGTATTAGGTATTTCTGTATCTGCAGTATCGCATCAATTAAGAGTTTTAAGAACTAATAAGCTTGTTAAAGCTAAAAAGAGTGGTAAGGATGTCATCTATTCACTAGATGATGATCATGTTAGTCAAATAATTGAGTGTGGTTTATCACACATTAATGAGTAGGAGGTATTTTTATGAAAAAGGTATTTAAGATTGAGGTTGATTGTGCTAATTGCGCAGCAAAAGTAGAAAAGGCTATTTCTAAGCTTGAAGGTGTAAAAGAGGTTAGTATTAATTTCATGACTCAAAAGATGTTATTTGAGGCAGATGATGATAAATTTGATGAATTATTAAAACAAGCATTAAAGTGTGGTAAAAAGGTGGAACCAGATTTCGTTATTAAAATGTAGGTGATATTATGACTTTAAAGCAAAAAAAATTATTAATTAGAATAATAATAGCTTTAGTCTTATTTATAGCAGTATTTATAGTAGATAAGGTTATTGATTTAAATTCTATAATTAAAAATCAATATTCTTGGATTTTGCCTTTTTCTTTATATTTTATTATCTACCTATTAATTGGCTATGATGTACTTAAAAAAGCATTTTTAGGACTGTTTCATGGTCAATTATTAGATGAAAACTTCTTAATGAGTGTCGCTACAATCGGTGCCTTTGGACTTGGCATCTACTGTGGTATTAGTGGCAAGGAATTAGAAGGATTTGATGAAGGATGTGCAGTATTATTATTTTACCAGGTTGGTGAATGGTTTGAATCATATGCTGTATCTAAATCTAGAAAGTCAATTTCAAGTCTAATGGATATTAGACCAGATTATGCTAATTTAGTTAAGGATGGAGATATTTTAGTAGTTTCTCCTGAAGAAATTAGTATTGGAGATATTATTTTAATTAAACCAGGTGAAAAGGTACCTTTAGATGGTGTAATTGTTAAAGGTAGCACAAGTCTAGATACAAAGGCTTTAACTGGTGAATCATTGCCAAAAGATGTTAATGTTGGTGATGAAATATTATCTGGTTCAATTAATTTGACAACAGATATAGAAATGGAAGTTACTACAGAATTTTATGAATCTACAGTTTCTAAGATTTTAGAATTAGTAGAAAATGCATCTAATAATAAAAGTAAAGCAGAAAATTTTATTACTAAATTCGCAAGAATTTATACTCCTTTAGTTGTTATTTCTGCATTACTATTATTTTTAATTCCATCTTTAATTACAAATGAATGGACAACATGGATGTATAGAAGTCTATGTTTCTTAGTAGTATCATGTCCTTGTGCATTAGTAATATCTATTCCTTTATCATTTTTTGCAGGAATTGGTGCATCTTCAAGATATGGAATATTAATTAAAGGTTCTAATTATATTGAATTATTTAATAAAGCTAATATCTTCGTATTTGATAAAACAGGAACATTAACTAAAGGAAATTTTAAGGTTAGTGAAGTTTATCCAGTAGAAAAAAGAGAAGAAATATTAAAATTAGCTTCAATCGCAGAAAGAAATTCAACTCATCCAATTGGTGTATCAATTGTTAAAGAATATAATAAAGATATCGATCAAGAATTCACTTTAACAAATATTGCAGGAGAAGGCATTAAAGCTTCTGGTGAATATGATATTTATTGTGGTAATGAAAAGTTAATGGATTCAAATGGTATCAAATATGAAAAGGTTAATAAGATTGGTACTATTGTATATG
>JAEEGL014986288.1_pt1 | contig 10049 bp, 10 predicted proteins | sample 9134231 | NCBI WGS metagenome assembly JAEEGL01 (sample SAMN16246548, study PRJNA631951) | gut metagenome | biome: gut microbiome; feature: rumen; material: fiber-attached | host: Bos | place: Iran: Karaj | collected 2018-10 | reverse complement strand
CATACACGGCTGTGGCGCGAGCACTTCGGCACGCGGGCGGTGATGATCAACGACGACAAGCCGCTGCTGCGGATCGACGGGAACGGCGTGTATGCTTACGGAACGCCGTGGGACGGCAAGCATCACCTGAGCACCAACGCCGCGGCGCCGCTGAAGGGGATCACTTTTTTATCGCGCGGGGAAACGAACCGGATCGCGCCTGTGGACGCGCAGGAGGGCTTTGTTCGGCTGCTGCCGCAATGCTACCGGCCGACCGGCGCGGCGGCGACGCAGGACACGCTGCGGCTGCTGGGCGAGCTTGCCGAGACTGTGCCGTTTTATCAATTATCTTGCAACATGGAACCGGAGGCGGCTGAGGTTGCGTACCGGGGCATGAAAGGAGAGACACGATGCGATTGAAGGAAGGCTTTGTCACACAGTATGTGGCGGGAACGCAGATGCTTGTCGCGGTCGGGGAAGCCATGCGGGATTTTCACGGGCTTGTGCGCTCGAACGGCACGGCCGGGTTTATCATTGACTGTCTGAAAACCGAAACGACGGAGGACGCCATCGTCGAAAAGCTCTGCGGCACGTATGACGTGGACGCAGACACCGCGAGGCGGGATGTGCGCATGGTCGTCGAAAAGCTGCGCTCCATCGGCGCGATTGTATGAACTTTGAGGACGTATTGGATCGCTACGGCGAGCTGGTCTATCCGAACAAGGGCGTCAGCATGCTGCCGCTGCTGCGCGAGGGCCGCGATTTGATGGTGATTGCAAGGCGGCCGGAAGGACGCTGCAAAAAGCACGACGCAGTCCTGTTCAAACGGGATAACGGGCAGTATGTGCTGCACCGGATTGTAAAGGTGCGTGAGCAGGATTATTTGCTGTGCGGGGACAATCAGATCGTGCGGGAGGCCGTGCGCGAGGAGCAGATCATCGGCGTGCTGAACGCCGTGCGGCGCGGGGATCGGACGATCCATGTGACGGATTGGAACTACCGCCTCTATGTGCGTGTGTGGACGCTGCTGTTTCCGCTGCGCGTCGCGTGGTTCCGGCTGCGCGGCTTGGCGGGCAAGGTGAAGCGACGGCTGTTTAAGAACCGGTAAAGAACAATTTTCTAAGCTATGAAGCCAAAAACCAACCGCTGGCTCCTGACGGTGCCGGGGCGAAAGAAATGGTATATCGTGCTTTTGACGGTGCTGCAGGGGATCAACGGCGGCATCGGCGTTTGGTATGCTCTTTTGCTGCGCGGCGTCGTGGATCATGCGGTGGCGGGCGATGCGCAAGGGTTCCGGCGGTATGCGCTGTATATGGCGCTGCTCGTAGCCGGACAGCTGCTGCTGCATGCTGTGATGCGCAGAGCCGAGGAATCGGCGCGATCCGGCATCGAAAATGTCTGCAAACAGCGGCTGCTCGACCATATTCTGCATAAGGAATACGCGTCGGTGGCGGCGGTGCATTCGGGCGAATGGATGAACCGGCTGACGAGCGACACGGTCGTGGTCGCAAACGGCTACGTCGATATCCTGCCCGGTATCGTGGGGATGACGGTGCGGCTTATCAGCGCGCTGCTCCTTGTCATTGCGCTCGATACGCGGTTTGCCATGATTCTGCTGCCGGGCGGCCTTGTTTTGCTGCTGCTGACGTATGCGTTCCGCAAGGTGATGAAGCGGCTGCACAAGAACGTGCAGGAGAGCGACGGACGCATGCGCGTGTTCTGGCAGGAGCGCATCGGGAATCTGCCGCTGATCCGGTCGTTTTCCGCGGAGGCGCGCACCGAAGCGGAGGGCGCGGCCTTGCAGGACGAGCACCGCGCGGCACGGCTGAAGCGCAACGCGTTTTCGATCCTGTGCAACATCGGGTTTGGCGCGGCGATGCAGGGCATGTACCTGTTCGGAATCTGCTATTGCTGCTACGGCATAGTAAGCGGCACCGTTACCTATGGCACGCTGACCGCGATCATGCAGCTTGTCGGGCAGATGCAAGGGCCGTTTGCCAACCTGTCCGGCTATCTGCCGCGCTGGTATGCGATGCAGGCGAGCGCCGAACGGCTGATGGAGATCGAGTCGTACCCAGACGAGCAGACCGAACCGCCGCTTGAGCAGGCGGAAGTCAACCGGGCGTATCGGGACGAGGTGACGGGCTTCGGGCTTTGCGAGGTGTCGTTCACCTACCGGCCGCCGGTGGAGACGGCCGAGGCGACGCAGATGCCGATTGTGCTGCAAAAGCTGTCGCTTTCGATCCGTCGCGGCGAGACGGTCGCGTTTACCGGACAAAGCGGGTGCGGCAAGTCCACGGTGTTGAAGCTGCTGATGGGGCTGTACCGGCCCGACAGCGGCACATGCGTCTTGTATCGTAACGGCGCACAGGAACCGCTTTTGCCCGCGTGGCGGCGGCTGTTCGCCTATGTGCCGCAGGGCAACGGCCTGATGAGCGGCACGATCCGCGAGGTCGTTGCGTTCGGGATGCCCGAAGCGGCGGGAGAGGAAGCGCGGATTTGGCACGCGCTCGAAATCGCGTGTGCGGACGGCTTTGTGCGGGAACAGGAAAACGGCCTTGAAACGCGGCTCGGTGAGCGCGGGGCAGGGCTATCCGAGGGGCAGCTCCAGCGGCTTGCGATTGCGCGGGCGCTGTTCACCGACTGCCCGGTACTGCTTTTAGACGAAGCGACGAGCGCGCTCGACGGCGAGACCGAACGTGCCCTGCTCGACAACCTGCGACGCATGACCGACAAGACCGTGATCATCGTCACCCACCGCCCGGCGGCGCTGGCGATCTGCGACCGCGTACTGCGCTTTACCGAAAACGGCGCGGAGGAAATCGAAAGCGGCGCGGCGAAAGCGTGAAATGCAAATCGTTTGTTTGTACTTATGCGCTGAACGAATGGCAGTTATGCGCGAAAAAAATATATAAAAACCGGAAGAGCGCATTGACAATTTGACAAGTTTTTTATAAAATAATAGGCGTGGGCTGGCAATAAGCCAAGCGAAACGGTGCTGCATAGCCGCAAACGGCGGCTTCGGGCCGCGCCGCATGCCCAAATCTAATGAATACGAGGGAAAAAAGATGTTCAAAGTTACCGTGAGCGATACCTACGAGGAAGTCTCCAAGGAAGCCTTCAAGATCATGAAGGAGGTCCTCTCGGGCGACCATGCGCCGGTTCTCGGTTTGGCCACCGGTTCGAGCCCCGTGGGTCTCTACAAGGAAATGATCCGCGATCACGAGGAGAACGGCACAAGCTACAAGGATATTCTGACGTTCAATCTGGACGAGTACATCGGCCTGCCGCGCGACCATCGTGAGAGCTACTGGACATTCATGCATGAGAACCTCTTCAACCACATTGATATTCCGGACGAGAACGTCCATGTTCCGCTCGGCTGCGGCGAAGACCCGGAGGCCGACTGCGTGGCGTACGAGACCGAGCTTGCCAAGCACACCGTGGACGTGCAGGTCCTCGGCATCGGCAGCGACGGGCATATCGCGTTCAACGAGCCGGGCTGCCCGTTTGACAGCCTCACGCATCTGATGGACCTCACCGAGCAGACCCGCCGCGACAATGCCCGCTTCTTCGACGGCGACATCAACCAGGTTCCGACCAAGGCCGCTACGATGGGCCTTGCCTCGATCATGCGCGCCAAGAAGATCATCATGATCGCCACCGGCGCCAACAAGGCCGACGCGATCAAGGGCATGATGGAAGGCCCCAAGACGGTTGATTGCCCCGCCTCGATCCTGCAGGATCATCCGGAAGTCTACGTGTTCCTCGATAAGGCCGCGGCTTCCAAGCTCACGAAATAACCGCAATACGGTCTTTCGGCTCTCCGCTTGACGGCGGGGAGCTTTTTTGTGTCAAAAAAACCCCGCAAGGCGGTGTACCTTGCGGGGCTTGCTGCATTACGTCAATGCTTTTCGATAAATTCGGAGTCGATCTCCTCCAAAATGCCGTCCTGCGGGGCGGCGGCGCGGATCGCGCGGGCGGTGCAGCGGTTCAGATCCATCAGGTGCAGCGTCGAATAGCCGTACACCGTCACGCAGAACGGATGCGTTTTGTGCTCGCGCGTTTCGGTGACGCCGACGGAAAGCCCGATCTCCGGGAGCTGCCGGATGAACGTTTCGCGCCCCTCGAAGGTGGGGAACACCAGCATCATCGTGATGCGCCGGACGAGGTTCAGATCGCCGCCGTGCCGCGCCACGTCGCGGATATGCGCAGCGTTTTCAACCGATTGCAGCTTCGCGTCGTCGGGGAACAGGAACCGGTAATACGTTGCGTAGGTCGGCTCATGCACCTCGCCGTAGGTCGTCAGCAGCTTCGGCTGCGTGCTGCACAGCTCCGCCGCGCGCGTGATCAGCGCCGGGTTGGCGGTGTAGAAGTAAAACTGGTGCAGCGCCTCGGTCTCGATGGCGCCGACATAGATCGCTTCGTCCTCGAGCTCGCGCTGCAGCGTGTCAAATAGCTGGCCGAGTGCCCGGCTTTCGGCGCGGTTAAACCCGCGCGCCTCGGGATCGCGCGGCGCGCAGGCGATATAGACAAGGTGAGAATACGCAAGGGTGGGCAGCAGCTGCCAATATTGCATATCGACCTTCACCGAAATGGGCTGCTGCTCCCATTCCCAATCGTATTCCAGCCAATCACTCATGGGTCAGAACGGCTTTGATACGGCGCACGCCACTCGACGAGGCTTCCTCCTTGACGATGTGGAAATGGCCGAGGTCGCCCGTGTTCTTCGCGTGCGGGCCGCCGCAGATTTCCTTGGAGAATTTGCCCATCGTATAGACCTTGACCTTCTCGCCGTACTTGCTCTCGAACAGACCGATCGCGCCCTGCGCCTTCGCTTCCGCAACGGTCATTTCCTCACAGGTGATCGGGGCGTGTGCGGCAATCGCTTCGTTGACGAGCTTTTCAACCTCGGCAAGCTCCTCCGGCGTGACCTTGCGGCCAAAGCTGAAGTCAAAGCGCAGACGCTCGGCGGTGATGTTGCTGCCCTTCTGCGCCACGGAATCGTCGTTCAGGACCTTGCGCAGCGCGGCGTGCAGCAGATGCGTTGCGGAGTGCAGCGCGGCGGTCGCCTCGCTGTGATCCGCCAGACCGCCCTTAAACCGCTGTTCGGCGCCGGCCTGGGATTTCTTCTGATGCTCCTCGAAAGCGGCGTGGAAGCCGTTTACGTCCACCGTATAGCCCTGCTCCTTGGCCAGCTCCATCGTGAACTCGATCGGGAAGCCGTAGGTGTCGTAGAGATGGAACGCGCTGACGCCGTCGATCTCCTTGCCCTCTAAGTTGCGGACGAGCTTACCGAATTCCTTGATGCCTTTCTTCAGCGTGTCCGCAAAGCGGTTCTCTTCCTTGCGCAGCTCGCCCACGATCTTGTCGTGATTCTGGCGTAGCTCCTCATAGAACTCGCCGTAGATCTCGATGACCTTTTCCGCAATCGTGCAGAGCGCATAGCGCGGCATATTCAGCTGCGACGCGTAACGGATGCTGCGGCGGATCAGGCGGCGGAGGATATAGCCCTGATCGACGTTCGACGGGGTCACGCCGCGCTGGTCGCCGAGAATGAACGTCGCGCAGCGGATGTGATCCGCGATGATGCGGAACGCCTTGGTCGTTTCGGCGCTGTCCTTATACCCCTTGTGCGACAGCTCCGCGATCAGCTCGATGATACCGGAGAACGCGTCGGTATCGAAAACGCTCTCCACACCCTGCAGCGTCGCCACCGTGCGGTCAAGGCCCATGCCGGTATCCACGTTCTTCTGCTTCAGCGGCTCGAATACGCCGTCGGCTACCTTGTTGTACTCCATGAATACGTTGTTCCAGATTTCAAGGTACTTGTGGCAGTCGCAGCCGGGCTTGCAGTCCGGGCCGCAGGGCTCTGCGCCGGTGTCGTAGAAAATCTCGGTGTCCGGACCGCAAGGGCCGGTCATGCCCGCGGGACCCCACCAGTTGTGCTCCTTGGGCAGGTACACGATATGGCTCGGATCGACGCCCATTTCCACCCAGCGGTCATGCGCCACGGTGTCCTGCGGCGCGTCCTTGTCGCCCGCAAAGCAGGTGAAGAACAGCTTGTCCTTCGGAATGCCGAGCCACTTTTCGTCGGTCAGAAATTCCCACGAAAACGCGATGCTCTCCTTCTTGAAATAGTCGCCGAGCGACCAGTTGCCGAGCATCTCAAAGAACGTGCAATGCGAAGCGTCGCCGACCTCGTCGATGTCGCCGGTGCGGACGCACTTCTGCACGTCGCACAGCCGCGTGCCCATCGGGTGCTTTTCACCCATCAGATAGGGAACGAGGGGGTGCATACCGGCCGTCGTGAACAGAACGGTCGGGTCGTTTTCGGGAATCAGCGACGCGGACGAAATCACAACGTGGCCCTTGGACTTGAAATAATCTAAATAGAGCTGTCTCAGCTCTCGGCTTGTCAATGAACGCATAGTATCCTCCTACATAAAATCAGTTCCTATTTTAATGAAAACCCTTTCGATTGTCAACATTCCATTCGGCATAGAATCCGTAAAATACCGCATATCACAAACGCCGCGCGCCCCGCACGGCCGCAGAACCCGCTTTTGCCGCCGCGCCGTCCGTAAAAAACCGCCCCTCCGGAAAAGGAGGGGCGGCACGACACGGGAAAGGGAATAAGCGTTATTCTGTGAGGGCGTGAATGTTCCGCAGGGTGGCAAGGATCTCCGCCACGTCCGCGGCGACGACCTTGCGTGGGGCGGCTTGCAGCTTTCGTTCTGTTTGCTTTACGCCTCGTCCGGCTGCTGCCCGTCGTGCGGGAGCCATGCGCAGTCGGTGACGGCGAGGTTCGTAAAGTGCGCGGTGAAGGAGGAATCCTCCGGCGAGCAGGCATAGATGCCGAAGCGGATCTTGCCGCCGCCCGCGTGCAGATGGCAGACGCGCATCTGCTTCCATGTGCTGCCGTCATCCGAACATTCGATGCGGTAGTCGTCGGCGCGGCGGCTCAGGCGATACCACATCGACTTGACTGCAACGGGGATCTCGGTCGTCGCCCAGTCCGACCAGCCGGCGTTGGTAACGACGCTGCCGAGGTGCGCGAAGTGCTCATTTTCGTATTCCACCGAGGCTTTCAGCCAGTTTTCGGCGTCAAGATACACGACGACGCCGCATTGATCGAAGCGGTGCGCGCTTTCGGAAAAGTCGGTTTTCACGACGAAGCTGAAATACGGTTCATCGGTCTCGGCCTGCAGCACGGGCGCGTTGTCGTTGCGAAAATGGTAATAGGTGCGCTGCCAAAGGTCGGTGTGCGGCGCGGTCGTGATCGAAACACTGTCCTTGCCGATTTCGTAAGCCTTCGGCGCGCGGGTCCATTGCAGCGTGTTGAGGTTCATACAAGACTCCTTTCCTATATCAGCCGTGCGGTACTGTTCACCGCGCAGCTATGTATCGTTCAAACACCGGCAGCAGCGCGTCGGCCTCCTTCGGCGCATAGCGCGGCGAGACGGCGACGGTGACAAAGTCGAACGGCGTATCGGCTTCGAAGGCGGTGTAATCGTCGTACACGGCAAACGGCACGACCGGCTCCGGGCCGTTGCGTCCCTCCATCAGCCGCGACGGAAACGAGGAAAGCCGGATCGCGTCGGTGCGGCCGGGCAGCAGGATGTCACGCGGGATGTCCGGCCGGGATTTGGGATTGCGCACATTGTCAAGCGCGGACACCCACCGGAACGCGAGCGCAAAGAGTAGATAGTTCGCTTCGTCAAGCTGCTTCATGCCGTACCACCGCATTAGGTCTGCACGGCGTTCGGGGCTTTGGCACAGCACGGTATTCAGCACGAACCCCGGCCCCGGCTTGCCGATCCCGAGATCGCTGTGCGCGTCGATATGCGTCACATGAAACGGCGCGACAAGAGCGCCGTCCCGGATGCGTTCAGCCCAAAAGCGCAGCGCGCCGTCGTGCGTGGGAAAGATCGCGCCGGGCAGCGGGCGGGCGGGGGACAGACCGCATTGCCGCTCCAGAAAATCGGTCACGGCCTCGGCGCTCCACGGCTCATGCCCCAAGAGCGCGGGGCGCTCCCCAAGCGGTGCCAGCGGGCAGCAATCCGCCAAGAAGAAATCCAAATCAATGTCCAGTACGCGCATTTCACCCTCCCCGTCTCGACGGTATCGTACCATAGAAGCGGCGCGGAGGCAAGTCCGAAAAAAATATAGGATTCCCCTTGACAAACAATACTATGCAATGTATAGTATTATGCAACAGGAGGTATCTATGGATATTCAACTGAAGCGAGGGCTTTTGGAGGTTTGCGTGCTTGCGGCGATCCGGGACGAGGATTCCTACGGGTATCAGATCATCAAGGACATGAAGCCCTATACGGACATTTCGGAATCCACGCTGTACCCGATCCTGCGGCGGCTCGAGCAGCAGCAGCTGTTATCGGTGCGCGCGGTGGAGCATGGCGGGCGGCTGCGAAAGTATTATCACATCACGGCTTTGGGCAAGGAACGATTGAAAACGTTCTGCGCGGAATGGGCGGAGGTCGAGGCCATGTATCGGTTTATCACAAGGGAGGAAAGGATATGACAAAGGAAGGATTCCTGTCGGCGCTTGCGGCGCGGCTTTCGCGGCTGTCCGAAACGGACCGCGCGGCGTCGCTGGCGTTCTATGAAGAAGCGATCGCCGACCGCATGGAGGACGGCTTAACGGAGGCCGAGGCCGTGGCGGGCATCGGCACGCCGGAGGAGATCGCGGCGCAGATTTTGGCGAGCCTGCCGCCGGAGGCGCTCGTTTCGACCGATGCGCCGCAGCCCCGCAAGCGCAGCGCCGGGGCGACCGTGGCGTGGATCCTCACCAGTCCGCTGTGGATCGCGGGGCTGATCGTGCTGTTTGCGCTCGTGTTTGTCGCGTATGTGGTGCTGTGGGCACTCGTTTTGTGCGTGTACGCGGTCGGCGTCGCGCTCGCGGCTTCCGGCGTCGTGTGCCTGTTCGTCGGGGTCGTGCAGCTCTGCATGGGCGATCCTATGCGCCAGGTGCTGCTGCTTCTGGCGGCAGGCCTCCTCTCGGGCGGACTTGCGATCTTTTGGTTCTTTGCCTGCAAGGGGGCAACCGTCGGCGCGGCGAAACTGTCGCGGCTGCTCGCAAGGGGCGTCAAACGAATCTTCACCGGAAGGAGACAAACAAAATGAGCAAGGGAACGGTGATCGCGCTCGTGATTGCGGGCGTGCTGGTGACGGCGGGCTTAGTGCTCGGCGCAGTTGCAACGGCAAACGGACTTTCGACCGCGGACGCGCGGTATACCAAAAAGGTGACGACCCTCGACAGCGCGGTGACGGCGCTGACGGTTTTGACGGCGGACGAGGATGTGCGGATCCTGCCCGCATCGGACGGCGCCTGCCGTGTGGAAGCATGGGAGAGCGACAAGCTGACGTTTGCCGTCGAGACGGACGGCACCGCACTGACTGTGCGCGAGATCGACAACCGGACATGGCTCGACCGGGTCGGGCTCCATTTCGGCTGGCTGTCGGGCGAGCAGCGCGGCGTGGCGGTGTATCTGCCGGGCGCGTTCGATACGCTGACCGTGGAAACGAGCAGCGGTTCCGTCAAAGTGGAGAACCAAACGGTGCGCGGGGCGGCGTCGGTCAAAACGACCTCGGCGAGCATCCGCATCGACACGCTGCGGGCAGGTTCGCTGACCGCGACGGCGACGAGCGGCAGCATCCGGCTGTATCATATCCAAACGGCGGGGAAGGTCGAGGCGAACGGCGTTTCCGGCTCGGTCACGCTGGAGGACGTACAGGCCGAAGCGATCACGGCGAGCGCAACGAGCGGCAGCCTCAAGCTGTCCGAAGCGAAGGCGGACGGCGCGATCGAGGTCAAGGGCGCAAGCGGCAGCATCACGGTCGAGGACGCGGGGTGCCGTGCGCTCACGGCGACGGCCACAAGCGGCTCGGTCAGGGTTCGCGGCAGCCGCGCGGCAAGCGATCCCACGGAGATCGGAGCGACCTCCGGCAGCGTCACGGTCGAGGAATGCACGTTCAGGGACGCCGCGATCCATGCGACAAGCGGTTCCGTCCGCGTGAACGACACGGCGGCAGGCGATCTGCAACTG
>JAEEGL014978267.1_pt1 | contig 10049 bp, 7 predicted proteins | sample 9134231 | NCBI WGS metagenome assembly JAEEGL01 (sample SAMN16246548, study PRJNA631951) | gut metagenome | biome: gut microbiome; feature: rumen; material: fiber-attached | host: Bos | place: Iran: Karaj | collected 2018-10 | reverse complement strand
TCTCGCCGTCCTTGAGAGCGGCAGCCTTAGCCTTTGCATCTTCGCCGATAACGTCAGCTGCGAGGGTAACAGGCTTTCCGATGAGCTCTGCAAGTCTGTCTGCAGCGGGCTTCATGGAGAACTTAGCCTCAGGTCCGTTCTTCGGACGTCCGAGGTGTGATACGAGGATAACCTTAGCGTTGTTATCAACGAGATATTTGATTGTAGGAAGAGCAGCTGTGATACGCTTGTCGTCTGTGATAGCGCCTGTCTCCTTATCGAGCGGTACGTTAAAGTCAACTCTTACGATGACTCTCTTGCCGCTGACATCTAAGTCTTCAACATTCTTCTTAAGATACTGTGCCATAATGTCACACTCCCATTAATTATTTTTAAGCGCGACGCGCTTCTTTACCGTTACCCATTATATAATCATTCCCCCTTTTATTAAAGGCTAAAAAGGGGGAATTTCTTATGCAATTATTTATCAAAGAGCCTTGCCGAGAAGCTTGACTACCTGCTGGATCTTGTAGACTTTCTGACCGTCTACGTAGAATCTGAACAGCTCTCCGTCCGAACTGTAGATCTCAAATCTTTTGCCGTAACTTGAGACAAGTCCTCTCATCGTTGAAATCTCGAAAACCTGCTTAACAGGCTTAACTACGGCATCGAGTGACCTGTTCTTGTACTTTCTCATCGGCTTGCCCTTCTTGTAAGGGATGCCCAAAGAAGCATCGCAGTCCGTTCCCTCGTAGATAATCTGAGTCGAATTGATCGTCACCTTACCATTACCTGTCTTGGCAAATGTCAAAGGATCGTACACCTTGTGAAGCTCAGCATCGAGCTCCATATGAAAATCACCTTTCGCGATTTCCTGTGCAACTTTCTCCCTTTCCCATGCCGTCCACTGTGAAAGATCCTCGAAGCTCTTGTCGTCGGGTCCTACAGGAGCTAGAAGTCCTGAGGGCAGGTACTTGATCTTGTTGCCGCAAGAAGAGCAGCATAGCTTGTCCCCGTCGCGCTTGCCCATCCACTGCATGGTGAATTCCTTTTCGCATTTGGGGCAGATATAAGCGACATTCTGGAGTCCGCAGGCGAGATACTTTCCCTTGTGTACCGGGTTGTGCTCGCGTGCGTAATCGTTCTCGTTGTAGTTGATGCCGTCGAGGATGTACTGCTGGAGCTCCTCCGCACTCATCTTAGCTGTCTCGGAGCCGGGGAGCTTTCTTACGAACTCAGCCGTGATCTTGCCGAAGCGGAAGCCCTTGCCCCATCTCGGCATGGTGAGATACGCGCCGTGAATGTGAGCGATGTAGATGGCAGCTCCTGCCTTCTTCGCCATCTTGGCAACGCCGTCATCGAAAGTAATCGTGCTGCCGTCAACGGATCTTGTTGCCTCGGGGTAAATGAAGAGAACGCCCTTACGCTTCATGACCTTCATCATGGCCTTGACGGAAACGGTATCTACCACGAACTGCTTCTTAGGAATGGCGCCTCCTAGCTTAAACCAGTGTCCCCAGGGGTTCTTACGGAATACGAACTCGCCTGTAACGAAGTTTCCGGGTCTGCCCTTGGTAAGTTTACTTGTGACCATCGGGTCAAGATAAGACTCGTGGTTGGAGATAACAATGATCGGGCCTTCTTCCTTAAGATAATCAGGATCAGGCTTAACCTTGATTCTTACAAGGAATGCCGCGATGTTTACGAGAAATTTCTCGCCTACAATGTGATACCACCAATTGCTCGGCACGCATCCGATATCGTAATCATAAGGTTTTTTTGCCATCAATGATGACCCCCGTTAACAATAATTTCCCGATATTATAACAAATCTTTATTTGCAAAACGCACCGGAATGGACCATTATTATAATAATTAAATTGTCAAATTCTTTTGAAGGAGAATGGTTATGGACGGTCTGGTAGTAAATAGCGACTCTATAAATTCGATAATATCGACACTTATCGAGTGCGTATTGTTGATGTTCCTATTCAAGAAATGCGGCCTTAAGTGGTGGAAGAGCTTCATTCCGGGCTACAACGAATACTGCTACGGCCTATGTGCCAACAGGGAGAAGGAAGGTAAGATATGCGCCGTCCTGGACGCGTTCACTCTAATCCTCTCCATCATAATGTTAAGCGATGTTCCCTTAGTTTTGCTCGCGCTATGTCTCCTTACCACCTTCGTCTCCCTTATCATGCTCTTTGTCTATAAAATCAGGATCTATGTCGGCTTATGCGAAGTATTCGGAAGGAGCAAGAAGTGGCTTTGGCTATGGATCCCGTTCGGCGCCTTCGTAGCTGCTTACTGGGGTATATCGAAGAAGTTTGTTCCGAACAGGCTTGCGACTGACAAAGAGAAAGAAGCAGAACTGTCAGGCATCGAAGCAGAAGCTACCGAAGAAGGCCTCACGGTCAACATCACGGAGAGGACCGCGAAGACCGCATTCCAGACCAACGTTCTTCTTAAGGATATACACATGAATATCCCGAGGGGTCACATGGTCCTTCTTCTCGGCGGTTCCGGCGCCGGCAAGACGACATATCTTAATGCCGTAACAGGCTACGAGAAGGCTGATGCCACGATCACCATAAACGGCGTGAACATCTATGATGAGTACGACCGGATAAAGTACGAACTCGGCTTCGTTCCGCAGCAGGAATTAATGCGCGGCAACGATACCGTTATCAAGACTTTGTCGGATGCAGCTGACATACGTCTCCCGGCATCCATGACACATAAGGATAAGGAGAAGCGCGTAATCGAAGTGCTTGAATCCTTCGGACTTGCAATGCTTCAGAACACCATGGTAGAGAAGCTCTCGGGCGGCCAGAAGAAGCGTCTTTCCATCGCGCTCGAGTTCATCTCAGACCCGAACCTCTTCATCCTCGACGAGCCTGACTCAGGTCTCGACGGTGTTGTTGCAAGAAGTCTTTTCGAGAAGCTGAGGTCGATAGCAGACGATGGCAAGATAGTAATAGTTATCACGCATACTCCGGACAGAGTTATCGATCTTTTCGATGACATCATAGTGCTTGCCAAGGACTCCTCGCGCACGGGCCGACTTGCTTTCTACGGACCTGTCAGCGCTGCGCAACGCTTCTTCGCCAGAGGCAATATGGAAGCAATACTTCGCACCATCAACCAGAAAGAGGAGGGCGGCGAAGGCCGTGCCGACGAATATGTCTCCAAGTTCTCACAGACAGTAAGACTTATGAGCGAAGGCAAGAGCATGGACGAAGCAGTTGACGAAGTTTTGTCTTCAAGTTATAAGGAGGCAACAGCATGATTAAAGATACAAAAGATTTAAGGCGTAAAGGCCGCGTATATCAGACCGGAGTATACCTCGGCAAGTTCTTCAGAATGTTCATATTCCAAAGCGACTGGAAGGTTATGCCTATCGCGGCACTCATCGCAGGTCTCGTAGGACTTGTCATGAAGGGCGGACTGTTCCTCACCATGGAAGGAACTTTGCTGGGTTCCTTCGCCATAGCATGCATCTGTGTCTGGAACGGCTTTTTCAACTCCATCCAGAACGTCTGCCGTGAGCGTGCGATCGTAAAGCGCGAGCACAGAAGCGGACTTCACATCAGTTCCTACATAACGGCACACACGATCTATCAGGCATTCATGTGTCTTTTGCAGACTATCATCACCCTCGTCGTTCTTTCGAAAATGGGAGTGCAGTTTCCCAAGAACCCGGTAGGTCTTGTTACGGGCAACGTTATCCTTGACCTCGGCATCACGATATTCCTCACGACATTCGCGGCCGATATGTTAAGCCTGCTGGTATCATCCCTCGTCCGCAACACGACGACGGCCATGACAGTCATGCCGTTCCTTCTCATCGTGCAGCTCATATTCTCAGGCGGTTTCTTCTCGCTTCCCGACAGCGTCCTGTTCCTTACCGATTACACCATCACCAAGTGGAGTCTGACGGCAACGTGCGCCCAGGGACAGTACAACCACCTCCCCATGACCGCACTTTGGAAGAGCATAAAGAAGATGCGCAACGGTTCCGTCACGGCAGGCCAGCTTAAGGAGTTCATGCTCGCATCCCCCGACTTCTCGGGAGACCCTGAGATGGTCATTCTTCTTTCTTCCATCCCGGATGACAAGGTCATTGAGTTCGACGACTTTATCACGGTCATCGAAGAACAGGACGGCGGTATTGCCATTGAGCAGAAATCCGCAGAGTGGAACCAGGAGGACAAATACGACTCCGATCCTGCGATCATCATCAAATGCTGGCAGATGCTCGCTATTCAGATCCTCGTCTACATAGGAATCGCGACGGCAGCACTTGAGTTCATCGATAAGGATAAACGTTAAGAAATAGTAATACTCCTGTTAATTGCAAATCGCGAATAAATTATATATTATTACGTGATTGCAATTTAAAGGAGGCTCCTCATGGGCAAAAATAAATGGACATGTGCAGCTATACCGGCTCTGCTCCTCCACTGCAGTATCGGTACAGTTTACTGCTGGGGAACGTTCTCTAAGGAGATCGCTGCTTACATCGGAGCAGACAACAAGGATGTTCAGTGGGCATTCTCGCTCGCTATCTTCTTCCTCGGTATGTCTGCCGCTTTCTTGGGCGATGTCGTAGAGAAGGACATCAAGAAGTCATCTCTCATCGCTACTATCTGCTTCACTACAGGTATGATCGGAACAGGTGCTGCTATCCTGCTTAAGTCACTTCCTCTCATCTTCCTGTGCTACGGATGCATTATGGGTATCGGATTGGGTACAGGTTACCTCTCACCCGTTAAGACTCTCATGCTTTGGTTCAAGGACCGTAAGGGTCTTGCTACAGGTCTTGCCGTTGCAGGCTTCGGTCTTGCTAAGGCAATCGCTACACCTATCATGCAGAAGCTTCTCGACAAGTTTAACAACAACCCTGCATACATGTTCTTCATTATGGGCGCTGTTTACTGCGTAATGATGTTCGTAGGACACCTTCTTCTCAAGAAGCCTGAGGGCTGGGTTGAGTCTCACGAGAAGGGCGGCATCAAGGAGTTCTTCTATACACTCGGTAAGAACTTCAAGTTCTCTTTCTCCAACAAGACATTCATCGGAATCTGGATCATGTTCTACATCAACATCCACTGCGGTCTCGCTCTTATCTCCCAGGAGAAGTCAATCTTCACTTCCATCGGAGTTACAGCTGCAGCTGCTTCACTTCTTGGTTCCGCAACAGCTATCGCTAACGCTGCAGGCCGATTGGGCTTCTCAGCTTGGGCTGATACATTCAAGGACAGAAACACTATCTACAAGATGATCTTCATCATCTCCATCGCACTTACAGGTGCAACAATTCTCACACACGGTATCGAGAATAAGATCGTAGTTCTCTGCGTAGCACTTCTCATCATGGTTAACGCAGGATACGGCGGAGGCTTCTCCAACGTTCCTACACTCCTTTCCGACCACTTCGGTATGAAGTCCATCTCAGCAGTTCATGGCATGTGCCTTTCTGCTTGGGCTATCGCAGGTCTTACAGGAAACCAGATGGCTACTTACATCGTAGAGCACACAGGTGTTACTGATCCCGAGACAGGTCTTAACCCCGCCGGATATCAGAACGTACTTTATGCTACAGTAGCTTTATACATTATTGCTCTTATCGTCTGCTTCGTGCTTGTAAAGCCTGCGAAGAAGAAAGAAGCATAATGAAGCAAGGAGCGTTGCCGTTATTACATCGATAACGGAATGCTGCTTAACAAATACAGTAGAGATACTAATAAGAGCCGCCATTGCATACGATGCGATGGCGGTTATTTTATGTCCGCGTCTCCAGAGCACGCGTCCTAATGACACTCCGCATGCGAGTGAATTCAATACGTGAACACTGGGGATTACGTTAGTGGAAGTATCGATTGTATAAAGATACTTACAGGCATCAACCAATATATTGTCTCTCGGGAACTCCGTGGGACGAAGCTCGAGTCCGTTAGGGAAAACAAAGCTTACGATGATGAACAAAGTCATGACGATCATGAGGTGCCAGCACATCGCGAAGAACTCCCTCTTATCTTTAAAGAAGACATATATGATGGCAACTCCCATGAAAGGGAACCACAGAAAGTAGGGCACAATAAAACCCTCGACGAAGGGGATAAGATCGTCGAGGGGTATGTTTATGTATGTTACGTCATGTGTGTTCTTCTCAACGAGGAAGAAGAATACGAGGTATACCGGCATATAGAAAATGAACTGCCAGTACTTGTATTTTTCCTTAAGCGTTTGCTCCATTCTCTACCTTTACTTCTGTGACGGTCACAGGCTCCTCCACGGGACCTGCATCACTGATCTTAATCTCATCGCCCTCGGCGTCAACGAGAGCTATTCTACCCGATTTGATCACACCGTCAAGTAAAGCTTCAGAGAAATTGTCCTCAACCATGGACTGGATAACTCTCTTAAGCGGTCTTGCACCGTACTGGGGATCGTATCCCTTCTTGGCAAGAAGCTCCTTCGCAGCATCGGTAAGCTTGATCTCGATACCGATGTCCTTGATTCTCTTTCCTACCTGCGATACGAGGATATCTACGATCTTGATGAGAGACTCTCTTCCGAGCATTCTGAAGAAGATGATCTCGTCGACACGGTTAATGAACTCAGGAGAGAATGCCTTCTTGAGCTCGTCGAGAACTGTAGTCTTGGCATCGTCGTAGGACTTGCCGCCGTAAAGTCTCTCTCTTGAAGCCTCGTCCTCATCCTTGTCATCGGCTGCCATATCGAATCCGATACGTCTGCCTGCTGCTGTCGTGAGCATCCTTGCACCGATGTTGCTCGTCATGATGATGATCGTGTTCTTGAAGTCGACGACTCTGCCCTTACCGTCGGTAAGTCTTCCGTCATCGAGCACCTGAAGCATCGAGTTGAATACCTCGGGGTGAGCCTTCTCGATCTCATCGAAAAGCACAACTGAGTAAGGGTGGCGTCTTACCTTCTCCGTAAGCTGTCCTCCCTCATCGTATCCTACATATCCCGGAGGGGAACCGATGAGCTTAGACACATCGTGCTTCTCCATGTACTCGGACATGTCGATACGCACAAGTGAATTCTCGTTACCGAACATTACCTCGGCAAGAGCCTTGGCAAGCTCCGTCTTACCGACACCGCTAGTACCCAGGAAGATGAAAGATCCGGACGGCTTTGTAGGATCCTTAAGACCCAAACGTGATCTTCTTATAGCCTTCGCGATGGCAGTAACTGCCTCATCCTGACCGATTACTCTCTTCTTCAATTCGTCTTCCAAAGACTTAAGCTTCTCTGCATCTGTCTCTGTGATCTTCGATACGGGGATGCCGGACCACTGGGAAAGAACGTCAGCTACATCGTCTACCGTAAGAACATCAGTAAAGCCGTTCTCATCGGAAGCCTTGGCATTGCCGAGAGCCTCGAGGTCAGCCTTAAGCTTGGTCTCTTCGTCACGAAGGGATGCAGCCTTCTCATACTCCATGTTATCTACTGCAGCCTTCTTCAAAGACTCGATCTCAGCAAGTCTCTTGTTGAGCTTAAGCTTCTTATCAGTATCTGCGAAGTTAATTCTCTTTCTTGCAGCTGCCTCATCGATAAGGTCGATCGCCTTATCAGGAAGGAATCTGTCGGATACATATCTTGCGGAAAGGATAACAGCCTGCTCGATAGCATCATCGGGGATGTGGATCTTGTGGTGCTCCTCGTACTTGGGACGAAGACCCTTCATGATCTCGATTGCTTCGCTCTGTGAAGGCTCGTCAACGAGAACCTTCTGGAAACGACGCTCGAGGGCAGAATCCTTTTCGATGTATTTGCTGTACTCGTCCAGTGTGGTAGCGCCCACGATCTGAAGCTCGTTTCTTGTAAGCATAGGCTTCATGATGTTGGCAGCATCAAGCGAGCCGGATTCTCCTCCGCCGCCCGCACCGATGAGTGTGTGGATCTCGTCGATAAAGAGGATGATGTTAGGGTCAGAGGAAGCTTCCTCGAGAACATTCTTGATTCTCTCCTCGAAGTCACCTCTGTACTTGGATCCTGCTACGAGAGAACCCATGTCGATGCTGTATACCGTCTTGCCCTTGATGATGTCGGGCACGTCGTCCTTGGAGATTGCAAGTGCAAGTCCCTCTGCGATAGCTGTCTTACCTACACCGGGATCACCTACGAGGCAGGGATTGTTCTTGGTTCTTCTAGCAAGGATCTGCATAACGCGGTTGATCTCCTGCTCTCTTCCGATAACGGGATCGATCTTGCCCTCGGCTGCCATTGCAGTTAAGTTCTTACCGAACTTCTCGAGAGTCTTTCTCGTGCCCTTGCCGCCCTTCTTGCTCTCCTTGCTGCCCTTAGGTCCGCGCTCTCTTGCTGCACCGGACTCGCCCGGGAGGCGTCCACCCTCGGCACCTGCTCCTAATCCTGCACCGTCGAGTTCACTCAAGATTCCGGAAAGCTCATCGATAACACCGTCGATGTCGCATCCTACTCTTACGAGCACCTGGTACCCTGTAAGCGCCTTATTTGTAGCAAGTACGAAAAGCAGATGCTCCGGCTTCAATATACCCTCATCGCCGATTCTTCTTGATACTTCTACGGCGTCATTAAGAAGTCTCTTGCTCTCGAGGCGGAGAAGTCTTAATCCCTCTTCTACCTCATAGCTTGATGTTTCTTCGTCGGCAACGGATTCATCAAATCCGAGCTCATTAGCAAAGTCACTAACCGTAGCACCGTTGTGCTCCAAGATCTCAGAAGCGGGGCCGCCTGCTGCAGCAACGCCTGCGAGCATATACTCGGAACTTATCATGCGGTTGCCGGATGAATCGGCAAACCTCTTGGCATAAACTATTACTCTTGTTGTATCTTCAGTAAGTTTTAAGTTCATTCTTCCTTACCTCCCTTCATGATGTCACGGACCATTGTGGCTCTGATCGAAGCTTTATCCTTCGCTCTAATGCCCTTGACCGTACCGGCATCCTGATAGTTACGTCTCACCCTCTGGGTAAGTTTATTAATCTTATTCCAATCCATATCAGACTCGGATGTGTCGACGAAGTCCTGACCCAACCTTATCCAGTTAACAAGTGTCAGTGCCTCGGCGGACTCAATGCGTCTGCAGTAACGAAGTGTCGCATAAGCTCTATAGTACTGATCTTCTACTATGATCTTTTTCTTCTGGCAGATATTCTTTCTGCATGTGCTCTCGAGCTTAACGATATCCTTCTGTACCTTCTGTGCGCGGTCAACGAGTTCCTCTTCCGTGATACCCAATGTAGCTACATTGGTAAGCACGTAGATACCGCTCTCTCGAAGACCGTCCTGATGAACCATAGGGATCATCTGCCAGTCGTATTTCTCTGCTCTCTTGGCAAGCACCTGAGCTGCGCCTTCAGTCTTCTCAATACCCGGCAATGCGAGCGTCATGAGAAGCTGTGTTCCCGTACCTACAAGCTTAATCTGTGAAGTAAGGAATCCGAACTTATCCGTGTAAGCGATGTCCATACTCTGCTCGAACTTCGCTGCAAGTTCATCAGCTCTTCTGTAGGCTGTACCGATGTCGCTTCCTGCAACCATCGATACGATGCTCAAGTGATCCGTGGAGTTAATAACAACTCCGAGACCTTCTGTCTTGCTTAAGAGAAATCCAGTCTTATCCTCAGAATTTAAGAAGTTATATCCTGCATAGAACTGGTTATAAAGATCAGCCTTAGCAGTATCATCAAGCTCGTCTGTTCTTACATAATCAAGACCCATGGAGCTTGCTGCCTGTCTTACCATTCCGAGAACATTCTCTCTGTCCGCCTCGGTCATCTTTGACGGGAACGGGAAGCCCTTGATGTTACGATTAATGACGACCTTAGTGGAGAGCACTGTCTCCTTATTCTTTCCTTCATTCTCGTACCACATCTTTAGTTGCCTCCCTTCCTGGACTTGAGCTCGTCACGAAGCTTTACTGCGAGATCGTAATCTTCAACTTCCGCAGCCTTCTTCATGCCCTGCTCGAGCATATCGTCAGGAACGGTTCCGAGGTCAGCCTTCTTAAGCTTCTCGAGGATGTCCTTATCTTCTGCCTTTGTCTCTTCTTTCTT
>JAEEGL014426545.1_pt1 | contig 10049 bp, 7 predicted proteins | sample 9134231 | NCBI WGS metagenome assembly JAEEGL01 (sample SAMN16246548, study PRJNA631951) | gut metagenome | biome: gut microbiome; feature: rumen; material: fiber-attached | host: Bos | place: Iran: Karaj | collected 2018-10 | reverse complement strand
GCGTCTCATCAATCCCAGGAGAAGTTTTCGCCGCTCTTGTAGAGATGCACCTCATAGCCTCCTTTCCTCCGCTTCTCGGCAAGGAAATCACACTGCCTGCCAGTGGAGATATCCCATTTGCATTGTGGCTGGCTGTACTCGATGGTCTCGATGGAGTCATGGACAATGACGTTCCGCAGGTTGGAGCAGCCGGCAAAGGCATTGAGGCCAATCTCCTTCAGCCCCTCGGGAATGTGGATGGTCTCGAGAGAGTCAATGTTCTGGAAGGCGTGGTCCTTGATTTCCTTGACATAAGACGGAAAAATGATGCAGACAGGGTTCTCGCTGGCCGAGCCGACGGCAACCTGGTCTTTGGTAATCTTTACACCATCAGTGACTTCAACACCATTCCTGAAAAATTTCACACCATAATTTGTAATTGCTAATCCCATAATCAAAAATCTTTTTTTAGTTGTTCCTACTCCCTTCAAGTGAGCGTTTCGGATGCCTCTCATATATAATATTGTTCGCTACTGAAAAAAATTTAAAGATTTGACCAACTTTTTTCATCAAGGCTCGCACTGCTGGCACCAATAATGGAATCGCAACAGGAGAACTATCGCCACGGTGCAGAAGAATTTGTTCCAAACCGAAATGTCTCCAACAATCAAAGGCAACCAGCACACGGCCGTCATCAATACACCGGCCACGACATGAATTGTGACCATAAAAGTCTTGTCTTTGTTCATAATCTCAAAAACTAAGAATCGACACGCATCATCATGAACTGCTCATGCAGCATGGGGGCGCTGCATGGCTGGTTTCAAGTGGAAATGCTTGGTGAAGGCGGCAAGCAGGAAGTCGGCTTCGTCCCGGTTGAGATTGAAGAGCGATACTTCGGTCTCGTCGTTGCATAACATGGTTTGCACGTCCTTGTTGTAGAAATAGTTGTGGACACGATTCATCAGATAAGGATTGTTGATTTTAATAGTGATACACATAAACTATACATTTTATATTAAAAAGGTGAATAAATTATTTCCGAACATAAAGATACTGAAAATAAACGAGCTGAGCAAATTTTTAGCGCAATATTTAACATTAATTAATGAATAAATATTTACTGAATTCTACCCATTCTATATAATATGGTATTTTCTTGTAAAAAATTCAAAAATCAAGGCAACTATTTTTCAAAATGGGCCCTAAAACTACTAATTCTGGTAGTCTATTGTGCTTTTCACAGGAAGTGGGCGTTCAGCTGGCAAATTTGGGTATTGCTTTTGCAGCGTTGCGAGTACTCGTTCACTCACGTCTAACTCATGCTGCAATGTAGCAATGCGGGTCTTGTGGTCATTGATGCGCTCAACAAGGCTTGCGAGGATAAACTGCACAGCATCATTGCGGCAGGCAAACGTCGTATAATCTTCAATCGAATGGGCATCTTTGACAACAACGTCGCCGTTGCTCATCACTTGACAATACTCGCTGCCCGAACGCTGAATCTCAACAACAGTCGCCCGCTTCACGGCATAGCAGTTATTAGGCGAAATGTAATACACAACGTCGCCGACCTCAGCACGCGGCTTAAAACAGGGAAGTTTTGGCATTTGTAATCTCATAGTCGTTTAATAAAAGGATGATCTTCACAATATATAATATGGAAACTTGTAGAAAAATTTCAAAAAAAGAACATAATAATCTCTTTGCCCCTTCACTTTCGACCTAAAAAACAGCCTGTTGTTTAACTGTAAAAACTTCTAATGATTGATGGATGTACCGTTGACCTCAATGAGTCTCTTGACTATATAGTTCTTCATGTTCAGATCTTCAAAAGAAAAACAAGAAATCTATAAATAATGGTAAGCAATGAGTCCTATCGCTGGTTGTTAATATGATTTTGTGAGCATTATCACCATTGATGATAGATATGTTCTCCGTTGAGCCATTGTGCGCATCTCATGGATTTGCTAGCAATTGGCCAAAATTGAGTCAGCTCAATTATGACAAACAGGTCAATTTGAACTGCATAGAACGCAACAAGGACGAGTACTATGACTTTATAGACGGAGAAAGATGTATTATCAATTGATCCTTCACATCATGGGGGAGATTAAGTTCATCAAGCAGACCAATGATGAATTCTTGGTCAGGTTGCCCCATAGTGAAGCGATAGAGAGATAGTTGCCTCATCAAATTCGAATGAATCTCATTATCAACACTCATAGGATAAATAAGGAATATATTTTCAATCCATTCTAAAACTTTGTTTTCATCTGTTATTTTGTATTTTTCAATTATTTCTTTTGGAAGACACCAATGAGGTACCATATCATTGTAATCATGATCTGTTTTCCATTCCTCGTTTGCTTTTTTGAACAATTCTTTCCAATCAAGTGTATCATTAATTAAGTGAGCGACACTTCTTCTGATTGCGAGACATTCATACCTGTTGATGCGACCTGAACGTTGCTCTAAATTGATGGGATTTGTTGGCAAGTTCCAATGAACAATCTTTCTGCAGTAAAGATGGAAATCTAGACCTTCTTGTCCTACAGATGTAGAAGCCAACACAAAAGGTCGGAATGGAGAATTGAATGCGGCTTGAACACTGAGTTTCCGTTGCTCCTGTTTATCATCAGTGGAAAGAGTCGAAAAATCACAAGCCAGCCATCTTTGTATTTGTTTCTTTTTTTTATTTGCTTGACAAAAAGTATCATCGGTATCTATCTCCAAGGGCGAACGAATGATGATAGAACTCTCTATTGTTTTCCAAAGCCTCAGTTTATCTTCATCTTTCATGTGTTTATCATATCCGAGCACATATGCATATTCATCAATTACTGCTTGAAGGTTGCCGATTGTGCAGTATTCAATGGTTCTATCAAAGACTGCGCTGTTCTGTGTGTTTCGCTTTATGATAGCTTGACTCTCCTCATTTCCCAACATGTTGATGAACGCATTCGAGAATTCGTAGAGACCACTTTTGGTACATGCTTCATAATTATCACCATAGTCTTGACCAAAGCAGCGCCACATACAAATGCCAGGCGAAGCGATAATAATATTCACAACTTCATCTATTATTTTTTTATTATAGCTGATTGTTTCAGGGGCAATTCGTTCTCCATTCATTAATTTCATTATCATTAGTAAGTTCTTGTAATTCTTTCTTTTCGACACATTGAACTTTGGGATGTAGGGCTTTAACCGAACAATAACCTCCGCTTTTATCTGATTTTTTAAAATGACTAAGTCCTTGCATTCTTCGTGTTGATTAAACAGTTCTGCGATTTGAGGGAATGGTGATAATAGCAATTCTTTATATTTCTCAAGGGCATTGTGCTCACTCGTTTCGGTATTCTTTATCGTGAACTGTCGAGTCGCCTCATAGCTAATCAGAGTTGCTAGCATACGTGGAACAAATCCCCATTTAGAAAACACAAGAATCTTACTGAAATCAGAAAGGCTGCCAAAGACTCCTTTTGTTTTGTAATAAGGTATTGATGGCGGAACCCAAAGTAGATTTGCGGCATTCTTACCCGATTGAAAAAGCATGTTGCACAAAGCCTCTAGTTTTGCATGATGGAACTTTAGTTTTTTGTTTTCCGTGATCAGACTATCATTCAAAAGTAAGCCTTTGAATATTTGTTTTTTAGGCCCTCTTTTCTGTTTAAATGCATTTTCTATAAAAGTCTTTTCAACATATTGCTGCATAAATGATAGCAAAAACGGTGATGATTTTACATAATCAATATTTAATTGTGGCGATTTTGATGTTTTTGATACATCAGCAGATCGTTTCAGTAAAGTGCGGAAAAGTGCATATTCTTCTATTTCTTTAGCGGTCGGGATAACAGTTTGAATTTCATACTTTGTCAAATTTGGTGCATAACGTTCTGTCCTAACCATAACTTGACGAAGTTTTCTCTCAACCATTTTTTTTGCTTTTTTAAAATCTTCGATATTATCATGAGACAGAGAGCTTAACTGGTCGCTATATTTCCTCCAATCTGCTTCAAATTTTTCATAATCATTATCCATAAGAAACTTCATCAAGCTCTTGAATTCGTCATATGGTATATTCTTTCCAACTTGAGAAACATCTTCCATGGTTGCAAATGGTTCATATGGCGTAGCAGAGACAAGAAGAATTTTAGGATTGCTCTCCGCGTTAAACATTTTCTGAGCCAACCGGTTCTCTTCTGTATTCTTTCCGTTTTCCATCAAATCGCGATATCGTTGGAATTCATCCATTATGACTAAGTTTGGATTTAGCATATCCATACTTATCTCACTAAAAATGGTTCGGAGATAACTGATATATTTGTAATCTGGTTTCTGTTTGTGAAGCTCTGCTTTTATACCCGTGATCGCTTCTGAGAATTTTAGTTTGACCTTTAGTTTGCTTTGAATGAAATTATAGTACGCCGAGTTCCTGCTTTTGATGTCTTCTATTCTATCATCAGTAAACTGATATGTGTGTTGGGTGTTTTTGACTGCATATACGTCAAGATACCATTTGAGATCGTCTTGCTCACTTTTATCAAACTTTTCTCTAATGAGAGAGTAAATTAATGATCGTTCATGTGCATTTCCATATCCATATGTCTGTTTCAATGACGTTGCAGGAGTAATAGGAATCAGATAATCCTTTTCTAGTTGTTGAAATAGGGTTCTATGAAGCATTGATAATCTGCTGCGAGAAATCGGCACAACATCATTGTCGGGAATGCCCAACTTGTGAGCATTTTGTTGGATGATGTTTTGATTCGAACAAACATATATTACTTTGAATTTATCACCTGCTTTTTTTGCCTTCTTATGCATCCGCTCAACGACATTCTTGGCTACAAAAGTTTTGCCTAATCCCACTTCGTCAGCGAGTAGGATACGTTGTTGGCCCTTTTGGAACAATTTTACAATGTAGTTAGCACTGTTTCGCTGAAAATCTTTCGGATTACTCATTTTTTCTTACTTTTTAGTGTAATACCAAATGCCTTGAAAACACTTTTTATTTCGTCATCAAACTCATCATCAGGCAATTTTTGTAATATGTCTTTAAGTGTCTTGAGCTTATCAGGAGCATCAAAACTTGTCTTTAGTAGTTGTTCGTAAATTGTGGCATTCTTCCATAAACTAATGCTGCATAAAAGTTTATCTGTTTTATTCTGTTTTCGTCGATTCCAAGTCTCAAGCGTGTCCTCTGGGAAATCTGAGAGTATCATTTCAATATACTCCATTATATTATCAGCCTTCAAAATCGAACTGATAATTTTATCGTTGCGTTGTTCAACAAACTTTTCCAATCCCTCAGTGATAACTTTGCATATACGTTTATGTTTGTTCCCGTTGGAATGGCTGATAACTTCAATAACATAAAACATTGACAACTCCTCTAATTCAAGAGTCCATTGAAGTGAATCGGAAAAGAGAGACATCCAATGGTTGTCATTACATTGCAATGGACGAATTTTAATATCATAGTTTTTAATACAATCTTTTATTAAGAATGCCTCTTTGCCTGATTTCTGTTTTTCCAGTTTAACCGTATAGTATTCTTTTCTTTTGACCTTAACTACCTTAGCTTTTTTCAGACTGCTAATCGCCCATCGTAACACATGCTCCATGTCAGCCTCCGCTTGTCGTTTTAGCTTCTCTTCTATTAAATCACTAATGGGTTCTATCACTTTTATATAGAGGCCTTCTTTTAAAACGAGCTCTTTCATCATGGCCTCGAAATCCAGATTGTTAACGCGCATACCGATTGTTAATTCAGAATTCCGGTTAAAGGCACTGTTTGTCGCATTGGCCGATCCAAGATATAGATATAAACTTTCATTACTATGCTCAACAAGGTATACTTTAGCATGCAGGTTCACATTGTGCTGCTCATCATTGTCAGATAAAGTAATGTTAGGTGCATAAACTTCGCTAAACATATCGAGCACCTCTTGAGTTATATTATTGTCTCGTGTTACTAGATATGCCTCTGATGATTCGTCTGTCAGCGTTTTCAATATTCCACTATTGGGGTCATTGTCAATAAATGGTGATATGATAAGAATCCTGTTACCTTTCAACCTGTCAATTAATGAGTAATTGTTGAAACTTGTACTTGAAGATGAATCACATGAAAGATAGGGGTATATTTCATATACCTTGGAAGATAAGGGGCGTTCAAAATCAAAATTATCAACTCTGAGCAAGTCTTTGGCTAGACTTATTATCTTCTCTTTTCTATTGTCGTCTTGTTCATATTTATTTGCCAATTTGATAAGGAATTTGTGAAGAGGTCTATTTTTGTCTTTAATTTTCCACTCCGGAGCAAACTTGCCTTTTATGACTATTGCGGTATCCAAATCATTAGAGAATGTCAGATTCCTACTCATTACTATCAGCTTGATCATGGATTCACAGTTCCCTTCAATGGGTTTCTGACGGATAACCCACATCTTGGGATGAAAGTTAGCTAAAGGTGTAAAGGGATTAGCAACTTCAATCACTGAATTCTCTAAAAGAGAATATATCGGCTGACAATTATTGGGAACAAGAATAGACCCTTTATTACAGAACAAAACAAACTTATGGCTTGCTCTTCGTATTCCTTCCATGAGGTACATCGCTGTTTGATCCGTTAATGACTTTGGATCTCCCATATTACTGAAGGCTAATGGAACAGAAATAAGCCCTTCCATACTTAAAGAAAAAGTTGTACCAACAGCAAAATCAACCTCATACCCATCGTCTGACTGAAGTTCTTGCATGTAGAGAAGATCTTGCATTATGTCAAAATTATTTCTCATTTCTTAGGATTTCTTATGTCCGATATCATAGAAAATACGATTTCCTCCCATCGATAGCTATAATACCCAGAGGGATTGGAATAATCAATGCTTTCGTATCGAGGATTACCAATTTTGTAATGATTTCGTTTGATTTTTTGTTCTCTCTCAGTTATTAGTTTTATTAGGTCCGCCTCTTTATTATCAATGTTATCCAGCAGTCTTGCTGCTTCAAGGCAGAAATAGCATAGATAGTTTACATCCTTAAAATTTTGATTAGATTTAATGTGCTGCAAGATTTCGTTTATTCTATTAGATTGAGGGATATCATCTGATGATAGTAGACCTTTAATATGGCCCTTTAATTTATCAGCTATTTCCTGTTGACCTGCTTTTAGGTTAAATATGTACCTGTAATATGTGTTCATAAGATGTGCCCATTTTGAAAAATCACAAGCCATGTAATATGTTTCTTTCAGTTCCATTTGAGGCTTAGGGAATTTATCAATACTCTTCTTTAAGTCAAAGAAATTCTTTTGGATTTCAATCTCTTCATTTTGAAGGATATAACTATAAAGTTTGGGTTTCCCATCACTATAGAGACAATTATTTATTATACGTCCTTTTAGAATACGGGCCTCGTATTCGGTTAATTGCAAGTCAATGCTTGAAATTTGGTCAAAACGATAACCTGGGAATGAGACAAAATTTTGTTTGTATCCAATGTTCGTATCTGTGCCATCTGGATCTTCGGCTATTTCATCCCTTGTCCTCCTGGCTTTTTTTGACTCCATGTTTCTCTTGGATTGCTGTTTGATGAGATTTGTTAAACTCATGGTATTATTAACTAATCCCAAAAACCTTAATGCCTCCAAATAAATATTAGTTGGCGTTATTTTAACAAATTGCCCATTTTCTAACCCTGTGATTCCAATACTACTACCAGTGATTCCTATGTCATTTGAATTTGTTCCTTTCAGGAGGCTAATTGTCATATTGATCTCCCATTTGCGAATTAAAGAACGGATATCGCTGCTATCTTTATTGATTTGCTGTGATAGTTGATTGTATAGTGTAGGTAATAAAACAAAATACTTACTTCTGCGGTGTAACGTAGACATTCCTGGGAACATCTCGTCTGAGAAAGCATCACGAATTCTGCCGAATCCAAGTTCATCAATCGCTCCCTGATTAATCTGCTGGATCACTCGATGCACAAATTGTTGTTCTTCGTTGCTAAAAGTAATGTAACCAAGTTTCATATTTCGATTATTACAGTTTTTTACTTCTTGACGAACTAAGGAAGACCCTTGTCTATATTATCTAATATTATGTTACGTCTTTCAATTTTTGCCAGACTTTTACCATGGCGAGGGTGTCGAGCTCGCAGTAGCGGAACAGGGCTTCGCGGGTGGCTGCGGCCTCATCGGGGTCCATGTGTTGAATCTGGGGGAAGATCGTCATGGCGTCGCCACCATTCTGTACCCGGCTGTCGAGGTTATGATAGTCAAGTGACGGGTCATCGGGGAACAGGGCTGGCAGCACGCTCTTGATAGAGAATGAGCCGCCCATCGCAGGCACGTAGTAATGTCCGGCTCGGAAGGGCGTGATGAGGTCCACGATGTGGTCGGCAATATTGTGCAGATGTGCGGCCATGTCGGGATATATTGCAGCCAACTCGTTAATGCGGCCACACTCAAAGCCCTTGTTGTAAGCCAGCGTGCAGACGTTCATCGGAATGTCCTGGCACAGGCGCTCAGCAAGTGCCCGCCTGGGGTCGCTGCCGTCACCTTCAGCTAAAAACTCCTTGTGAATCAACTCGCCGCCTTCGTGTTCGATGATATGCAGTGAATATTGGAAGGGAACCTGCTGGTAAGGCTTGACATGATTGTATGGCGGGATGATGGGCTGCATCGTCTCAAAGTCCAGGAAATATAGCGGATAGGACAGGCCGTCAAGAAAACCCCTGATGCCGTCGCGGTCAATATGCTCAGTATCGCCCAAGGTGCATTCTACCTGCAATCGCTGCATATCACTCAAAGGCTCGTCACGCATGTCCTCGAAGGTAACTTTACCGGCATTATAGTAGTCCCATTTCTTGCTGGCATTCATCCTGTAAAGGTCAAACACAGTTGGCTCGCCTTCGTCTTGCGTCAAGCCCTGCTGGGCAGCGCAGTATTGCCAAAAGCCGCAATCGTATGGATCAGCGCAATGAGGACCCACAGCGCGCTCGGGTTCCTGTTTCTGGTCCAATATCTGCTTGGCGAGTTGCACATGGGCAGGGACCAGCGGAAACTCGATATCGACTTTTTCCTTAAGGTTGATGACGCGGAACAGCTGGTGGATGTCAAGCTCTCCCTGACGCTCATAGTCGCCGTTTATGGTCACCAAATAGGTGCCGGTCACCTTTACACCGCATTGCTCAAGCACCCAGCGCTGGAAGGTGATATCCACGGCATATTTGTCGAACTTGTCAGGCAACAGGACTTCGTCGCCACCATGACTCGACGAGCTTTTCACTTCATAGATGGCCCAGCCGCTACCCTCACGGCGCAGGATGTCAACAGCACAGTAGCAACCCTCATGTGAGAACGAAGCCTCACAGATAACCTCGGTGCCACGATCCATCTCCTGTTTGGTCTTCTCAATCATCGCTTTAAGGTCGAGGCCTCCGTCGGCGGTGTGCGTAGTCACCTCAACGAAGTGTCCGAAAAGCCCCATTGCCAAGTCGCCCACCTCGTTGCCGGCGTCAAACCGCGCTTGCAGGTTAGGGTCCTCGGGTTGCAGTTCCGGGTGATAAACCCGAAGCCACAAAGCCTTGCTGCACTGGCAGAAGGTCGTGTATCTTGATTTGGAAAGTCCAGGCATAGGTTAATGATAAACTCGTTAATTATTGGTTGCAAAGATAACGATTTGTCTCCTTATGTGCAACCTTATGTTGAAAAAAGCAACTTGATGAAAATTTTGTCGGTTTTCGTTTTAATTTTTTGTGTCACGTTTACATTTTAAGGCCATGATAAGGAACTAACATTCTCTTGGTGAGATGTCACTACTGGTGCCAGCAATATGAGCCTTGACACCAGTAGTGTGTTACTCTATTGATTACTTTGTGAGAATTCTTTTGGCGGCGGGGATGATAAAGTCGCGGATAACTTGATTGTTCATGCGGTGCTCGCCGTGGAAATCATCCACATGAGTGAAATGCTCAGCAAACTCCGATTTGCAGTTGACGAGCGTATCCCCATCAGCAAAGAAGCCCCAACACAGTGACTGATTCTCACTGGT
>JAEEGL014106295.1_pt1 | contig 10049 bp, 6 predicted proteins | sample 9134231 | NCBI WGS metagenome assembly JAEEGL01 (sample SAMN16246548, study PRJNA631951) | gut metagenome | biome: gut microbiome; feature: rumen; material: fiber-attached | host: Bos | place: Iran: Karaj | collected 2018-10 | reverse complement strand
TGAGCATGTTCATAAGGTCATTAACATTCATCCAGTCGTTCAAATAAACCTTGTCTGACTGATAAGCAACTAAGTCCTTAGATTCTGCTCCAGGCTTAAAACCACATGCAAGAACTTCGCCGTTTGTTGGCTGAAGAAGTCCTGTTGCAAGCTTTAAGAGCGTTGTTTTTCCGCTGCCATTTGGGCCAAGCAATCCTACGATTGAACCGCGTGGAATGCTCAACGTTATATCATCAAGGGCAGTTTTTTTGCCGTACTTTTTTGTAATGTTCTTAAACTCAAGAATTGAATCCATACTTCATTCCTCCTGATTAATCTTTGTAGTCATTTATTAACTTAATTACTGTCTCTTTTGAAAGACCCATCTGATTCATTTTTTCAAGAAACGCTTTAATTTCCTTTTCTGCAAGTTCCTTTTTCATAGAAAGTATAAGCTCCTCATCATCCGTAATATAGCGTCCAGAAGTTCTTTCTGTACGTACCAGTCCGATTCGTTCAAGTTCAGCCAATGCTTTCTGCATGGTATTAGGATTTACTTTTGCAACAATAGCAAGGTCTCGAACAGACTCCAGTCGCTCCCCTTTAGGAAGTTCACCGGAAACAATTGCTACCTTGAAAACATCCATCAGCTGAAGATAAATAGGCTTATCGCTACTGAATTGATATTCCATACAACCTCCGTATTACTGTATTAAGTGTATAATACAGTAATACAATAATTTTGTCAACAGTTTTTTTCGCCGTCATTGCGAGCCGGCAGGGCGTGGCAATCCACACTGCTATATGATACAATACACACATGACTATCACTGCTGCGACACAAGACCAATACGAACAGATTCAGGCTTTTCTGGAACCATGGGAAAGTTCGTGCGTTACTCTTTGTTCGCATGTTAGAAAGAAGAAGGATAAGATATTTTTAATTACCCCAGGGACCGAGGAGATAGCAGGCCTTCTCTACATAGACAAAACCCTCCTCTACTGCATTCCGGATGCAGACAAAATAGAAGGTCTTGTTCAAGTTCTGGCAGACTTTCTTAAAGACAAAACCGTTTCCTGCCTTAATGGAGAAGCCGAAGCGGGCAAAATCATCCTTGAAGCGCTGAAAAAAAATAATTGCAAACCTTATCAGACAAATCACTACAATATAATGACTCTTCAGTCACAGCCACTGCCTCCGCCGGAAGAATTAAGCTGCGATGACGAAATAAAACGATGCACCGACCCCGAGAATGATACAGAGCTTTTGCTTCCGCTTCAAAAGATGTACATGGCAAAAGAAGTTGCGCCAGCCGGTAAACAGGTAACAGACCTTGAAGCTTCAGCACAACTCAAATCAATCTTAAAAGATCAGCTTTGTTTTGCCCTATATTCAGACGGCGAAATTGTTTCAAAGGCAAACACAAATGCAATAGGCTTTAATTATGTTCAGCTTGGCGGAGTTTATACACACCCGCTTTACCGCAAGAATTATTATGCCTGGAACCTTGTTTATACAATCTGTACGCGTGTCCTCAAAACAGAACGCAAAATCAGCCTGTTCGTAAAAGAAAAAAATAATCCTGCCCACGAGCTTTATCAGAGAATTGGTTTTGTTCAGGGCGGGAAGTATGAGATCTCGTATTTTTAACCTTTGTAACCAGACTCCTTAAAAATTGTTTTATTATAAAGGAGTTTTTTCATGAAAAAGTTTTTACATTCCCTTCTGGGCGCCCTTGCCCTTTTCTTTGTAACATCATCTGCTTTTGCAAACGACTATGTAAAATTCAAAGGCTGGAAACAGGCCGAAACAACGCACTTCCGATTTATTTACGAAGCTGCATCTGAAGAAGCTGCAAAAAAATATGCTGAATTTGCAGACGAAGCATGGGAAAAAATTGCACGCATTTACTCAATGCCTCAGGAAAAAACAAATGTTTATGTATTCAGCCGAATGAATGTAGTAAACGCATATACATATTTTGCACCGCCAGAAATCATCATGTTTGATTCTCCGGTTCTGGATTCTTATTTTGGATTACGCGACGACTGGATGAAGCTTTTCTTTACACACGAACTCATCCATATTGCAAACATCACTTTAGAAGACAAGGATTACCTTTTTTCAAAGCTTTTTGGAGAAGCTGTTCGCGGCATAGATTATTCTTCCATTCCGGGCTGGGCACTTGAAGGACTCACAACCGTATTGGAAACAGAACTCACAAACGGCGGACGAGGCCGAAGCCCATATTTTGAAATTGATTTCAAAGCCGCCACACTGGATAACAACTTTATTCCATACCGCCTTATTGGTACAGAACAGGAACCTCCTTACAGTCAGATTTATGTAATGGGTTATCTTATCATGCGAAGTATTGCAGACCGCTGGGGCATTCAGGCACTTGCAGACATTGAACGCAACAGAAACCTTGACCACACCTGGGAAGAAAGCGTAAAGCTTGTTACTGGTCATACTCCAGAGGATATTTACCGCGAAGTTAAAATTGCCCTTGAAAAAAAATATGCTAAGGAACGCACAATTCCAGAAGGAAAAATTATTTCACCAAATGGATTGAATCAGAATTATTCCACACCAGCAATTGTTTTTGGTGACGGTTCTTATGTCTCGGTAACAGACGCCTTTGATTCAAACTTAACCGCAGTTCTCATTAATCCAAACGAGAAAAAAGATAAACAGGAAAAGAAGCTTTTCAGCGCATATTTTGATTCTTACACCGCAGACGAAAACAAAACTGTTTACTACACTTCTTCGGTTTCGCGTTACGACAGAAATCCTGGAAACGAAACACAGTTCCCTATTTTTAAGTGGACAGAAGAAGATGGTTCTGTTCGCATAACAAACGACGAAAGCTCTTACTATCAGATTAAAGTCAGCAGAGACGGAAAAATCCTTGTAGCCGTAGAACAGAAAGGTCTTAAGATGCGCCTTGTTCAAATCAATACAGAAAACGGCGAAAAGTCTGTTCTTTTTGAAGATCCACGCTACAGCTTTGTTCAACCTGCTCTTAACGAAGACGGATCACAACTTGCATTCCTTATTCTTAAAGAAGACAGAGCGTGCGTTGCCCTTGCAGACATGTCTACAAAGCAGTACAAAATCGTAAACAACACAGATTATGATTTTATTACAGACCCCGCAAATCCAAGCTTTAATAAAGACGGCTCCTTGAACTTCTGCTGCAACGACAGAGGACGCCTCGAGATTTATGAAGCAAAACCTAATTCAGACGGCCAGACTTTTACATACACACCTGTTGTTTCAGATCCAATTGGTGCGCTCTGGGCTTACAAAAACGATGTAGGCATTTTCTATACTTCACATGCCTCTACAGGAACAGTTATTAAGATTAAACCTGTAGAAGAATGGGGAAATGTTCCTGATTTTGAAGGTCCTTCTCCAGCAGGCCAGATTATGACCTTTGGCGGCCTCGAAGATGATTATCCTGAGTTCAAGCCTTTTGAAAAAGTTGCAGAGGCAGCCGAAACAGAGGAAGAGGCCGACACTCAGGAAGAAACCGACGACGAAGAACCAGCTGAACCACCTTTCAAAACCCGTTCACAGGAAAAAATTGATACACTTGAAAAGCTTGAACCGGCAACAACTACTCTTACAAACGAAAAGCGTTACTTCGCAAAACTTCAGCCGTATCTATATTCTCCATTCATCAATATCCTGAACGACAAGGATGATACATATCTTGGCGTTGGAGCCTTCTTCCTTGGAATGTATCCAAAGTTGCAGATGCGAACGGGACTCATCTGGTTAGACGCTTTCTATTACCCTTCACTCAAAAACTTCACCGGAGAATTCATGGCCGAACTTCCAGTTGCAACAGGACTCATAGATATCTTCATTTCGCGCAATAAGTTTAATTTTAGCGGAGATGAAAAAACCTTTGAATTGAGCAACATGGCAATTGTTGGTTACACGCTTCCAATCATCGACCGGGAAGAAAAGAGTTCCTCTAAAGTTCTTAAGGCAATTACATACGCAGGCTTTACGATGAACCAGAAATCAGACAAGGCATTTGAATTAACTGCAGACATTCCATTTACAAAACAGCTCACATTCCATGCAGGCCTTGATTATTCACAGCGCTCAGAAGTTTCAGACAACAGCACATGCTGGTTCTCGCTCACAAATCTTCTGCTTGGAAATTATGATTTTGCCGCTAACAAGCTTGGTATAGGTTTTGAAGGTGAATACTCCATGAAAAACAAATTCTCTACCGTTATGCAGGAAACAGCTCTTGTCGTACGCTACACAGACTTTCCAAGCCAGACTGTTCCAAGCCTTAGCCGCGCACATCTTAACGGCCAGAATGAAAATTGCCTGTTCCCAGGAAAACTGCTTCTTAGCTATTCATACATCGTTCCAGAAATCCTAAACGGTTATGGCGAATTGAGCATGAATGCGCAGGGACTTCTTTCATTCGGAAAAAATTCAGATGGAAAAACACCGGAAACAGGACTTCCTTTAAACATTCAGATAGAGAAAAAATTTAGTCTTGGTGCTGAATTGGGTATGCCACTTGGTTTAGAGCAGAAGTTTGCGCTTGGTTATACAGCATTGTTTGAACTTGCCGACGGAAAAATCCAAAAACCGGAAACAAAGTTATATGTAACATGTAAGATGAACTGGCTCAGATTCTAGTTTACTTGTTTACAAACTTCAAATAATCTTCAGGAGAAAGAGGATTTGAGAACATAAAGCCCTGGATGTAGTTGCATCCAAGGTAAACTACCATGTCGTACTCTCCCATATCCTCTACTCCTTCTGCAACTACCATCATATCAAGGTCTTTTACCATCGAAACTGTTTTATGCAGAATAATTCGTGCCTTTTCGTCATTTACGGCAGCACTTACAAGAGTTTTATCAAGCTTAACATACTTGAAAGGATATTTTACAAGAGTATTTGTATTTGAAAGACCTGTACCGTAATTATCAAGAGAGAAACTCATTCCCTGGTCAAGCATAACGTTCATATTACGCAATAAAGTTTCGTTTGCCATAATTGCGGTTGTTTCCGAAACATCAAGGTCTACATATTTATAATCAAGCTCATAATGATCCATTATGTCAAACAATAGTTCGTAAAGCTTTTCCTGCATACACTGAATTACAGAAAGATTTACATGTATGTTTTCTATTCCCTTTTCCCAGAGCCTGTTTGTTGAAATATATTTGCAGACTTCTTTAAATACATAATTTCCAATCTGAAGTGCAAGTCCGTTTTTTTCGGCAAGAGGAATAAATTCATCAGGCGTAATGTCTCCAAGCTCTTCAGACTTCAAACGAAGAAGCGCTTCTGCACTTGTATAGCCCGCTTTATCAATGTTGTAAATCGGCTGGTAAACAATATCAAAAGAATTATTGTTCATTGCATCTTCAAGAATCTTTACAATCTTGTGCTCTCGTCTGCGGTGTTCAAGAATACTTGGATCTGCCCTTACCGAAGCTCCTTCTTCCATGCTCGCCTTATCTTCAAGAGAATCTTCTATAAGGTCAATTAAATCTTCAAGAGTCGAAACGTCTTCAGGGTAATAAATTGTTTTTATATTAACGGCAATTGAGATTTCTATGTTTCCGCACTTTACAGGCTCTCTGAAATAATTCCAGATTTCTTTTACAATTGTTTCACAGTCTGTTTCGGAATCTTCAGTGAGCATTATGGCAAATTTTTCATAAGTCAAACGATACAGGTTCTCTTTGCCGCAAGTTTCCCTCAAATACTTAAAGACAATCTCATAAAAGAGTTTGCGGTTTTCTTCGCCAATTGAACGAAGAATATGAACAAGAGGTTCGCTGTAAAGCCCGATGATGTACATTTTTTTAGTAAAGTCTATGTTTTCCTGAGCTCTTACCATAAATGCCGCACGATTATAAATACCAGATTCGTAATCTACATAATCATCCGGATTTTCAAGCGAAAGGAATGTTATAAGAATTGTAATTGAAAAAGCAAAGCCTGTAACTAAAAGATACGGAAATATTGTTTCAATTATCGAAGCCACAAAGCACATGAACGTAAAGAACATGAGAGATACAATCTGGTTTGTTGTAAAGTACTTTCTGTGACGCAAAAAGTGAATAACACCGCAGAGTATATAAAAAATATCAAGTATATAATATCCATAGAAAAGCGGACCATGCTTAAATATAAGATTATCATCAAAATAGAAAACAAGATGTGTTAACGGTGAGGTTAGTGTAAACAAACTGAAGAACAAATAAATACCGAACATTATCCAGTATTGTTTTAGCGGCATCTTTTTGTTCTTTTCGGAAAGGAACCAGAAAAGCATATAAAAGAGCAGCGGCATTGCATTAAAGAAAATATAATATGCAATGAGTACTATATAATTAATCCAAAGATTTGCCGGGCTTATATATTTGATTAAATATACTGAAGCAATATCTAAAAGACAGGCACACAGACACTGCCAGATAAGCGCAGTAAATGAATCAGAGATTTTTGTTTTAATCTTTTTTTCGCGGAAGTAGCTGAGCATTACTGCAATAGCAATCAGAGCACCCGCAACTTCATATCGTATTGTATAATTAATCATATTCTTTGCGACGCTCCGTGTAATCATTTAACAGCTGAAGGAAATCATCTCGGCTTATTGGCTTTGAATAGTAGAAGCCCTGCACAAAATCTACGCCCATTTCCCTAAGCTTTTCTACCTGCTCCGGAGTTTCTGCTCCTTCTGCAACAATTTCCATATTAAGCATTTTTACCATTTCGATTGTATTTTTCAAAATGATTTCTGCTTTTTTATTATGCATTGCATCCCATACCATGCCCTTATCAAGCTTGATTGTATGGAACGGATATTTTATGAGGGTTGCCGTATTCGAAAAACCTGTACCAAAATCATCGAGTGAGAAATTCATGTTTCGTTCAATGAGCTTGTTCATGTTGTCCATTAAAACTTCGCTCGATGCAATTGCAGCCGATTCCGTTACTTCAAGATTTATATAACGGTAATCAAGATTATACATATCCATAATGCGGAAGAGCTGTTCTGCAAGCTTCTCCTGCATACACTGAATTACCGAAAGATTTACATGAATGTATTCAATTCCCTTTTCCCAGATTTTATGATGAAGAACAAAACGACATACAGTTTCAAAAACAAATTCACCAATCTGCAAAATCATTCCGTTCTGCTCTGCAATAGGAATAAATTCTTCAGGACTTACTTCTCCAAGCTCATCGTTTTCAAGGCGAACAAGGGCTTCGGCAGTCGTAAAGCGATTCTGCTCAAAAGAATAAATCGGCTGATAAACAACATAAAAATCACCGCGTCTTACAGCCTTTTTCATAATCTGAAGAATCTGAAGCTCCCTGCTCTTTTTTGCAAGAACCTTTTTGTCTACATGAACGACAGTATGCGGCGGCTCATCAAAAATAGAACTTAGTGTTGAACGAATCAAATCTTCAGTATCTGCAATTTCTATGGCATCATCAGGATATTTAAAAATGGCAATATGCTCGGTTAGCGAAATACGGAAATCGCCCATAAGAATAGGTTCATCAAAAACCTTCTGAATGTTTTCTATAATCTGATTTTCAATTTTATCATCATCAGGAATGTAAATATAAATGCGGCTGCCCGAAACTCTGTAAAGGGAATATTTACCGCAGGCATTTTTAATTTTTTGAGCAAACTGCCTGAGGACTTCGGTTTTGTTATCTATACCGATTGTTTCAATAAGAAACCTTATTCCTATCATCTGAATACCAATAATTCTATACGGCTTGTTCCTGAAGCGATTCTGTTCAAAAACATCACGGAAGGCCGCAAGATTAAGCAGGTCTGTTTCTTTGTCAAAATAGTTTGTCGGATTTACAAGCGACAGGAAAACCATCATAGCCGAGATAGAAGCAATAAAGCCTGTAATAATAAGGTTTGGCGCCATAGTCTGAATAACAACGGCTATGACACTCATAGTAATATAAAAATATACTGTCACGCGCTGAGTAAGGGTTACTTCCTTGCGCATAAGGATGATTTTATAGATAGCACTCACAAAATAAATTGCGGCAATAATGTACATTGTCTGGTAACCCCAGCCCTTACAAAACTGAAGCTCTTCGTCAAAATAAAAAATCATCCTTGTCCACGGTGTAGACAAAATTGAAACGACACCTATTCCTATTGGTCCGTAATATCTTACTCTCTTAATTCTTGTTCTGATAATATTTCCGGCAAGCGCAGTTCGTACACAATCATAAAAAATCATAGAGTACGAAGTTATGAAAATATAATAAATTTCATTTACAGCATAGTAAAACCACAGGCGGCTTTCGAGAACTGATTTATTTAATCTGATTGCAAAAAGGTCAATTGAGGATGTCAGAAGAACGTTCATTATGAGCATGAAGAAAACTCTTGTTAATCTTGTATTAACAAATTTCTTCCTGAAGAAGCTGCACAAAACAGTAAGAGACAAAACAACTGCTGCAATTTCATACTCTACAATATAGAACATTCTATTTATTTTACACCACTTTTAACAAAAAAGATAGCAGAATAATAACGTGTAAAAAATAAAAGGGGTGCCCGAATCTTGTTCAGACACCCCTGGTTTATTGCAGTATTTCTAAAAGATCTCTACAATCCGCTGATTAAAAAGTCTTTCCAAAATTAATGATTTCAGAAATCTTGTTTGCAGTAAAGTAATCAAACAGCTTGTTGCCGTCAACATCGTAAACTGCAATCTTTACGCTAACATCAACCGGAAGACTGTCCAATTCTTCGTCTGTAGGATTATCTTTGTCCAGCAATTCAACAACTTTGTTGATTCCTTCTTTTGACAAAGACTGGTCGATCTTAATTGAAACATTAACCTTCAATACACCGTTGTATTCAGTTCCATTTTCATCGGCAGCTTCAAAGAGCATTGCACCGTCCAAGCCATACTTAAAGTAAAGTTTTCCGCTTATTGATTCAAAATCCATATCGTCTTCTGAATCTGGTTTTCCAGAAAACTTAATGTTAGAAGCTCTTGCTCCACCAGTTGTATTAAGCTTAAGTACCTTGATTGTTTCAAGCTGTTCTACACCGCTGATATCAAGTGAAGCACCAACTTTTGCAGAAGCATTTACATTACCGGTGATTTTTGTTTCAGTTGCCTTTGCAGAGCCGGAAATGTTCAGGCTTAAATCGTCAATGTAGGCATTTGCACCTTCTACGGCTTTTCCTTCATCGGCAATGGCAAGCTTACCAATTGGACCAGTCCAGTCAACATTAAGATCGACATTTCCGTTCTCGTCAGGAGCAATTTTCTTGAACTGTTCACCAAGATCCTTAAAGGTTGCTTTAAAATCTTCTACACCGACTGTAGCAACGGCAGCGCGTCCAGAGCTTGTATCGCCCGAAACGGCAAGGCCTACAGCTTTATCAAAGTCTTTTTCAAGTGAATTCATAACAATTGCATCAAACTGTGCCTTGTCTGTAATAGTTGCTTTCTGCTGAACCTTTGCTCCATCAACAGTAGTAACATCAGAAACCTTTACTTTCTTCACATCATCAAAATCAGCGTCATTCTTACTGCAGCCTGCAAAAAGCACTGCTAAACCCAAAACCGCAACAGCAAATAAATTAATCTTTTTCATAGTAATACCTCCTATAAGGTGTAATTTTGTTTGCTAATAACAAAAAACGGTATGGGCCATAAAGTTACAAAATCAATTCTAAGAAAATACTTAGAAATAAAAAAGGCCTCCCTTGCGGGAGACCTTCTAAATCATACAAGTGGTTTCGACAAACTCAACCACCAGGTATTATTTATTTTTTAGCAGCTGGCTTTTTAGCAGCAGTTGCAGCTGGTTTTTTTGCAGCTGTTGTTGCTTTTTTAGCAGGAGCCTTCTTTGCAGCAGGCTTCTTAGCTGTAGCAGCCTTGATAACTGCCTGAGCACCAGCAAGACGAGCAAGTGGTACACGGAATGGAGAACAAGATACGTAGTTCAAACCAAGCTTGTAGCAGAGTGCGATAGAAGCTGGGTCACCACCATGTTCACCACAGATACCAAGGTG
>JAEEGL013416654.1_pt1 | contig 10049 bp, 15 predicted proteins | sample 9134231 | NCBI WGS metagenome assembly JAEEGL01 (sample SAMN16246548, study PRJNA631951) | gut metagenome | biome: gut microbiome; feature: rumen; material: fiber-attached | host: Bos | place: Iran: Karaj | collected 2018-10 | reverse complement strand
TGCTAGTTATGTCGAGGGGCTTCCTGTTTGGGCTCGGGTGGTTTTGCTTTTGTTTAGTTTTGCCCTTTTGATTGTCGGCGTCAGTTTTTGCATCAAAATTGAAACTGAAGCTGGCAAATACGAATGTCAGAAATGTGGACACCAATATGTGCCAAAATATTCCAGTGTTTATTTTGCTATGCACCTTGGTCGCACACGCTATATGACCTGCCCAAAATGCGGTAAAAAATCTTGGCAGAAGAAACGCGCTTAATTAATCTGCTCTATAAACTTAACTAATGCGCGACAAATCTTCTTCATATTTTTGGTATTACGGATGCTCCGAAAACTATGATTAATCTCTAGTTGTAAGCAATTAATTTTCGCGCTATCGTGAACAGTTTTAGTAATATCTCCGCCTTTAAAAGGATCGTTGAGTGAAACGTGCTTGATGCCGTTCTGATTCAGGCATTTAATTAATTCTTTGGTTTTTTCTGAACTGATCGTGAGATTATCTAAGGTACCGATCTCTACATCAAATTCTCTTTCCTTTTTTGCGCCATGTAAGTCGATTGCGAGTTTAATATTATTATTTCTAATCAGATTGATTAGTATAGCTTTAAACTCATCATCGTTTTGTTTATTCGGGTCAATACCCGTATCCTCGTTTTTTATCAAATAAAAACAGTTGGCTTTTTTAGCAACATACTTTGCGATTGCTCTCGTATATGGTTCGGCAAGTTTATATCTTCCATTACGTTTCTTTTGTCCGATGCCGTGAGCAGATGAAAGAATAACGGGGATTTTTCCCCTTTTTATGTCGTATGTGTCGTTATGATCAGCTTCGAGTTTTTTAATTTCGGAGGAAAAGTTATTCATTAGAATTATTGTAACAATTTTTATAGAATTTGAGAATTTCCGTGTCGCGCTTAACGACAAAATGCGCGCTATAAAGATCTTCGTACTTATCGCCTAACACTTTTTCGTAGCTATCTTCAACTGCCTTTAACGCACCATCTATATCCATCCATTCTACGGTTAAACCCTCGTCAATTTCTTTTTGGGTAGCGTGCAATTGTCTTGTATTTTCTATGAGTTCGGACAAATAAATGCTGGAAACTTGTTTCATTGGAATATTGCTACGCTCCTCAAGAACAGTGCCTAGTTTTTTAACTATTTTTACTTTACATCCAGTTTCTTCAAGAACTTCGCGCAAGAATGCTTCTTCTTCGGTTTCGTTCCCTTCTATACCCCCCCCCCGGGAGTTTGTATTCGTTGATTTTTGTCTTTACTGCCAATGCGATTTTGTTAGTTTTTGGATCAAAAACAATTCCTCTTGAAGCGCGTCTGGTGCGATAATCGTCGGAGTAAACTTTTTCTTCAAGACCAAAATCTTGGTTTGTGATTACGATGTTGAGAGTCTTTTCCATAATTCTAATTTTATCATAATTGATAAAACGGTCTTTTTTGAATCCTTATATCGATATAAATAAAATGCCTAGAATCGCGAGAAGTGCGGCAATAGTTTTTTTAGCTATATGCTCTCTTTCGTGAAGCCAAAAATACCCAACTATTACATTAGAAAAAACTGCTAGACTTGCAAGTGGGGCTACTACCGAGACTTCGCCTATGGAATACGCGACCAGCAACACTAAGTAGTGCACTCCCCAACAAAATCCAGTAATTAGGTAATTAATTTTGTTTGCACGTTTAAATTCATTAATAATTTCCGATACATGTACTCGACCACCAACAAAGATGAATAGTGCTGGAATAAAATAGAGGAACGCAGAATAGAATGGGAGATTAAATTCCCCAGAATAACCAACGTCGATCAAACCGGCGACTGCATTAAATGCGTAGGCCAAAAGACCGAGCCAAACATATTTGGTGCTTTTTGTCTTTTTATGTTGCCAAAATACCAGCACGTTGCCACTGATAATTAGAATAATACCAAGCACTTTAAATAGAGTTGCCTGCTCGCTATAAATAACAAAACCAGCTAGTGTTAAAAACACCGTATAAATTTGCTGCAGGATCCCGATAACTGATGCTTCGAGATTTTTACGAACATTTGCTATCATACGGTTATTAAGCGCATAAAAAATACAGGATAAGCACAAAAAGAAATACACCCATGGATTAGACGGAAATTTGAATTCAAAAAATGGTAAAAACAATAAGCAACTCAATCCGGCAATTATCTGAATTCCTATTGTTTGTGCCGCTGGGTTTTTCATCGTTTTCGTAGTCAACTTATAAAACTGATTAAGCCCAGTTGTTAAGATAATATAAATAATTATGGCTAGTATAAACATATATTTTTGCTATAGAATTATTTGATTGCTTTTTCCCAAATTTTGCGTACGCCTTTCAAGGATAACGTGGAAAGAGTAAAGCCGATTACTGGTACTAGTGATGAAAGAAAAATATTTGAGACATGTTGAATCGTGAACGAATAAAGAACTACGACTAGGTAAGTTAGTACGCAGATGCAAAGTCGGCGTGTCCAAGATGTTTCCCACTTTTTGTCGAGTTCTACGCGCGCGTTGCGAGCTTTAATGTTTTTGATTTCAGTTTCGAGTTTTTGATTATCCATAGTCTTATTATAATCTATAAACTTAATGGTTACAATTTCCGTCCATTTAAGCTATAACGTGATACAATAAAGGAAAGGAGATTTTTTGCATGAAACTATCAATCAAAAAAATTATTGTCTGCGCAGTAGCTGCAGTTATTTTTGCGCTCACCCCTCTTGTTGGCACATACGCAAAAGAATGGAGCGATCAATACAACGAATGGACTTATTCCGTTACATACGATTTCAATGGTGGCGCTACTTATGACGGTAAGGGCACTCTCGTTCTCTCTGGTCTAGTTGCAGTTGCTCCAGCCTTAAATGATGCGTACCTTATTAGATGTATAGACTCCACCATAAATGATGAGGAAGTCGAGTGTCATGGTGCTGACGTGAAAAAAGGTAAAGAGCTCGCCTACGTCACGGTTAATGGCGAACGCCATGATCTTGGTGAAGGCGACGGGTACATGCTAAATGACGATACCACGATTGTTTACTATTGGAATGATACAGATTTAGAACCTTATGCCGCCGATGATGAAAACGGCCATGACGTTTCTGTTGCGTTTGACGAAGAGGAAGATCATGTCTTCCGATTTTTCGTAAATCAATATTCCTTCACCATGACAGACGAACAGTTAGAGGAAGAAGGCATTCCTCGTGAAGAGTACGAAGCTGGTAAAGCTGCGATCGGTGCGGCTGTTGAAAAATTTGGCGCAATCATCTCTTACTTCGAATTTGAAATTTATGATGAAGATGATCATCCTATCACCGAAGGCCCATTTGAAATAAAAATCAAATTTACCGACGACATGACCGGTTATGATACTTATCAGTTAGTTTATGTCGATATGGATGACCAAGGAAACGTTACTGTTGGAGATTCAATCACTTTAACTCTTAAAGACGGTTATCTAGTTGGTACCGTTCCTCACTTTAGTGGCTACGTTTTAGTTGGAGCCGATGAGGATACGGCAAAATCCCCAGATGCTTCCGTTGTTTCTAATAACGGTTTCGTTACTTCTACCTGTCTAAGTTTTACTTCCTGTGTTGCTATAGCCGTCATAGCTTGCGGTATTATCGTTCGCAAACGTCTATTATCCACAAAATAAAGCTTGGTTATAGAATCAAGAGTCCTTGGATATTCTAGAAAAAAAGACAGCACCCCAAAATAGCTAAAGCCCTGTCGTATGGGTAGTGGTTCCGTCTGAATTATGGCTAATTATAGTATTATGGTCTTTAAAACTGTGGCTAGTTAGACCGTTAGAATGATGGGAAATAGAGGAGCTACCAAATGAACTGTGGTGACTCGAAATTCCACTAGAGCTGTGTGAGAACGATGAATTCCCAAAAGAATGAACCGATGAGCCATTAGAACTATGACTTGCAAAAGTCCCTGGCTTTTTTGCAAACATTGAATCGTCGTTATCATCAAACATTGTTGTTCTCCTTATGTTATTCTTTTATATTATATAACAAATATCTTATCGTTGCACTGATGGAGTTTAAGCGGTGATTCTATCTCGTAGAAAACGACTCAACAACTCTTCTGATTTTGTCTATCAGATCATGCTCGTCGTTGTATTCGAATATTTCTTTAGATATTTTAGTAAGTGCCATGCTAGGGTTTGTGCCACATTTATAAAAACAATGAATTGGTTTTTTCTCATCATAAAACCATCCTAGTTCTATTCCGACACCAATAGATGGTTTACTACATTCGGCGATCACGATATCAATATTTTTATAATCGTCGCGTGTATTCATTATTATGTTAGATTTTTCGTGTGGCAGAATAAATTCATGCAGAGCAAATAGACTGTCGTTTCGTAAAGGTTCATATATTTCGTTTTTATAATCTATGTCGGTTGGGTGCGCTATGTAAATTCTCATAATGATTTTTATTTCCCGCTGAAATAGTTTATCTCTTCGTTTCTGTCAATAAGACCATGCGCAACCTTCATCTCTTCTGGAGTATTTATGTATGTAATTTTGAATTTTCCGGATGTTGTTGAATTTACATAATCGTGTCTTATTTCGATTATCTGCGCCAAACCCCAATAAATCCATTTTCCACCAACATTTTCTACTAAGAAATTTCTGACTGGTGGGCAATGGTAAATTCTGATATTTGGTTTGTTTCTAAACTCAAAAATTATATCCTTAAAATCTTCGGCTTTAAAAGGTTTTTCTAGGTGCTTTTCTATTATTAACTGTTCTGGAAAACCCTGCTCTTTTGTTATTTGTAATGTATCATTTACTTCGATGTGTGATCCCATGATGACTCCTTAATGCTATTGTATATTATAGTTCGTATATTTTAAAGATTAGGATCTTGTAATTCTAAACCAACCTGTTTTTTATCTATTTTTCAAAAACAATAGCTTCCCCATTTGGAATTGGAGAAAAATCTAGTAAATTCTTGCTTTCAGGTAGCCCTTCGAAGTATTCCCGGATAATCAAACCGACTCCTCCATGGCAAACTAAACAAACATTCTGATTTTTACACTCAACTAATAGTTTATCAAGAAATGGAAATACCCGTTTCTTTATATCCGCCATAGACTCGCCACCCTTAATTGATTTAGATTCCAAAGAATAATCCCACAAGCCATAATACGGTGGTTCAACATTGCTCGATTCACCCTCGTAATCACCAAAATCTCTTTCTATTATTTCAGGTGCTTCTATAAATTCTGCACTATCATGCTTTTTATATATCTCATCCGCAGTTTGCTTTGCACGAATTAAAGGCGAATAACAAATTACGTCGAAATGAATATTTTTCAAACTATCAGCGATATTTTTCGCCTGCTCTATTCCGGCTTCATTCAATGGAATATTAAGTCTACCCTGAATTCTGTGTTCTTTATTGTAATCAGTCTGTCCATGACGAACGATATAAAATTTTGTCATACCCAATATTATACATCAAAATATGTTATAATTATACTCATAATAACAGATAGAAAGGCTGGTTTTGAATTTAAAGATCGGAATTGTTGGACTGCCGAACGTCGGGAAATCGACGTTATTTAATGCGCTAACGAACGCGGGAGCGCTCGCCGCGAATTATCCTTTTGCAACGATTGAACCAAACGTTGGCATCGTGCCGGTGCCAGACGAGCGTCTGGATGTGCTTGCAAAAATGTATGAAACAGAAAAAGTTGTGCCGGCAACGGTAGAATTTGTAGATATTGCTGGGCTTGTAGCTGGCGCTTCAAAAGGCGAGGGACTTGGGAATAAATTCCTCGCGCATATTCGTGAATGCCAAGCGATTTGCCATGTGGTGCGTGCGTTCGTGAACGACGATATTGTGCGCGCGGATAATAAAGTCGAAACTGATATTTTAGCGCAAGCTAAGGATGATATTGATATTATTAATCTCGAACTTCAGCTTGCGGACGACGAAACGAAAGAGAAAATTGCTGCAAAACGCAAAAAAGATCCGAGCGACGAGAATGTACCTTATCTTACCGAAAAACCAGTGATTTATATGTTCAACGTGGATGAAAACGGTTTGACTGACGCTGATTTACAAGCGAAACTTCGCGATTTAGTAAAACCTGCCGAAGCAATTTTTGTGAATGCAAAACTCGAAGAAGAAATGTCCGGCATGAATCGCGACGAACGTAAGGAATTTTTGGAAAGCTATGGCGTAAAAAATGATGCGCTCGGAGAACTAATCCGCGCTGCTTATAAAACGCTCGGGCTACAGAGTTTTCTAACGGCCGGAAAAAAGGAGTGCAGGGCTTGGACTATCAAGCAAGGCGCAACAGCACCAGAAGCGGCCGGCACTATACATACGGATTTTGAGCGTGGATTTATCGCGGCACAAATCTGTAATTATGATGATTTGAGAAGACTAGGAAGCGAAAAAGCTGTGAGAGAGGCGGGGCTACTTCGTACAGAAGGAAAAACCTACGTAATGCGCGACGGCGATGTTGTCGAATTTAAGTTTAACGTGTAAAATAAGATAGATGGATGACGTCGAATTTACGCCAGAAAAAGCTATAATAGGCGTGACGTATCTCTTGGTGGGGATACTAGTTTATATTTTGTTCCGTTCAGCAGTGAGAAATATACTCGAGTATTCAAAATCTAAATTAAGCGAAAAACAACAGCACCACTTAAGTACAATCGAATCGTTGATTATTGGTTTATCGAAATACGTAATCTTTCTTGCGGTGCTTTTGGCCACATTAGCTACTTATGGAGTAAACGTTTCTTCCCTACTAGCTGGTTTAGGTATAGCTACGGCAGTACTTGGTTTAGCGTTCCAAGACATGGCAAAAGATATTATTGCGGGTATTTCGATTGTGGCACAAGGCTTATTTGAAGTTGGAGATGTAATTGAGGTCGGCGGTTTTACTGGACGAGTAATTTCTTTGGGTCTCAAAACGACGAAAATCCAAAATTGGAAAGGTCCAGTAAAAATCATTACGAACCGTAATATTAGCGAAGTAATTAACTACACTAAAACGCATTCAATCGCTATTGTGGATGTTCTGGCAAGCTACGATCACCCATCAGAAAAAGTAATTGAAGCGCTAGAGAGCATAAAAGGTCGCCTTGAGGGTAAGCTCGAAAACACCACAGACGAAATTAAGGTTTGGGGTGTAATGGATCTTAGTGAGTCTGGCGTAAAATATCGCATTTCGGTAAAAACCGAACCGTATAAACATTTTGAGATTCAGAGAATTTTCCGCAAAGAAATTAAAGCGGAATTTGCGAAGCGCAAAATTAAAATTCCGTATAAACAAATCGTTGTACATACAGAAAAATAAGGAGGTTATATGGAGAACGATGATACAAATTTTGAATTAGGGTTTGAAAGGGCTCCGAGTAAAGAAGCTTCGCCAGAGAGTATAGAAAGAGGAGAAAGATTCGAGAACGAACTGGGAGATGTGCCTTTTGCTGGCGAGACCGAACAAAATGATACCTATAATGCACCTGCAATAATTAAATATGGAGCGAACGAAGCTGCAAGAATTTACGGCGTAGAACACACTGTGAATGTTATTAAAAACTTTAATCCTAATATGTCGGAGGATCCGGTAAACGATCTATTAAAGGATCTTGGGCTTGAAAGGAAAGAAGAGAGGAATGATGCCCTCGAAACTAATTTAACTAGAGAGAATGCTTTCCTGGACGAGCACAACAACCCCAATGCTTCAAAAACTATCTCTCGCCAAAATGCAGTACAAGCCATTAAGGATTTTCAGGATATGATTAGGTCAGTAGAGGCTGATTTGAATAAATATGGCGATTTACGCGAGGACGCCATGAATTCTGGTAGAGGGATTTTTGAGCGCGCCGCCGAACAACGAGTAGAAGAAACCGGAAAAGACGAAGACCTCGTCTCTATGTTTGAAGGTATAGAGTCACAAAAACGTAAGACTCCTGAAGAAAGTGAAAATAATTCTAAAGAAGAATCCACAGAAGAGTCGGGATACGATGAATCCGAGGCAGAACAACCTGGGGTTGAGGCCGAAGAAAGTTCTAATATAGTATCATTTGAAGAACTACAAGCTATGGCTAAAAGCGCAGACGAAGCAAAAGAAGAGGAAGAGAATAAGGCAGCTTAAAGACCTTTAATTATTTAATATCCGTGCGGTCTGCTTTTACTTCCTTCAGGGTTTCCTCCATAACTTCGTAATATTCTTCTGTTAGAGGAGATTTTGGTTTATATCTAATTAGTTTAGAATTATCCAATCATCTATATTGAAATTTGCGCCAGACACCGCGGCGGCGGCTAGGACTGGCGAATATTTCTTGGCGAGAGACGGAAAAACGTGGAGGAAGTTTTTAACAGCAAATTCCATTTGTCTTAATTTTTGCGGAGTGATCTGCTCTAGGGAAGTGCCACGATCTTGCTTTTTGCGATATTTTACTTCGGTGAAATAAATTGTTTGATCCTTGATGGATACGATGTCAATTTCGTAAAATTTAGTTTTGTAATTTCTGGCGGTAATTTCGTGCCCGTGGGAAGATAAATATTCTGCAACTTTAGTTTCGGCTTTGTTTCCTAAATCTTTGGTGGTTAGATTAGTTTTTGATTCTGATTTTTTATTAGAAAATTCGGCGAGTGGTTTAAACGACAAGCGATGCTCTGGACATGGGCCATAGTTTTTTAGTGCTGCGCGATGCATAGCCGTACCGTAGCCAACGTGTTTTTCAAAGCCATAATTTGGATAATCTTTGGCAAGATTTGCCATATAATTATCTCTTGCGACTTTAGCCACAATACTGGCGGCAGAGACTTCTTTGATTAAAGCATCGGCCTTTTTTAAAGTGGTGACGTAATTTTCTAATGGAGTGTCTGCCAGAAAATTAATGGTGCCATCAATAATAATTTCCGAAAATGGAACTTTTGTGATTTGAATTTGTTTAACTGCGCGCTTGGTGGCAAGTGCTAAAGATTTAGATAGGCCAATTTGATCTAGCTCTTTGCTCGAAACCCAACCGAGCCCAACCGCAGCGGCGTTTTCTAAAATAATTTGATTTAGGGCCTCTCGTTTTTTGGCGGTAAGTTGTTTGGAATCGGCGAGATCATCGCACCAAGAAGCAGTGGCGTCGTTTAAAATTACTGCGCCGATAACTAACGGGCCCGCCCACGGACCACGACCAACCTCATCTATCCCTAAAATAGCCATGAAAAAATAATACCACAAAAAATCGCCCCGAAGGGCGATTTTGATATCTTATTCTTCTGGTTCGCCAGAACCTTTTGGATTTTTAGCTTCTTCTGCAGTTTCGGCGTCAGCTTTTTCTTCTGCGATAACTTCTTTGACTTCTTCTTCGGTTTCAGCGGCTTTGAGTTCGTTGACAGCAGCACGATCAAAATCTTTAGCTGCGAGACGAGCTGACTTGCCGGAGCGTTCACGGAGGTAAGATAAGTTGTTGCGGCGAACTTTGGAGCGCTTGGTGATTTCGATTTTCTCTACTAGTGGGCTATGGATAAGGAATGATTTTTCTACGCCAACACCAGAAGCGATTTTGCGAACAACGATGCGAGCAGTGTGTGATTCTTTGCGATCTGCACGAATGACAATTCCTTCAAAAACCTGTGAGCGGAATTTTTCACCTTCTTTGATTTTTTGGGTAACCTTGACGGTGTCGCCAGGGCGGACATCAACAACAGCGTTCTTTTTCTGAGCGTCACCGATTTGCTTTAAAATTGAAAAACTCATGTAATTTTACCTTTAATATTAGACAATTAGATAGATTTTACCATACTTTTGCGATTTTGTGAAGGGGTAAGCATGAAAAAAACTCTCCCGCATAGGAGAGAGTTTTTTGTTCCTTAAAGCATTTTCGAGACGGCAATTTCGATGGTGCCATCTTGGTTTTTGTGGGAGTAGACAATACACTGATCTATCCCGACAAAACCGACGCGAATATGGTCCGAGTAATCGGAGGGCATCACGAAATTGTTGAGCGCACTAACCGAGTAATGCCCGGTCAAAAGCGACTTGTGCTCTTTATAATC
>JAEEGL012545497.1_pt1 | contig 10049 bp, 9 predicted proteins | sample 9134231 | NCBI WGS metagenome assembly JAEEGL01 (sample SAMN16246548, study PRJNA631951) | gut metagenome | biome: gut microbiome; feature: rumen; material: fiber-attached | host: Bos | place: Iran: Karaj | collected 2018-10 | reverse complement strand
GATGCGTTCCACAATTTAGTCAGCAATTTAGAACCGCGTTTCACTTCGTCATCACTGTATCTTAAATCTGTTCCAATTGGTGCAGTTGCCACCCAATAACGCAACGCGTCCGTGCCAAACTTTTCAACCGTCGCCAATGGGTCAACACCGTTGCCCTTGGTCTTGGACATTTTTTGCCCCTTGGAATCACGGACGATTCCATGGAAATTAACGCATCTGAACGGAACATCACCCATAACATAGATACCCATCATAACCATACGCGCGACCCAGAAAAATATGATGTCGGCGGCGGTATATAACAAATCAGTTGGGTAATATTTTTTCAATTCCGCGGTATCCATTGGCCAACCCAATGTTGAAAATGGCCACAATCCAGACGAAAACCAAGTATCCAACACATCTGGATCGCGTGTTAATTTTTTACCGCCTGATTGTTTGATGGCTTCTTCTTCGGTTTCAGCAACATAAACCTTGCCATCTTCATCATACCACGCTGGTATATGATGTCCCCACCACAACTGACGCGATATTGCCCATGGACGAATATCTTTCATCCACGCCATAAACAGATTGTATCTGTGTTCTGGCATAAACTTTATTTTGCCCTCTTCCACCGCTTTAATTGCGGGTACCGCCAATTTTGGTGCATCAACGAACCATTGATCCGACAACCAAGGTTCCACAACCACACCACCACGTTCAGAATATGGTGTCGGAATAATTTTATCTTCAACCTTTACCAACAGCCCCGCCGCTTCAATATCTTCCATAACGGCTTTACGTGCATCATATCTGTCCATGCCCCAATACTTTTCCGGCACTGGTAATGCAGAAATCATTTTTGCCGTCGGTGTTAAAATACAAACAGGGGTCAAGTTATGGCGCAAACCCACTTCATAGTCATCAAAGTCATGCGCCGGTGTAATCTTCACCGCACCCGTTCCCTTTTCTGGATCGGCGTGAACATCACCAATAATTGGAATCTCTATATCGGTCAGTGGAATAATCGCACGCTTACCAATTAAATGCTTTAACTTTTCATTTTCCGGATGAACCGCAATCGCTTGGTCGCCAAACAGTGTTTCCGGACGTGTTGTTGCAATTTCAACAAAACCGCCCCCAACCAATGGATAGTTAAAATAATAAAACTTCCCATGTTCTTCGCGGGTTTCCACCTCTAAGTCAGACACCGAGGTTTGTTGTTTCGGGCACCAATTTACCATGCGCTTTGCACGATAAATCAGCCCTTCGTTATACATTTTCACAAACAGTTTGGTCACAGCCGCCGACAAACCGTCGTCCATTGTAAAGCGTTCGCGTTTCCACACTGGCGTCACGCCTAAAATGTGCAACTGGTTGATAATTTGACCGCCTTTTTCATTTTTCCATTTCCAAGCAATATCCAACTTTTCATCAACCGACAAACTGTGCGGATTTATGCCACGCTTTGACAGGTCGCGTTCCACCAACAACTGCGTTGCGATTGACGCATGGTCGGTCCCTGGTTGCCACAGAACATCAAAGCCACACATACGCTTATACCGGCATACAATATCGGTCAAAACATTGTCCAGCGCATGCCCAATATGCAGATTTCCCGTCACATTTGGTGGTGGCATCATCATACAAAACGACTTTTTCGATGAATTTACGTCATTTGCCCAAAAATCAGACGAATCCCAGAAATCCTGTATTCTGGTTTCAATTTCGCGTGGACTTATGTTCTTACCCAAATCGATTTTCATGTTATTACCCCGATATCTGTGTGTCTAACTGCCCAATCCTAGCATATTAAAATCAAAATTCAAGCACACAAAAAGCCCCTTGAAATAAAACATTGACAAAGAAAATTGGTGTGCAAAAATCCATTCTATGATGACAAAGGAACTGATTGATACATTAAAGTCTTTTGCAAGCGTAGAAAACGTTTCGGTTGAATACTATAAAGATGGCAAAAGTTATGCTTTCCCCGTCTCGAGGTTTGTACTGACCAACGAAAAAATCCCAATGGACGAGATTGATGACACCACATTACTATGTATCGATTGTTCCTATGTGATGCAAATGAACATACCGTTTGTATTATGCCAAATCACCTATGATGACGACGAAGTTTTACTAGAAGAAGAACTTATTCCATTTGATAAAAAACTACACAATCCGCATCAACGCGATCTGATAACATTAATAAATTATTGTTCTAAAAAAGTAATCGCCCAAGAAATGTCTGGAGAGCAATATGCCCTTACTTCTGCGTTAAACTCTGTGCTTGGCAACAAAGAATATAGTTAAATCCTAAATAATAATGAACAAGCTACTGATTGCATTTTTAGAAAAATCTATACAATCCGAATATATTTCGGTTTATCACGACTATGATACCCAAGAAACTGTTTATTCTATTCCGTACAATGCCACTTTGGCAACCCGAGATGTTAAATTGAAACTTGTTCAACTAATGGGGCTTGATTGGGAAGATGATTTTAACGAAAAAAATCCAGCGGATATTGATAAAGCTGCCAACTTTTTGATTTGTTCAGATGAAACACCTTTGTTTGCGTTGACTTCTAGCCATTTTATTGAAAAGAACGGCATATTGATGACGGATTTCATTTTGGACTTTCAAGAAGAAGTGATATACAGAAAATCGTATCAGACAACTAAACTTTCACAGAACAACATGTTTGTAAAACTTATGAAAAAATGTTCCGACAAAATAATTGAACAAGAAAAAGTTGCCCAAGAACATAAAATGGAAAAAATGTTTATATCCACCAACGCGTTTTTAGTGAATGCACAAAAATACAAATAAAAAAGGATTACTGATGCGAAAAAATGTCTATGAAAGCATAATGGAAATAGTCACAAATAATTACTGTGAAAAAACTGTGACAAAACACGGTATAAAATATTCCATACCTTATACGGTCCGTAATCCCATGTGGCGTCCATATACAATAAGTCTGGTCAGCATATACTCAACCGACACTAAAATTACATTGTATGTAGACGGGGAACCATTTGCGTCATCCAAACATTTGTCTTACCCCCGAAAACAATATTATCGGCATATTGAACTTTTGTCTTATGACAAGGACCACAAGCAATATCAGCATTATGAACAATTATTGGCGATCAAAGAAGCCATGGAAGATGCCACGGGCGAGAAACGAGTTATCTTTAGAAAGTTTCACTGGGACGGATCCTTTACCGGCAAAAGCGCGCGTGGTGCAACCCCAAACCAAGTAGAAGTATTACGCAGGTCTCTGTTATACAGCACGCACGATTCAATAAAAAAATATCGTTTATGTCGTTCACTGGGGAATTCGCGCTAAACAGTATGCGCAACACGGCAGAATGTAACCCCATAAACCGCAACTGCACCGGCATCAACCAACACACGTCGCAATTCATTAAATGTCGCACCGGTTGTCATAACATCATCAACCAGCAAAATCTTTTTCCCACGAATTTTATCGGGACTGCGCACAGTAAAAACATTATGAACATTTTGTGCGCGTTGACTGCTTGTCTTGTGTCCCATATTTTCACGATATTTACGCGACACAGAATCTAAATCCATCGGCACGTGGAAAGCACGCGCAATCGGTCGCGCCAACAATGTCGCCTGATTATATCCGCGCTGAAACAAACGCCGCGACGCAAGTGGCACAGGCATAACAATATCGGGTGATATATCAACATCACGCAAAGCCCAAATCATTGCACGCGCCATAAAACGTGCATACTGAATATGCCCCGCATGCTTATACGGCAACATCGCCGCACGTGACGCATCATCATAAACACATGCCGACCGAATTAAATCCAATTCGCATTTACCAGCGGCACAGGTCGGACACATCATATTCGGCGATAAATCAAAACTGGACGCAAACGGGAAACCACATTTAATACACTTTGTGCTCTCAATCCAATTAAATGCCGTCCAACAATCACCACACAATTCACCATGCGTTTCAACACGCGCGTTGCATAACGGACAAGACGGTGGGAAAATAAAGTTTATTAAATCCTGCAAATAACCACGCACAGATTTCATTTCGCAACTTACCAAGACATACTTTTGTATGTTTTCTTGCTAACACTGTCGCCGAACATATTGCGTTGCTGTTGCGTCAAAGTTTCGTATTGGTCGTTGGAAATAATACGCAAAACAAACGCATCTTCGTTACGTGATGACAACACCGGCAACACGCGTTGTTCCGCGACCCCGGTATCACGCAACACTTGTTCAATAATCGCCAGTCTGCGCGCAGCCAACTTACGATCGTCGGCATTGGTTGTCACACTTTCTGGAATTGCAACTTGAATTGCGCGTTTTGGATTACTGACCACAATAGATGCATATTCGGTTAACAATGTATAATTATCACGCGACAACGCAGAATCTTCGTTACGGAAGCGGATTTTGATTTCCAATGGACGAATACCACCCGCTTCGGATAAATCGCGCACAGCGGTAAATCCTTCTATGCTGCTTGACATATCACTTGCCACATCAAAGCGGTCGTCGATTGGGAATGTTGATAAATGCTTATTTTCGGACAAGAAAGTTTTGCGGAACGCGCGACGCAATTCAGATGGCGACATTTTCGTCATATCATTACGCACCGCTGCAATTTTCGGCGAAGTATTTTTTTCAACACTGCGCACAACCACTTCTTGATTATCCATTGGCACGACCAAGCGCGACAATTTCACCGAAGTATCTTCGCTTTCCACCGGTTTAGTTTCACGTGGAACGACATTGTTGCTGGCAACATTCACAAACGGTTCAGAAACGATTTGCGACGGACGCGCTGCAACACTTTCGTCCGCCCTGCGTTGCAATTCAGACAATTTTGCCAGTTGATTATCAAATTCACTCATCGCTTCGTGCGTCGTCACCGGTTCAGAATTACGCGCAAAGAATCTTTCACCCGACGAATATGTATCTAAACTTTCTTCGGGCAACGCGAAATCAGAACGCAAAACGGAAAACTCTGATGGGCTTGGCATACGCAACGGCGCATCATTTTGCGCCCACAAATCAGAACTGGGGCGGTGCGGAATCAAGACATCTGAAACACTTGCGATTTTTTCGCCACGATCCACAGACGGCGTTGACTTGGTCGCCGAACGCGCCACAACACTGCGCGTACTGACCGATTTTGGCGTTGATGCAACACGTGACTTGGTCACCGGTGCAACCGAAACCGACGGTGAAACATAAGCCGGTTCATACACAGGTTCCCCAAAAGCCGCGCGCGCCGAAACCCCCGCCGCACCAACATTTACAACAGGCAAACGAACATCCCCCCATGCGTTGGATGCCACAAAAATCGCCAATAATGACGCAGTAATCCGATGCATATTCCTTTCCTTCCGTTCTAATCATAGAACAAATGACGAATCGGGGGCAAGCACAAAATGCATAACAGAAAATTATTTTTCAACCGCGTCCGCAATCAGTTTAACCGCGTGGTTTTCAACCAGTGATTTTTTTGCCATTTTTGAAAGACGCGTCGGGTTTTCAAACAACTCGGTAAGTGTCGCGGTTAACCATTTTTCTGTAAACTTTGATTGTTCAATCGCGAATCCGCCTCCCAGTCGCGCATACGACGCCGCATTGGCTGCTTGGTCGGGGTTTATCCCCAGTGGCACAATTATCGCCGGACGACCGATTGTTTCCAATTCTATAACTGTGCTGGCACCGCCACGACTTATTACCAGATCAGCGTCCGCAATCACGCCCGCCATATCACGAATAAAAGACAACACGTTTGCGTGAATCTTGTGCTGCGCATAAAACATTTGCAACCGTTCAACATTTTCAGGACGCGTTTGATGCGTGACGAAAATCTTTTTGTTTTTCATTGCTGCAATCGCGTTTGGCACAACGTCATCCAAGATTTGTGCACCCAACGAACCACCAGTCACCAGCAAATTACCCTTGCCCGATAATTTTGCACCTGCGCGTTCAATAAAATCGCGACGAACCGGCAAACCAGTATAAACGACACGCGCCGACGATTTTTTCGGCATGCCGTCAACGGTTGGGAAACTGGTCATCAAAGTTTTAACCCAACGCATAGTAAACTTATTCGCACGACCAATCGCCGCGTTCTGTTCGTGCAAAAATGTTGGAATATGCCACACATGCGCGGCAAATACCGCCGGCACAGATGCATATCCGCCAAACGCAACTACGCGATTGGGCCGCGAAAATATAAAGCGTAATGTAAGTGCAGCCGCTGACACTGCGATTTTAAATAACGCCCACATTTGATTCATACGACTTTTTGCGCCAACACCCGACGCCCAAATATGAATCTGTTTTGCGCCCGCCGGTTTTCCGTCGCGCACCATTTTATCAACACGACCGTCGCACGATATGGTTATTTTATGCCCGCGTGATGCCAATTCTTCGGCAACCGCCAGTGCAGGATACACATGTCCACCCGTTCCACCTGTTGCAATCAGTATCTTCATCACAGCCCCCTATTGTTATTTCCACTTATCTTCGCGTATCAGTGCCAACACCATACCAAACAGCAAACAATACGCGACAAAAGAACTGCCCCCATGTGATATGAACGGCAATGTCATACCCTTGGCTGGCATAATACGCAATGTTGACGCCAAATTGATACAAACTTGAATTCCGAACATTGCCGCCGTCCCGATAATCGCATTAGATGTAAAATCATCACGCGCATACTTTGATTGATGCAACAAGCGCCAAAACACAAACCACAACAGCACAATCAGCGCACAAGATGCAATCGCGCCAAAGTTTTCACATATTACCGACACAACAAAATCACTTTCCGCCATGGGCAAGTTTTCAACAATGTATGCTTTATCGCCGGCACCAAACAAACCGCCATTACGAATTGCACGCAGGGCAAACCCAATTTGACTGCGCGGATCAACGGCACCAAACATACCCAATGTTCTGGCACGCACGTGGGGCAAAAATGTCACACCTAACATTAACAAGCCACCACCAATTCCCATCAATGAAGCAACCCACTTCCCCGGCAATCCCGCCATAAACAGCATGACGAACAAAGTTCCCAAATACAACAACATGGTTCCAAAGTCCGGATGCCAGAACTGAATTGCCAACACGATTACCAACGGCATTAAATACCACGCCCACGACCAAGTTTTTACTTGGAACAAAGTGCGTTTCGGGTTGAACATATCATCTTCATACATGGCACGCATTTTTGAAATGAACCATGCAGTTATCATAACGAACCCCGGCTTCATCAAATCAGACGGCATAACACGTGGCAACCCCGGCAACATTAACCAACGGTGCGAATGGTTCCATTCGTGCGGGAACAAAACCGTTCCGATTAACAGCAAGAAAAACACAATGAAATCTGCCCAAGCCAAACGCATTACCGTCTTTTTATCGGTCATGCTGACACCAATCATGGTCAAAACACCAATTACATAAAACGGAATCATACGCACAAAGAAATCATACCATTGAACCTTGTGCGCCATATTCATTGTTCGCACAAACATAGCAGAACCGCTTGATATCGCCATAATCATTGCGACCAATATCATTGCCAAAACCATAACCAGCAATTTTCTGTCTATTTCAAAATACCAACTGGTTAATCTGCTCTCTTCGGTTCTGTTAAGTTTAAACATTACATTCTCTCACTATACTTTATGCGAATTTCAATATGACCAATGCCAATCCTGCGAACATCACTGACAAGATAAAGAATCGATCGACAATCTTTGTTTCAACCCAGCCCAGTTCTTCAAAGTGATGATGCAATGGCGCGCGTAAAAATACACGACGACCGGTGCCAGTTGCGATACGTGTAATTTTGAAAACCATTGTTTGAATAAATGAAGACAACAAAATCAAAACCATCATACCGGCCGCAACACCCATGATGATTTCAGACTTTAACAACATGGCAACCGTTCCCATAAAGCCACCCAACGCAAGCGAACCGACATCCCCCATAAAGATTGAAGCGGGTTTTGCGTTGAACCATAAAAATCCCAACACCGCACCAAACGCCGCGCCCAATACTGCATACAGACCGCTTGCTTCGGGTAAAAACACAACTGTATCCATAAACCCGATTCGTGTTGCGCCATATAATGCCACGACCAACACAACCAATACTGGCATATACAGTTTAGACAACATACCATCCAAACCGTCAGTTATATTCGTCGCATTTGCCGAACCACAAATAACGAAATAAGCAAATACGTAATAGAATAATCCCAACGGCCATGCAATCCACGACCCAAACGCCAACGACAAATCAGGCACATAAGCCGGCATAGTTTTATTTATCAAGTATGCCAAAATGATCACAAACATTGCTTCAACAAGCAAGCGCGTTGATGGTTTCAAACCATTTGACGCCTTGACCGATTGCGAAGAAACCTTTTTATAATCATCAACGAATCCCAGTATACTGAACATCGACAATGCTAACAAAGCAATCCAACCCGTTGGATTTGACATTGGCATAAACAACACAGATGAAATTAAAATCGCCAACACCAACAAAATACCACCCATGGTCGGTGTTCCAGCCTTGGCCCGATGCGATTGTGGGACATTTTCACTTATTGGCTGCCCCTTTTTCTGCCACGCGTGCATTGCACGAATAAATGGGCGCCCAAAGATAATCATTATCAAGAACGCCAGCCCAAAACCACCTGCAAATTGGGTCCACCCACTTGCAAAAAAACTTACACCTTTTTCCAGAAAAAAATCAGTCAGCATAAAAATCTCCTTCTTATGCTGACATTTTATCACAAAGTTATTGGAAAATAAATCTTATTTGCTTTCGCATTCGATAATTGTGTCGTCGTCCAAGATAAGCGTCCAATTTTCGCCCTGATTCCACAAAACGACGATTGTATCGTTCAATATTCCGGCAAATTTCGCCCCAGATGCCGACACAACATTAGACAATTCCAATTCATCGCCGTTTATGTTGGCGTTCATTGTTTCGCCGGTATCAGAAAAGCGCATTTCAACGTCATATCCGCCACATCTTTGATGTTCAATACCATCATCATGGTCGCACGCCACCAACGCACACGCACAGAATAATATCGCCAATACTTTCTTCATAAAAAATCCCCCATACATAACAGGGGACATTATATCACATTTTTTCGTAATATTAAATTAAAATACACCGCCCATGACTGGACTGCTGTCCATGGTGTTGCGACGTGGCGCAGGATTAGGTTTTTGCCCTATTTTGAACGCTTCGGTAATAATCGTGCCGTCTGGGTCAACAGATGCCGCCGCACCACTGCGACGATTTACGCGCACAAATGACAGCCCCCCTGGGATTGGGAACGGTTGGTTCTTTTCATTTTCCAACGCAACCCGCATAAAGTCTGCGAATACGCGCGCCGCCATATGACTGCCGGCACCCTTGGCCAGTGGTTTTGGTGTGTCATAGCCCAAATACACGCCCGCAATCAGATTCTTGGAAAAACCAATAAACCAAATATCTTTTACATCATTCGTTGTTCCCGTTTTACCGGCAATCGTGTGCCCTTCGACCCGCGCTTGACGACCCGTTCCACGTTCAACCACACCCTGTAATATCGACACGATTTGATATAAACTTTGTGCATCGGCAAGTGGTTCCGCAACTTCTTTTACCTCTGGCGGAACCGAATCAGGTGTCCAGTCCACCAATTCAGTTTTATTTCCACCAATTGAACGGCCATAGCGATCCTGGATATAATCAACCAATTGCGGTTTAATAACATGACCACCGTTGATAAATGCAGAATAACCCAACACCAATTTTTCCAGCGTTGTTTCACCCGCACCCAACGCCATTGCAACATTTATGTTCGGCAAGTCCGCAGGATAAACACCGAAACGTTGTGCCATTTCAATTGCGTTTTCTGGACCAATCTGTTGCGCAAGGCGCACAGTTGGAACATTACGTGATGTTTCCAACGACAAACGCAACGGAATTTCGCCTAAAAACTTTTTATCATAATTTTCAGGTTTC
>JAEEGL010884014.1_pt1 | contig 10049 bp, 10 predicted proteins | sample 9134231 | NCBI WGS metagenome assembly JAEEGL01 (sample SAMN16246548, study PRJNA631951) | gut metagenome | biome: gut microbiome; feature: rumen; material: fiber-attached | host: Bos | place: Iran: Karaj | collected 2018-10 | reverse complement strand
TTTTCCTAGTTTGGGCTTTAGCTTTTGCCCCAGGTGTTACCGTTACGGCTAAGGTTCAAACCACCTCTCATAATATGACCAAGAATCTAGAATTTACCACCAAAAATGAAGAAGTTAACGTGAAAGGCGGCGTTCTCTTAGCTAAAGAAGAAACTCACACCGAGCAGGGCGAAACAGAATTTGCTGCCACCGGCGAAAAAGACAATGGCAAGAAAGCTAGCGGTAAACTTACGATCAAGAGAACTTCACCAGTGTCTGTTACTGTAAGCGGCACACCAGGTGCTGGCACTAAAGCGACTTACTCAGACTTGTCGATTCCAGCCGGAACAAAATTCACCTATAACGGGTTAGTTTATGTTGCAACTAGTGGCGCTACACTTAAGGGCGGAACTATTACCGGCACGGATCTAGATAATAATTGTAAAATCAGCAAAAACACCTGTAATCTCGCATCTGACGTTGAGACAACTATAAGTATTGAAGCGGAAAATCCTGGCGACAAGTATAATGGGCCAGGTAATAATGGTTGGTCTGGTGGTAGTGGCTGGACAGTATCAGCTGCTTCCATAAGTGGTGGTTCCACTGAAATAGTCAAAATTGTAACCGATCAAGATATCAAAAATGCCGAAGCTACCGTTTCTACTGGAGACAACGTCGATAAAATCAGGAACGAACTCGCCGACAAATTCGATCGTAGTTATTATGTTCTAGAAAGTAGTTTTAGTGGTAGCGATAAGAAAGTCACTAGCTCTATCCCAGTTGGTCAACAAGTTAATGGCGACACTAAACCAAAACTTAAGGTCGAAGTTACTTACCGCATGATCGGAGTTCTCCGCAAAGATTTAAACGATTACGTTACCGAGCAGGTTAAACAAGATCAATTGATGGATGAAAAAACGCAAAAGATTTATAGCACTGGTATTAATAAAAAGACTAGCGTTAAGGAGGATAGCGAAGCAATATACTTCCAAAGTTTTGAAAAAGTTAACGATGCTAAATATACCGCTCGCCTAAAGACCGTAGTTGAAGTTGGGCCAAAAGTTGACGAGGTAAAAATTAAAGAGAAAATCGCTGGCAAGAAAATCGGCGAGGCGCAGGCTGAAATTCAAAGCATAGAGGGTCTTAACGATGTGAGAGTTAAGTCAAACTTCTTCTGGGTTAATTCAGTACCTACCGACACGGAACGTATTAAAGTTGATATCTCTAGCGCAGAGGAGTAAAAGTGCGAATTATCGCCCTAGATGTCGGAAAAAAACGTATCGGCGTAGCAATTGCAAATACAGATATTAAAATTGCTCGACCTTACGATATCATCTTAGTTGAAGGCAAAGAATTTGCACAAATTTGCGAAATCATTTTGGAAGAAAAAATTTCCCGGATCGTAGTTGGCAGACCGCGTAGCAACGAAGGGAACGAAACGGAACAAACTAAATATGTCTATCGTTTTGCGCGGCGCTTACAACGCTATTGTATTCAACAAGGATATAATTTCCCTGAACTGGTTTATCAGGACGAATCTTTAACATCCGTTGAGGCAAAAAAACGTATCGAGCAAGTTCCATACATTAAACGCTCCGGAAAAATCGATATGGAAGCAGCCACCATTATATTACAGGATTACTTAGAATCTACAGATTTCAAAAAGGAGACTCATGCCGACTAAAGTGACCAAGAAAGAAAAGAGATTAAGAAATCATATAACTATTGCCTGCCTAACTTTTATACTCCTTATAATTGCTGCCATGTTGACATATATGTGTCTCTTGCGACAACCTAAAACAGATTGTGATATTAGTGCTTCATCTAGCTGTCCTTACCAAGATTTTAGAATTATAGAAGGTACAGCAACGTCGTCGATTATCCAACAATTGAAAGATGCAGGACTAATTCGCTCCGTTCCAGCCTTCAAATTGTATCTATCTACTTCTGCACGCGATTTAGTTTTTAAGGCGGGCACATATAAGCTTAGTCCGGGCATGAGCGCTAAAAAACTTACAGAAGCTATTAGGCAAGGTCCAGAAAAAAATGTTTTCATGATTACCTTTCTGCCAGGCGCAACCATCACTGACGCAAAAAAGGTTCTATTAAAAGCTGGGTATTCGGAATCGGATATTAACGCAGCCTTTAATAAGGAATATACCCATGAGTTACTCAAAACCAAACCAGCCGACTCTAGTATTGAGGGGTATATCTATGGCGATACCTATGAGTTTTATAAGGGGACTTCAGTTGATAAGATTCTCGAGCGCACTTTTGATGAAATGCTCAAGTATATTAAATCTAGAAATCTTATTGCATATTATAAAAAACAAGGCCTTACACTGCATCAGGGTATAACTTTAGCCTCTGTCGTACAGCGAGAAGCTAAGAAAAGCGATATGACGCAAGTTGCTCAAGTTTTTGAATTGAGACTAAAAAATAATATACCTCTTGGTTCTGACGCCATTATCGCCTATCGTGCCGATCAACTAAATCCAAACCGCAGAAAGACCGATACGTCATACCTTCAAACTGTAACTTGTCCATGGAATTCTAGACAGTGTACAGGGCTACCACCAGATGCTATTTCAAACCCCGGCAAAGAAGCGTTATACGCCGTAGCACATCCAGCTAAGGGTGACTACCTGTATTTCTTAACCGGTGATGATGGCAAAATGTACTATGCTAGGACCGAAATGGAACATAACGCGAATATTCAAAAATATTGTCACGAAATGTGTAAGATTTTGTAGATCACATATTATAAAATGTTTATACTAAAAAAACAATAATATTTTTTATGATAAAAAAGCCAAAAGGAGTTTTAGATTGTAATATGCAGTCTATCACGTGTACAGTAGTAAGATGATAAACCCCCTTCATTCGAAGGGGTTTTATACGAATTAATGAATTTTTATAAAGAAACTAACCTGTCTAAGTTTTTATTCAACTTAAAAAAAATTGGACTCTCGTCCAAATTGGCTCCCGGGGCCGGACTCGAACCGGCAACCTCGAAGTTAACAGCTTCTTGCTCCACCATTGAGCTACCCGGGATTACATGAACAATTATAGATTTTTTTTCTGATCAGGTCAATACTCAAAAATAAATAAAAATAGGGCGACTAACGTCGCCCCGTGGCTTAAACCATAAGCTAATCTTTAGTTACGACCGTTATGCTGCTTCCTGTTTCCAGAAGTGCAACGTCGATTTTGAACTCTGACATTATCATTTCAAGTAGCGTCAGGAATTGTTTGCGCCAGTGATTGTCAACTATATCAAGCTCTTTCTCTTTCGTTATCAGGTAAGGCATGCAGTATGAAGTCAGGGTTAAATGATAGGCTTCGCCAACCTTACCGTTAGAGCTGACGATGACAGGCTCCACTGTGCAGATCACATTGAATTCTAAATCATTTGATATAGATTCTGTTATTTTGGCGCAGTTGGCCTTCACGATCATCTCTATTTCTTCATGACTCTTCTTGATACAATCTCCCAGATTCAAGGTGGCTTTTAATACTAAGCCGCTCTTTTTAAAGACTCTCTCTGTTTTCCACATTATCTATTCCTCCCGTATTAAAGATCTAGTAGCGAAATACTTATGAAAATATTTTACCATAATTACGATAAAAATCAAGATTAATACATTGACTAAAACCTAAAAATATAGCAGAATATAATTCATGAAAAAAATCTTTCTTGGTCTGTCTGGTGGCGTTGATTCCTCTGTTTCGGCTGCGCTTTTAAAAGAACAAGGTTACGAAGTGATATGCGTTTACATGAAAAACTGGAGTCAAGATCTTCCAGGTATGAAATGCCCTTGGGCAGAAGATTTGGCCGATGCTAAACGTGTAGCCACCAAGTTGGGTTTAGATTTTAGAGTCTTTGATTTTGAAAAGGATTACAAGCAAAAAGTTGTCGATTATATGCTTGATGAATATAAAAAGGGAAATACACCAAACCCAGACATTATGTGTAATCAAGAAATCAAATTTAAACTCTTTTACGAGGTTGCCATGGAGCAAGGCGCCGACCTTATTGCCACCGGTCACTATGCAAAAGTTGGAGAGTCTACATCTCGTCTTTCTAGGTGTTTGATGAGAGCAGCCGATGATAATAAAGATCAAACCTATTTCCTTTATCGCATTAGCCAAGAGGCTCTAGAGCATACAATTTTTCCACTAGGCGAATATAAAAAACCAGAAGTAAAAAAACTTGCCGAAAAATTTAATCTTCATACTGCACACAAAGCCGAATCGATGGGCGTCTGTTTTGTTGGTGAGGCTAATATGAAGGATTTTCTTTCTGAATTTATCGAGGCAAAACCAGGCGATATTATTGAATTAGAAACGGGCCAAAAACTAGGCATTCATGATGGCGCCATTTTTTATACCATTGGTCAGCGTCATGGTCTTGGTCTAACTGACGGCCTTCCGTACTATGTCGTAAAAAAAGATATGGGCAAAAACATTATTTACGTTAGTCGTAAATTAAATAATGAGGAGCTTTGGACAAACGAACTTGAACTAAGAGACATCTTTGTTCGTAACAACATAGATCTAGGCAAAGAAGATATATTTGTTCGCCTTCGCCACCGCGCTCCACTTATTTCGGCAAGTTTTGTTGATAATAAATTAACCTTCAATGAACCCATCAAACGTCCGGCTTCTGGCCAATCTGCCGTATTTTACGGTGGTCCAGATGCTCAAATCTGTTTCGGTGGTGGCATCATAGTGTAAAATATATCTATATGAACGCAAATGATATCCGTCAAAAATATTTTGATTTTATGAAAGCACATGGCCATGTCGAAATTTCGCCAGCCCCACTAGTGCTCCAAAACGACCCAACCACTCTCTTTACTGGCGCCGGTATGCAACCTCTTATGCCATATCTACTTGGTCAAGAACATGAACAAGGTACGCGCTTAGTAGATTCGCAGCCTTGTTTACGTATGCAGGACCTTGAAGATGTTGGCGATCCGCGCCATACAACTGTTTTTGAGATGCTCGGCAACTGGTCTTTGGGCGACTATTTCAAAAAAGAACAAATCGAAAATTTCTTCGAATTCTTAACTAAAGAAGTCGGCCTTGATCCAGAGAAAATTTATGTTACCTGTTTTATAGGAGATAAAGAGAATAATATTCCACGCGATGATGAGGCCGCTAAAATATGGCAGGAAGTCTTTAAAAAAGTAGGTATCGACGCGAAAATAGCCGAGATTGGCTCTGCTAGCAACGGTGACAAACGTGGTATTCGCCCAGGTGAACGCATCTTCTTCTACGACGATCAAGAAAACTGGTGGAGCCGTGGCGGCGGAATTGAAACAACACCAATTGGTGATCCATGCGGTCCAGACTCCGAAGTTTTTTATGATTTTGGTGAAGATCTCCAAGACGAAGAGAAATACGGCAAGGCTCACCCGGCTTCTGACGGCGCACGTTTTATGGAAATTGGTAACCAAGTCTTTATGCAATATAAACGCAATGAAGATGGTAGTTTTTCTGAGTTAAAAAATAAGAATATCGATTTTGGCGGTGGCTTAGAACGCATTGCAGCCGCTAGTCTTAATTCGTACGATGTGTTTAAGATCTCATTATTACATCCAATTATTGCAGAACTCGAAAAACTATCTGGTAAAAAATATGAAGATTATACCGCTGATATGCGTGTGATTGCTGATCATTTGCGCGGAGCTTATTTAGTTGCCGCACAAGGTTTGGAGCCATCTAACAAACAACACGGTTATGCCTTACGCCGTCTAGTGCGTCGTGCGATTATGAAATCATTTAATCTTGGCATCGAAGATAATTTCTTGGCTGGCATCATTCCAATTATTGCCGAGAACTATCAAAGTCTCCCAGATGAAATTCTCAGCCATCGTGATCAGGTTCTTAATGTTCTCACCAAAGAAGAAAAGGCTTTTCGTAAAACTCTTAGTAAGGGTCTAAAAGAACTAAAACGTCTCAGCTCCAAAACCAATAAATTAACAGGGAAGAGCTTGTTTAAACTCAAAGATACTTTTGGTTTTCCTCTTGAACTCGCGGTAGAAATTGCTAAGGAAAATAAAATAGAGTTATCCGAAGATTGGCAAAAAGAATTCGATGATTGTTTACGCGAACAGCGTGAACGTAGCCAAACTGCTAGTGTCGGTATGTTTAAGGGCGGGTTAAAAGACACAAGTGAAGACACGGTTAGATATCATACTGCAGCACATCTTTTATTGGCGGCATTACAAAAAGTGGTTAGTCCAGATATTGTTCAAAAAGGTTCAAACATTACTCCGGATCGTCTCAGGTTTGACTTTAACCTTGACCACAAGATGACCGCCGAAGAAAAACAAAAAGTTGAAGAGCTGGTTAATCAATGGGTTGCAGAAGATTTACCCGTTACTTTTGCCGAATATGATAAAGATTATGCAAAGAATACCTTACATGCAAGTGGCCAATTCTGGGAAAAATATCCAGATAAATTAAAAGTATATACGGTTGGTGATCCTGATAATCCCGTTTCCTGCGAGGTATGTGGTGGCCCTCATGTCACGCATACAGGCGAACTAGGTAAATTAAAGATCAAAAAAGAAGAATCTTCTTCTGCCGGCGTGCGTCGCATCAAAGCTGTTTTCGAATAGAACTTTTAGCATATATGCTATAATCTAAGCATGAGTTTTTTGACTAAAATCACCGGTGATGGTAACGCAAAAAGTAGTAGTGATTATATCCTTGCTTTAGATATTGGAACCGAATATGTCAAAACTTTAATTGCCAAGAAAGGCAAAAACCATCAGTTAGAAATAGTTGGCGTTGGGCGTGAACACGAGTTGGAGGGAAACATTTTTGGTGGCGCTATCGCAAATATCCCTAATGTTATAAAAGTTTGCGAAGAAGCTCTAATTCAAGCTGAAGATATGGCTGGAGTTAGAGCAAAAGAAGTAGTAGTTGGTATTGCTGGCGAGCTTATTAAAGGAAATACTTCCACTATTAAATACCGCCGTTCTGACGCGAGTAAGGCAATTACTGAAGAAGAAATGCATTACATCATTGAAAAAGTCCAAGAACGCGCCGGCGAACAAGCTCGTTCTGAAGTTGCAATCGAAACCAATAATCCTGATGTTGAGATTCGTTTAATTAACTCTGCCCTCGTATCTATTTTGATTGATGGCTATAAAGTTACAAATCCAATTGGATTTAAAGGCAAAGATGTTTCAGTTCAACTATATACAGCTTTTGCCCCACTCGTACATATCTCTGCCATCGAGCGCGTCTGTGACGAACTAGACTTAGATCTAGTTACAGTCGCCGTAGAACCATTTGCGGTTTGTCGTGCTTGTTTGGGCGATAACGTGGAAACAGATTTTTCTAGTGTAGTTATAGATGTTGGTGGTGGCACCACGGATATAGCTATCATCAATGAAGGTGGCGTTGAAGGTACTAAGATGTTTGGTATTGGTGGTCGCGCTTTTACCCACCAAGTCGCTACTCAGTTGGGTGTTAGTTTTGAAGATGCTGAAAAACTTAAATTATTAGAAGATGATCCTAAGATGAAGCCAACCATTCGCAAAAAGGTAAATGACGCGCTTGAGCGTAATTTGTCCGTTTGGATTACTGGCGTAGAACTTGCTATAGAAGATTTTAATCAGATTGAAACTTTGCCAGATCAGATCATGTTATGTGGTGGTGGTGCAAGTTTAAGCCAAATCCCAGAAATACTCGCTACCGGTGACTGGTATAAGAGTCTTGCCTTTGCACGCAGACCAGTGATTCAACTTATTAGCCCAGAAGATGTTCCTGGAATTGAAAATAGCACAGAAAAGGAGCTAGATCACACCTTCGTGACTGCGATGGGTCTTCTAAGAGTCGGCATGGACACACTTGTTGGTGTTGGCGATAATAAATCCTTCCGTGCACGTTTGACGAAATTATTACAATATTAGATTTTTAAGCGCAAACAAGATATAATATATCTCATAAGTAAGGAGGTTATATATGAAAAAATATATAGCAGAGTTCGTTGGGACTCTCGTTTTGGTGCTAGTCGCCTGTGGTACGGCCATAGCATCAAGTTGCCAAACAACTACACCGGGCTATATTGCGACCGCGCTCGCTTTTGGTCTAGTAATTATCGCTATGGCTTATTCCATCTGTAAAGTTTCGGGATGTCACATTAATCCAGCCGTATCAGTTTCCATGGCTATTAGTGGACGCATGACTTGGTTGGAATGCGCAAAATATATAGTTGCGCAGATTCTCGGTGGTATTGCCGGCGCAGCTTTGCTCAAAGTACTATTTATAGACTTTGGCTTCAAGACTCTTGGCGCAAATACATTTGCTGAGCCAGGACAATTCGCTACAAATACCGGGATTGCTATTTTAATTGAAGCTATATTAACATTTATCTTCACTAGCGTCGTGTTAGGTGTCACTGAAAACAAAAAACATGCACCTGTTGCTGGCATTGTTATTGGTTTGACCTTAACTTTAGTTCACTTAATTGGCATTCCATTTACCGGTACTTCAGTTAATCCAGCTCGCTCGATTGGCCCAGCATTATTCAGCGGCGGTTCGGCTATGTCTGAATTATGGGTATTCATCTTAGCTCCAATACTTGGTGCTATTGTTGCCGGTCTATTTTATCGTTACGTTTGGAAAAACGCCGAAGAATAGATTATTCCATCTTTAATCAGGACGACTAAAACAGTCGCTTATGGTATAATTTTAAGGACGAGTTATGAAAAATGCTAAAGGCAAAATAGTTATTCGTTCTCTATCATATGCGACTGTTTTTGCGATAATCATCGCAGCTATGTTTTTTGGTTCACAAAAAATTAACCAAACCGAAGAATCCTCCGGCGCTGCTTTAACTGATTTTAACAACCGCAGCCTAGCACTTACCGCAGATAAAGTATCAGAATCATATATCGTTGCAGACGTGGCCGATAGTATTCTATTGCCATCTTCCGACACTAATAGCGCTAACTACATTACGGTATCTACAAAATATCAGATTTTTGGTAGTAGTACTAATGTAGGAGATGACGGCAATACTGTTCAAGAAAAGCCTACAATTATGGACTCTGGCGAAGTGTCACGTGGCGTAATTGCTCATACCGTCAAAGAAGGCGAAACTCTTGATAGCATTATCGCTAGTCGTCGACTCAATGTATCAAAAGACCAAGTACGTTGGAGTAACGGCATGAAGACAGAGGAAGTTACTCCAGGTGCAATCATATATCTTCCTAGTCGCCCAGGTATCGTTTATCGCGTTAAAGATGGTGACTCCATCGAAGACATTGCTTCAAAATACAGCAGTAAGGCCGACGAGATTGTCACATATAACGACCTTGAGGGCTCAGGGCTAAAAAGCGGTATGCTTATCGTCTTACCGAATGGTATTCTGCCAGAAACGGAGCGCCCTGAATATGTTGCACCAGCACCAAGCAACAGACGTTCCGGTAGTCGTAGTAGCAGCGGCAGGCGCTATACCTATGCATCTGGTTACGGCAATCGCCACAATATGTTTGAAATCGAAAGCTACAGTTATTGGCGTAATATGTACAACAGTACACGTGGCGACGGCAACCGTAACGGCTTTGGCCAATGTACCTGGTACGCTTGGTGGTGGAGACGCTATAAGATGCCAAGTAATTATTGGCTACCGAATGCTATTTTAGGCAACGCAAACGCTTGGTATTATCGCCTTAGTGGCATGGGTTATGCGGTTGGCAATACTCCGCAATATGGTGCTGTTTTCCAGACCACCGTTGGGTATTATGGTCACGTTGGTGTAGTAGTAGGAGTTAATCCTGGTACTTCTATCACCGTCCAAGAGATGAATTACGCTGGCCCTAACGGTAAACTTAACCACGTCTACGAATCGACTATCAATTGGTCAGATGCGTTTAACTTTAATTATATTTATGGTAGAAAATAACCATGTTTGTTGATACTGCTAAGGTGTTTGTCGCTGCCGGCAAAGGTGGTAATGGCGCGATTTCGTTTCGTCATGAAATCTATATTCCTAAAGGCGGGCCAGATGGTGGTGATGGCGGCCGCGGTGGAAGTGTAATTTTTGA
>JAEEGL010563921.1_pt1 | contig 10049 bp, 3 predicted proteins | sample 9134231 | NCBI WGS metagenome assembly JAEEGL01 (sample SAMN16246548, study PRJNA631951) | gut metagenome | biome: gut microbiome; feature: rumen; material: fiber-attached | host: Bos | place: Iran: Karaj | collected 2018-10 | reverse complement strand
TATTCCGCCGGACTGGCAGGATTATAAAATATGCAACTTGGATAAAATCGGCGAAATGACAAATTTATTTTGGGAAAAAAAGTAGCGTATCGTATATATTTTCTGTGGAAATATATAAGGGCTATATGATATACTTCTCTAGGTATGTGAAAGTATGCCCGCAAGGGTGTATATATAAAACTTTATAATTAGGCGTGGAGGTACGAAATGAGTAACGTAAGAAGAGTTTACGCAGAGAAGAAACCTGAATTTGCTGTTTCTGCAAAGTCGCTTCTCTCAGAGTTTAAGAGCTATTTGGGAATAACAACTGTCACCAATGTTAGAGTTCTTATTCGCTACGACATCGAGAATATTTCCGATGAAATTTATAGAAAGGCCCTGAAGACGGTATTTTGTGAACCTCCGGTTGATGATGTATACGAGGAATCATTTGATTTCAATGGTAGAGTGTTCTCTGTGGAGTATCTCCCTGGACAGTTTGACCAGAGAGCTGATTCTGCTGAACAGTGCATTAAGTTATTGAAGGAAGATGAGGAAGCTATCATTCGTTCTGCAACAACTTATGTTATAGAAGGTGATATTTCTGATGAACAGTTTGAAGCAATCAAGAAGCATTGCATTAATCCTGTTGATTCTCGTGAGACTGGTTTGGAGAAGCCTGTTACTTTGACAGATGATTTTGATGAGCCAGATGACGTTATGGTATTTGATGGATTCGTTGATATGCCTGAAGCTGAGTTGAAGAAGTTATATGATTCACTTGGCCTTGCTATGACATTTAATGATTTCCTTCATATTCAGAATTATTTCCGTGATGATGAACATAGAAATCCTACTATGACAGAGATTCGTGTTCTTGACACATATTGGTCGGACCACTGCCGACATACTACATTCTCAACAGAGTTGAAGAGTGTTAAATTTGATGACGGTTTCTATCGTAAGCCTATTGAAGACACATACAATGACTATTTAGATAATTTCAAAATTCTATATAAAGACAGAGACGACAAGTTTGTATGCTTGATGGATCTGGCACTTCTAGCAATGAAAAAATTAAAAGCCGATGGTAAGTTAGCTGATCAGGAAGAATCTGATGAGATAAATGCTTGCTCTATTGTAGTCCCAGTTGATGTTGATGGTAAAACTGAGGAATGGCTTGTTAACTTCAAAAATGAAACACACAATCACCCAACTGAAATTGAACCATTTGGTGGTGCAGCTACTTGTCTTGGTGGCGCAATTAGAGATCCACTTTCTGGTAGAACATATGTATATCAGGCTATGCGCGTAACTGGTGCGGCTGATCCTACTGTACCTGTAAAGGATACAATTGATGGTAAGTTGCCACAGAAGAAAATTGTACGTGAGGCAGCTCATGGTTATTCTTCATATGGTAACCAGATTGGTCTTGCAACAGGATATGTCAAGGAAGTATATCATCCAGATTATGTTGCTAAGCGTATGGAGATTGGTGCTGTTATGGGTGCAGCTCCAAGACGCGCGGTTCAGCGTCTCAATTCTGATCCAGGAGACAAGATCATCCTCTTAGGTGGACGTACAGGTCGAGATGGTATTGGTGGTGCAACTGGTTCTTCCAAGGCTCACAATACTGAATCAACTTCTGTATGTGGTGCTGAGGTTCAGAAGGGTAATCCACCTACAGAGAGAAAGATTCAGAGATTGTTCCGTCGTGAGGAAGTAAGTTACATTATCAAGAAATGTAATGACTTCGGTGCCGGCGGTGTATCTGTTGCCATTGGCGAGTTGGCTGATGGTCTGAGAGTGAATCTGGACAAGGTGCCAAAGAAATATGCTGGTCTTGATGGAACTGAAATTGCTATTTCTGAATCACAGGAGAGAATGGCAGTTGTTGTTGCTCCAGAGGATGTTGATCAGTTCTTAAAATATGCTAATGAAGAAAACCTTGAGGCTATTGAAGTTGCAGTTGTAACAGAAGAGCCGAATCTTGTATTGGAATGGAGAGGCAAGGAGATTGTAAATCTCAAGCGTGCATTCCTTGATACAAACGGAGCTCATCAGGAGACTTCAGTTGAAGTTGAGATGCCTGTTGAGTCTGATAATTATCTCAACAAATATGCAGTGGAAGGTGTTGCTGATGCTGTAAATAATGGTGATGTAAGAAAAGCATGGGAGAAGACTCTGGCAGACTTAAATGTATGCTCACAAAAAGGTCTTGTGGAAATGTTTGACGGATCAATTGGTGTGAACAGTGTATACATGCCATTTGGTGGTAGATATCAGCTTACTGAGACACAGTCAATGGTTGCCAAGCTTCCAGTTATGAAGGGTGACTGTGATACAGTTACAATGATGTCTTACGGCTTCGATCCATATTTATCATCATGGAGCCCATACCACGGTTCAAGCTATGCTGTACTTGAGTCAGTTGCCAGAATCGTTGCAGCTGGTGGTGATTACAAGAAGATTAGATTTACATTCCAGGAATACTTCCGCAGAATGTCAGCTGATCCAAAGAGATGGAGTCAGCCTTTCGCAGCTTTGCTTGGTGCTTACAAGGCACAGATGGCATTTGGACTTCCATCAATTGGTGGTAAGGATTCTATGTCAGGAACATTTAACGAAATTGATGTTCCACCTACACTTGTTTCCTTTGCGGTTGATATTGCCAAGGAGGGAGATATTATTACTCCTGAATTGAAGAAGGCAGGAAACGAGCTTGTGTTCCTTGGAGCCAAGAGAGATGAGTATGATTTGCCAGACTATGAGCAGAATATGAAATTGTATGACACAGTTCATAAGATGATTCAGGAAGGTGTCATTGTATCAGCTTATGCTCTTGATTCACATGGATTGGTTGCTTCATTGTCCAAGATGGCATTTGGTAATAAGCTTGGATTCAACTTGGATGAGGGAAGCGTATCAATAGAAGAATTATTTGAAAATGAAGTTGGTTCAATTGTGGCTGAGGTTAGTGACGGTGACAAGGCTGTCTCTATGATGGAAGCTGCTGGACTTGCTGATGTGGTAAATGTAATCGGTGTTGTTACAGATGATGCTACATTTACATACGGTGACATGACAATGTCTGTAAATGATGCCATTGAGTGCTGGAGTGCTCCATTGGAAAAGGTATTCCCAACAAGAGCTACACAGGATACAACTCTTGTTGATACAGATGTATATAATGCCAAGGATATCTATGTATGCAAGAATAAGATTGCTAAGCCTACAGTATTTATCCCAGTATTCCCTGGTACTAACTGTGAGTATGACAGTGCCAAGGCTTTTGAGAAGGCAGGAGCAGATACAATTGTCAAGGTATTCAAGAATATGACTGCAGCTGATATCAGAGATTCAGTTGATGAATTCACCAAGGCAATTGATCAGTCACAGATAATTATGTTCCCAGGCGGATTCTCAGCAGGTGACGAACCAGAAGGTTCTGCAAAATTCTTTGCTACAGCATTTAGAAATGCTAAGATGAAAGAGGCAGTTACAAAGCTCCTTAATGAGAGAGACGGACTTGCCCTTGGTATTTGTAATGGATTCCAGGCTTTGATTAAACTTGGCCTGGTACCTTATGGCGAGATTCGTACACAGGAATCTGATGCGCCTACACTTACATATAATACAATCAATCGTCATATCTCCAAGATGGCATATATCAAGGTGGTATCTAATAAGTCACCTTGGTTACAGCAGGCTGAGCTTGGACAGATTTATACAAATCCTGCATCTCATGGTGAGGGTAGATTTGTTGCCAATGATGAGTGGTTGAAGAAGTTATTTGAAAATGGTCAGGTTGCTACACAGTATGTCAACGAAGCTGGGCAGCCTACAATGGATGAAGAATGGAACATCAACGGTTCATATATGGCTATTGAAGGTATTACAAGTGCTGACGGTAGAGTATTTGGTAAGATGGCTCATTCAGAGAGACAAGGCCGCTCTGTGGCAATCAATATTTATGGCGAGCAGGATATGAAATTATTCGAATCCGGTGTTGCTTACTTCAAGTAATATTGATTAATAATTATTAGAAAATAAAGGGTACTTTTTATTGTGATAAAGTACCCTTTATGATAGAATCTACAAGATTATATAAAAATAAAACAAATAGCGAAAGGGAGCAAAATGAAAGCATTTCTGATTTTGGAAGACGGTACAGTATTCGAAGGAACGAGTATTGGTTCTACAAGAGAGGTAATCAGCGAGATAGTATTTAACACCTCAATGACAGGATATCTCGAAGTATTGACTGACCCATCATATGCAGGTCAGGCAGTATGTATGACTTACCCTCTAATTGGTAATTATGGAATTACACCTGATATGGAATCTGCTCGTTCATGGGTAGATGGATATATAGTTAGAGAGTTATCTAGAATTCCTAGCAATTTCCGCTGTGAGGGAACTATCCAGGATTTCTTAAAGGAGCAGGATGTTCCAGGTATTGCAGGAATTGATACCAGAGCCCTTACCAAGATTTTGAGAGATAAGGGTACAATGAATGGAATGATTACAACTAATGAGAATTACAATTTGGATGAGATTATTCCTAGACTGAAAGAATATACTGTTGGAGATGTGGTATCCAAGGTTACTTGCCAGGAGAAGTCAGTGATTAAGGCTAACGAGTGCAAGTCAGTATATCCTGAAGGACAGGGCATGATGGGAGCTACAGCTTCTGCCGGTGGTAATATCAAGCCTGAGAATCGTGGCAAGAATTACAAGGTTGCTCTTATGGACTTCGGTGCCAAGGGCAATATTGCAAGTTCTCTCAGCCAGAGAGGTTGCGAGGTTACAATCTTCCCTGCACATGCATCTGCTGAGGAAATTCTGGCCATGAATCCAGATGGAATTATGCTTTCAAATGGTCCTGGAGATCCTGAGACCAATGTGGATATAATCGAAGAAATCAAGAAATTATATGCATCTGATGTTCCGATTTTTGCTATTTGTTTAGGACATCAGTTGATGGCAATTGCAAATGGTTGCCCAACTCATAAATTGAAATATGGTCACAGAGGTGGAAATCATCCTGTGAAAGACTTAGCAACTGGTCGTGTATATATATCATCACAGAACCATGGTTATGTAGTTGATACAGATAAACTTGACCCATCTGTTGCTGTGCCAGCTTTTGTAAATGTAAATGATGGAACTAATGAAGGTCTGAAATATGTAGGAAAGAATATATTTACAGTACAATTCCATCCTGAAGCTTGCCCAGGACCACTTGACAGTGGATACTTATTTGACAGATTTATTAACATGATGGGAGGAGAAAACTAATGCCAAGAGATTTAAGCATAAAGAAAGTACTTGTGATTGGGTCAGGCCCAATTGTAATTGGACAGGCTGCAGAGTTCGATTACGCTGGAACACAGGCTTGTCGTTCTTTGAAAGAAGAGGGCGTGGAAGTTGTATTGGTTAATTCCAATCCTGCTACTATCATGACAGACAAGGATATTGCAGATGAGGTTTATATTGAGCCTCTTACTGTAGAAGTGTTGAAGAAGATTATCCTGAAAGAAAAGCCGGATTCGGTATTGCCTACACTTGGTGGTCAGGCTGGACTTAATCTGGGTATGGAATTGGATGAATGTGGATTCCTTGAGGAGAATGGTGTCAGACTTATTGGAACCACAGCTGAGACTATCTTCAGAGCAGAGGATAGACAGGGCTTCAAGGATGCAATGGAGAAAATTCATGAGCCGGTAGCTGCCTCTCTTGTTGTACACAATATTGAAGATGGTATTAAATTCACCAATACAATCGGATATCCGGTTGTACTTCGTCCTGCTTATACATTGGGTGGTTCCGGCGGTGGAATTGCTCATAATGAGGAGGAACTGGTTGAGATTCTTACAAATGGACTTAGACTTTCTAGAGTGCATGAAGTATTAGTTGAGCGCTGTATTGCTGGTTGGAAGGAAATCGAATATGAGGTAATGCGCGACGCAGCTGGTAACTGTATCACAGTATGTAACATGGAAAATATTGATCCTGTTGGTGTACATACTGGTGATTCAATTGTAGTTGCTCCTTCACAGACTCTTGGAGATAAGGAATATCAGATGCTTAGAAGCTCTGCATTAAATATTATCTCTGAACTTGGAATTACTGGTGGATGTAATGTGCAGTATGCACTTCATCCAGATACATTTGAATACTGCGTAATTGAGGTTAATCCTAGAGTATCCCGTTCATCAGCTTTGGCTTCCAAAGCCACAGGTTATCCTATTGCCAAGGTTGCTGCCAAGATTGCTTTGGGTTACACCCTTGATGAAATCAAGAATGCAATTACAGGCAAGACTTACGCATCCTTCGAGCCAATGCTTGATTATTGCGTAGTGAAGATTCCTAGACTTCCATTTGACAAATTTATTACAGCTAAGCGTACACTTACAACTCAGATGAAGGCCACTGGAGAGGTTATGAGTATCTGCAACAATTTCGAGGGTGCTCTTATGAAGGCTATCAGATCTTTGGAGCAGCATGTGGATTCTCTTATGAGCTACGGATTTAATGAATATAGCGATGCAGAGCTTGAGGCTGCACTTGATGTGGTTGATGACAGAAGAATCTATCTCATTGCTGAATGCTTGAGAAGAGGTATGTCTTATGAACATATTCATGAGAGAACAATGATTGATATCTGGTTCATTGACAAGATTGCAATCTTGGTTGAGATGGAACAGAAGCTGCAGAATGAGGAGCTTACAGTTGAGACTCTCAAGGAAGCCAAGAGATTAGAATTCCCTGATACAGTTATTTCTAAGCTTACAGGCAAGTCTGTAGAAGAAGTGAAGAAGATGCGCTATGACAATGGTATTGTAGCTGCCTTCAAGATGGTTGATACCTGTGCTGCTGAGTTCGCTGCAGAGACTCCTTACTATTACTCGGTATTCGGTTCAGTTAACGAAGCTGAGCAGACCAAGGATAAGAAGAAGATTTTAGTACTTGGTTCTGGCCCAATTAGAATCGGTCAGGGTATTGAGTTTGACTATTGTTCAGTTCATTCTACATGGGCATTTGCCAAGGAAGGCTATGAGACAATTATTGTAAATAATAATCCAGAGACAGTATCTACTGACTTTGATATTGCAGATAAATTGTACTTTGAGCCTCTTACAGATGAAGATGTGGAGAGCATTGTAGATATTGAGAAGCCTGATGGAGCTGTTGTACAGTTCGGTGGTCAGACAGCTATTAAGCTTACAGAAGCATTGAAGCGCATGGGTGTTCCAATTTTAGGAACCAAGGCGGAGGATGTGGATGCTGCTGAGGATAGAGAATTATTTGACAAGATATTAGAGGAGACTGAGATTCCTAGAGCTTCAGGTGGTACAGTTTACACTGCTGAGGAGGCCAAGGAAGTAGCTAACAGAATCGGTTATCCAGTTCTCGTTCGTCCTTCATATGTACTTGGTGGACAGGGAATGCAGATTGCATTCAATGATGATGAGATTGAAGAATTTATTGATATAATCAATCAGATTGCTCAGGATCATCCAATTCTTGTAGATAAATATTTACAGGGAAAAGAGATTGAGGTTGATGCTGTATGTGATGGTACAGACATATTGATTCCAGGTATTATGGAACATATTGAGCGTACAGGAGTTCACTCAGGTGATTCAATCTCTGTATATCCAGCTCATACCATCGGAGATGATATTAAAGCCAAGATTGCAGATTATACAGCTCGCCTTGCCAAGGCTTTGCATGTAAAGGGTATGATTAATATCCAGTTTATTGTAATGGACGGAGAGGTATATGTAATCGAGGTTAATCCTAGATCTTCCCGTACAGTTCCTTACATCAGCAAGGTTACTGGAATTCCAATTGTTGATTTAGCAACCAAGGTTATTATAGGTTCTACAATCAGAGAGCTTGGTTATGAACCAGGACTTCAGCCAGAAGCTGACTATATAGCAATCAAGATGCCGGTATTCTCATTTGAGAAGCTACGTGGTGCTGAGATTTCCATGGGACCTGAGATGAAATCAACAGGTGAGTGTCTGGGAATTGGCAAGACATTTAACGAAGCATTATACAAGGCATTCCTTGGCGCTGGTGTAAATGTTACTAAATACAAGCAGATGATTATGACAGTTGCAGATAAGGATAAGCCAGAGGCTGTAGGCGTAGCCAAGAGATTTGCAGACTTGGGTTACAAGATTTATGCAACTCGCTCAACTGCCAAATATCTCCAGGAGCATGGTATAGATGCTCTTTGGGTAAATAAGATTTCTCAGGAATCACCAAATGTTATGGATTTGATTCTAGGTCACAAGATTGATTTGGTAATTGATATTCCAACAACAGGTCATGGGGATAAGACAAGAGATGGATTCCTTATTAGAAGAAATGCTATCGAGACAGGAGTATATTGTATAACAGCAATGGATACAGCCAATGCTCTTGCAACAGCATTGGAGACTCAGTTGGATAATATTACTTTGATTGATATTGCCAAGGTTGATAATCGATAGATTTATATGTAAATGAATGCCGCAATAATTTCATGGATAATTAATTCATGTTTTTATTGCGGTATTATTTTAAAGTCAACTTTGATGTGTTAAAATGATAAAATCTTATGTAAAATAAGTGGAGTATATTTAAATATAGTAAAGAGATTGGAAGAAAATGAGTAGTTTGAAACAGGATTTAACAACACAGGTTATATTGACTGACGGTGCAATGGGAACCTATTACAACCATTTGTATCCAGAGGCAGAAGAGCTTGTGGAAAATGAAAATCTAAATAATAAGTCGAGAATCTATGATATTCATAAAGCATATATTCAGGCTGGAGCCAGATTGCTTCGCACTAATACATTTGCATCAAATTTCAATTTCTATCCTGATAGGGATGAGTTGAAAGCAAATTTGCAGGCAGGTCTACAGATTGCCAGGGATGCAGTGGCAAATGTAGCCTGTGATGGCCAAGTATATGTAGCTGCTGATATTGGAACTCTTTATGACATTGGCAAGGATTTCACTGAGGTTATCAATGATTACAAATATATAATTGACTGCTTCCTTGAGGCTGGAGGAGATATATTCTGGTTTGAGACACAGAATGATATTTTCTATATCAAGGAGCTGGCTCAATATATCAAGACTAAGTGTCAGGATGCCTATGTTATAGCCAGTTTCTGTGTTGATAAGACAGGCTATTCCAAATCTGGTATTAGCTACAAGAGAATCATAAATGAGATGTGTCATTTGGATTCTGTTGATGCTTACGGATTCAACTGTAGTATGGCAGGCTCTCAGATGGTTAAGCTTCTGGAAAATATATCATTTCCATCGGATAAACCTCTGGTTACTCTGCCTAATGCAGGATATCCATATGAAGTTCGCGGCCAGATATATTATGGCAAGAACATTGGATATTTCGTTGAAAATGAAATTGCTCTTCAGAAGATAGGTGCCAATATTGTAGGCGGTTGTTGTGGAACAACTCCAGAATATATTTCGCAGATTTCGCTTGAGAATCATATATATACCAAGAGCATTACCAAAAAGAAAACTGAGGTAGTTGCCAGAACTGAGTCTGGTTTTTGGAAGAAGCTTCAGAATGGAGAAAAACCATTTGTTGTAGAACTTGATCCACCTGCTGATATGAATTATCAGAGGGTTGTTGAAGGAGCCAAGATGCTGCAGGAGCACAATGTGGATTTACTTACTTTGTCAGATTCACCTCTTGCCAGAACCAGAATGGATGCGTCCTTATTGGGAAGCAAAATTCAGAAGGAGATTGGTATAGATGTGATGCCTCATATCTCTTGTAGAGACAGGAATATTATAAGTCTCCGTGGAACTATTATGGGGGCTTATGCCAATGATTTGAAACATTTTCTCTTTGTAACAGGTGATCCTATATCAAAGCAGAATCGCGCAGATCAGACACAGGTATTTAACTGTAATTCCATTCGTCTGATGAATCTGGCTGATGGAATGAATCATGAGGAATTTGTGGATGATACCATAGTATATGGTGGCGCTTTGCATTATAACGGGGTAAATGTGGATGCAATTGCCCGTCG
>JAEEGL010336171.1_pt1 | contig 10049 bp, 6 predicted proteins | sample 9134231 | NCBI WGS metagenome assembly JAEEGL01 (sample SAMN16246548, study PRJNA631951) | gut metagenome | biome: gut microbiome; feature: rumen; material: fiber-attached | host: Bos | place: Iran: Karaj | collected 2018-10 | reverse complement strand
CTGTCAGGAATGTGCTCAAAAGCAGCAAAACAATCAACAAAGACCTTCTGGAGGCTTCTCATTAAACAGCCTTCTCAGGAATTCTTTTCCTACCCCAGCATCAAGACAGCCGCAGGCACCAGTTCAGCCCATGCCTCAGCAAGATTTTTCAAATCAGCCAGTACAACCCACTGCTCAGCCAATACCGGCTACAGCCTTCCAGCCACCTCAGCCAAGTTTTACTCCAAACCAGTCTTTTAACGGGAATCAACAATTTCCAAATCAGCAACCAATGCAACAGCAAGCATCTTCAGCAATGTTTTCTGCAACACCGCAAATTCAGACGCAGAGTCATTACGCGCCAGACCCAAATATTAGCGCAGCAGCTTTAGACAAAATAGTTGGTCCAAGCAACAGCAGCAAAATAAATAAAGAATCTGAAGAAGAACAGAAGGAACTGAGAGAAAGAGTATTTAATTCCCCCGCCACAGGCTTTGGCGATGAAGAATTAGAAGTAACTGTTCTTGCCGGTATAATGAAAGACCAATATGTACTTGAATCACTCAAAGGAAAAGGCTTAATGGTCGGTCTATTTTCTAACCACCATACAAGAAGCATTTATCAAGCCATTCTAGCGCTACGCGAAGAAAGTAGCAGTTCATCAAAAGTAGATAAAATCATTCTTAAAAACAAACTGCGCCAAATGAATATATTTGACGATTTAGCCACAAGATTATTAGACAAAATTTCTGAATGTGTTCCACCAAGTGTAGAACAGTCTTTAAATTATCTAGAACTATTAAAAGAACAAGCTTTAAAAAGAAAGCTTAAAGAAGTCGCTCAAAATATTAGCGGATATATAGAAACCCCGCCAACAGACAACAGTATTACAATCGAAACCTTTACCAACAGAGTTATTCAAGATGTCAGAGATATTCAAAAATCACGCACCACAAAGCGCATTAATCTTGTTAAAGAAGAAATGCGTGATATCATCAACGACATAGATCAGCGCGAAATAAACGGTGAAATAGATATAATTGGTTATTCTTTCGAACCTATGCATTACCTGTGTCAAGCAGTTTCTGGTTTTAGAAAAGGCTTTATGTATGCTATCGCAGGGGCCCCAAGAAGAGGGAAAACAACTTTTACGCTTGAATTGGCTACTAGAGTTGCAACTCTTAACAAAATCCCCGTTCTTTTCTTCACTTATGAACAGACAAAGAAAAATCTTACCTACCGTCTTTTAGCAAAAGAAAGCCGACTAAATCCAGACATGCTTCAACGTAAAAAAATACGTTCAAACATGATAAACGACGCAAAATTTTCTGGCGGCTGGAAAAAGATGCAGGAATACATGAACTATTTTTACATCATTGAAGCCACAAAAGAAGACACAATTGACCGTATCCGTTCTTATGCCTATAACGTAATGCAGGATTTTAATACTAACGACATAATGATTTTCGTTGACTACATTCAAAAAATGCCACTGTCACGAAATTATATGGATGAAAAATTCAAAGTTGAAGAAATATCAACTGAATTAAAAGGCCTAAGTATCGAATTAAACAATCCAATAATGACAATCAGCTCTCTTTCAAAGGAAGGCTGTCTGATAGATGCCTCAAATGATGCAGAAAGACCTACTATGTATCATTGTAAAGGTTCAGGTGACCTTGAATACGACTTAGACTGTGCTATGATTCAGGCTAAAGACTGGGGAGATACCTATGAACTATATCAGCAACTGCAGCAAAAAGCCGAACAATTAGGTAAAGACACCACCCGTATTCCAAAGGTTGATGTAGTTAATCTCTATCTGGATAAGAACCGTGACGCTCCAGAAGGTATTTTCTCTGTCATACAATATCTATTCTTTATCGAAGACAATAAGTTCATAGAACTTGGTCCAAAATATGATGACGACCGTTATAGATTCAGTAAAATCGAAGAACTGGTTGATAAACTCATACAGGCTAACTTCATCATTTTCTTTGATAGACCTGCAGATAGCACATACAACAAAGGCAGAGTTTCAATAAAACTAAAGAATTTCTAAGTATAATAGAAAAAAATCTGCACTATAAAATTTATAGTCTATAGTGCAGAAAGGGACAAACAAATGAAGATAATTAAAAGTATTATAAATGCTGGAATTCTTCTTTCTCTAGCAATAATAGTATCTATTAATCTTTCCGGTTGTTCAGGCGGAGCTACCGGTCTGATAAGCATAACTCCAGAACAGTATCTGGCATCTGCAAAAGAGCAGTTTGAAACAATGGACGAAAGAGACTATGAAATTAGAGATTTAGACGAAATAATAAGAATTCTAGAAAATGCGGAAAAAAACGCAAAAAAATCTGAAACCATTGATAAATCAAGAATGTTTCTTACTCTTTTGCACACAATGAAGGCAAGAAAGCAATATCAGAATGCAGTAATGAAAGGCGAATACATTGCCAACAGACCGGAACCTTTCTTTACCATAAATACAAAAGAAGTAAAAGAAACCTTAAGAACAGCAAAAAAATGGCTAAGACTAACCAATTCAACTTTTAAGACAAAATCTGTTCTGCCTGACTTAAACTATATTAAAGGTTTGTATTACACACAAAAAATGCTTACTCAGCAAAGCAGGGAAAGACAGGAAAGCTTAGACGAAGCAATTATAAGTTTTAGAAGATGTCTAGGCTTAGCTCCAGATTATCAAGGTCAGTTCAAATTATTCGGAATGCAGCAAACATCTAGAGAAGTAAAACTTAAACTTATAGAATGTCTTGCTCAAGGCGGTATGGCCGCAGACGCCTATGGAATTCTTTCTGAATTTAATTTTGCACCTATTATCCCAATATCTGGCGCAAATGAAAAATATGATTATCAGTGGTTACATATGAAGGCTCTTGTATTAGCAAGCATGGGCATGTATGAAGAAGCCGCTGAAACTCTAAACAGATTTAAAATTGTTTCACCTGTTGATTATCCAATGGTAGATGAATCTATATGGTTATTAGAAGGTATCTATAAAAAGCTTTATGAAATAACCAAAAAAGAAAATTACGATATGGAAGCCAAAATAGCTACAGCAATGCTAAAAAAACTTGGTGGTCCTTATTCCAACGAAACTTATTCTGATGCTTCTCTGTTGTTTCCAAGACAACTACCAGGAGACATCGAATACAATAAAGCTGTAATAAACTTTTATAACGGAAAATTCAAAAAAACTCTAAGTATTTTAGACAGTCTCAAGGGCAAAAGTGTAATGTCCAGTACAAACAGAATATCTGCCAGATTACTTAGAATCGAAGCCCAGCTTTATTCTGGAGAGCAACTAACAGATGACTGCATAGAAGACCTCATAGCATTATCAGAAAACAAATATCTGAATGTTTTCCAAAAAAACAAACTCGGATATTTATTAGCAAGATATGTAATGGATGAAGATACTGAATTTAACACTACTCGTATCAATCACGAAGGACAAAGTTTCATAAGAGGCTTTTTGGGCAAGCCTTGGGCAATTGATATAAAATACAAAAAAGGCAAAGTTAAAATAATCAGAAAGCCAAAGAAAAAAGATGAATTAAAAAAAGAAGAAATAGAAAAAGAAACAGAACCAGGCGAGTTTTTTGCTGAAATTTATGCTAACAAAGCAGAAGACTGGGTCGTTAGTTCAAATATGTATCTAGTTAGCCTGCCAGAAATGAATATTCTTACTACAACAAGAATCGTTGGCAGAGAAGAAGAAGGGAAATGGCATTTTAAAGATGAACAACTAGATACAATTAAAAATAGAAAGCTATATTTGATTATTTTGGAATTTGATAATTCTGATAGTGAAAAATCAATTCAAGGTTATCTATATAATTAGATATAAGATTTAAGATAGAAGACCTTAAATGGAGATATAAGAAATAAGAGCGATAGAGCATAGAGCAACAGAGCAATAGAGCGGACATTAGACGCGAGACCTCTATTCTCCGCACAAGGCTCGTTCCCTCAAAGTCTATCCGAAGATACAAATTAACAGAGACCGCGGAGGAGAATAAGGTAGAGCAAGCAAATGTCCGACTGACTTCTGACTCTTCTAACGCTTCCAACAACTCACACAGGCAACGTTAGTTGCCGTATCACAACGAAGTGTCCCACAGCGTAGCGTATCACTATGCCAAGCCAAGCTTGGCGGGGGTTTAGCGTATGGGATTTAGCCCTGAAAGAATTACGTTTATGACAATGGGTAGACAACTAGTAACTAGCATCAGACAACGAAGGTACACAACTTTGTAAATTACACTTGCGGTTTATCATTATTTTCATTATAATAAAAACATAAGTTTACAAGTATAAGTGGAGGTCGCCATGATCCATAAGTTATCTCGCAATAGAAGTATTGCATACGTATTATTAATTTCCTTCGTTTTCACAATGTTTACTCCTATGATTGCTAGAGCTGGTGTTCTTGGCAGTATCCTTAACTTCATTAAACCAGCCGCAGGTATATTGGGCAATATCGGAGGCGCTATTGCTGGTGCTTCTCTAGGTTCAGCTTTTTGTCCACCCCTTGGAACAATAGCAGGTGGTATCGTCGGTTATGTTGTAGGCGGCGTTCTTGCTAACTATGCTGCTGGTGGTCTTTCAAATGTAGCCACATTAGCTGGGGCTGCTGTAGGTTATACCGCAATGTCTTCAATGGGTCCAGTAGGTATGGTTGCTGGCGTATTCTTAGGCGGTTTATTAGGAAAAACAGCTTATAAACTTATTAAAAAACTCGACAACAAAATTACTGGTGGTGTAGTATTAGCACCTACAGTAAAAGAAGCAGACGAAAGTGTTTCTGTTGGAAATACAAGCAACACTTCTGTTAAACTTTCTGATGCTATCCCAGCAGCAAAAACTCCTGAAGTAAAAGCCAAAGTTACTAATGCAGATATGAGCGCTCAGGAAGCAACTGAAAGATACCAGAAAGCTTATCAGCAGTATATCACCGCAACAAGAGACGGTGCTAACAGCGAAGAAATAAACAAAGCTCACAAAGAATACGTTGAAGCTTATAAAGTTTATAAAGAAGTTACTGGTAAGTAATTTAAAGTAATCAAAAAGCTCTATTGCAAAAGCAATAGAGCTTTTTTTATTACAAATAATTATAAAAGAAAAAGGATATATTCAAAAAGGGGGGATTCGTTTTATACCAATCACTAACCACTTATCACTTATCACTAACCACCAATTTCTCATTTCTAAACTCTCAATTCATTAAGACCCCTTTCGACTTGCTAACGCCAGCCACTTCCCCCAGCTAAACTGGAGGCAGTTCTTCAACCCCACCTATCACCTATCACCTATCACCTACCACCTACCACCAACCACTTACCACTAAACCTATATCTTGTATCTAAAATCTTATATCTTAAATCTAATTACTGGGTAACCTGAAGTAGCCAATTAACTTTACGAGGTGAAATAACCATAAAGAAATTTTTAACTCTTGGATCTTCATCAGGATTTTCTAATATTTTTGCCTTATCTTCTTCTTTTAATTGTTCAAATTTTTCTGAATATAATATTTTCATTGAAACCTTACACCAGATTTTAGCATTAAGAGTAAGTTCTGATTCAACGAATGAGTTTGAATCACCATAACTGAAATCATAAGTAAAATCCAGAATCTGCCCATCATTAAACATGAAAGGTCTCATATCAGAAATATCTGGATCTGCTTCAGAGACAGAACCTTTTATTCCGCGAAATAAACGATGTGCTTCCTTGTCAAAATAATATTGAATAACCTTGTCTGCAGCAACAGGAATGTTTAATCTATCATTAATTTCTTGAGGCTTATCCACAGCATTGCGAAGTTCGTTTCTTAAACCAGCCATAATAATACGAGTCGTCTGCAATATATCAAGTTTATTCTGAGAATGCTTAAATGATTGGTTTACAGATCTAAAAATCTGATATATAGAAACAGAAAGCAAAACAAATACACCCAAGGTGAAAATTAATTCCACCATAGTTACAGCTTTCTTTCTATTTTTAATTCTTCTTACCATATTAATAATAATTATATCTCGGATCAGTAATTAGAGTAATAAATTTCAACTCAGGCATATCTGTTGAAACACTTTCCGATTTTTTATGTTTTGATTTAACTACGAATTGAACCTGAAGAATATACATAGGTTTGGCACCAGGCGGTAATGGTTCAACATTTAAGGGAACTATAGACGGAATTATTTCATAGCCGTTTTTATCAGCAACATACTGAAGTTCTAAGAAATCATCATCTTTAGTTATTTTCATAGCTCTATCAAAACCAACTGCTCTACATAATTCCAAAGCAGAAGCTCCGAAAAGAGTAGCAAGGGTTCTTGTATCTGCTCTTGATATACGCTGCTGTCCAGTACGTATTAAAGAGTAAATAGGCAAAAGGCCACATGAAATCAATACCAATACAACAAGTATTTCAACAAGTGTAAAACCTTTACTTTTATTCTTACTCATTTTTCATATTTCCAATCAAACTTTCCAACACCGCCAGTAACAATTTTAGCGACATAAAGTTTATTCAATAAACTTCTATATTTCTTATCTCTCCATAGACCATTTATTGGATTATAAATTATAACATTTTCACGCTTTGATTCAGGAATATACTTTCCACCCTGAATTTCTTCTATTGAAGGCATATAACGAGCACAATCCAAATAAGGTGTTACAACAGACCCCTTGATAGTAACAGGTTTTGTTCCTGTTGCGATAATACCTTCTGAAAGTGATATTAAATTAGCTTCAACAAAACATCTGTCTCCAGGCGCATTATTGGTTTTTATAACTATTTGAGGTGCTATTATAGTTAATAAGTTTTCGCCGACACTAGTTGGGAAATATGCTTCTAATTCTTCTTCTTTACCATCATTGGTATTGGCAAAAGTATCAACAGCCAAAAGATTTCCGTCAATAACAACCTTACCGCCACCCATCATCGGACTGGAATAAATGACACCATGGCCCTTGAACAAAAGATTATGAAGAAGACCTAATGGTTCAGAATCATTAAGAGCAAGTATACCATTAAGCTCTAGTGTCTGGAAATTAGCACCACCTTTGTAACTCTGAACATCATTGATATACTTATAATCAAATCTGTCATAAGCAATACCACCGATAGGAATAGTAGTTCTGCCTCTGAAAAAGTCTTCTGTACTTCTTGGAATAAAATAAAAATCCATTAGATAAGTACTGTATCTATCTGGTAAAGCATAGGCAAGTAACCCTTCATAGTATTCACGCATGGGGCTGTTTATTATAGCTGTTTGAATACTAGACGGCATATTAGGATACTGAGCATTTTCCATGTATCCTTCTGAGTATTTGAAAAGAGGTGAGCTTTCAGTATATTCTTCAACTTTACTGCCATTAAAATTAATTCTGGTCAGCATATTGATAAGACCTCTGTTAAATAATTCTGCACCAGAATTACTCATAAACTTGCTGTATTTTTTCCAAGTACGCAAATCTTTTGGTAATTTCTCCCAGTTATTAGCGATTTTATCAACATGAGCTTGTTCAACACCTGAATTCAAGAACAAAAATGCTGCTTCTGTTGCTGTCATAGCATGCTTTTCATCCTGATTCCAAGGGATAGAAAACATTTTATAGTTTTCATCACTAACAAATGGGAATTCAAACCAGGCATTTTTATTATTTTTATCCTTTTTATCTCTGAATTGAATAGATCTGAAATACTGCCTCATAGCAGGGCCATAAACTATAGTTGGTGAAATCTTAGAAAAATCAGCTTGCCCTGTTGGATGGCTTCTATTGACAGGAACTGACGTGCCAAAAGGTTCAAAACCGCCCAAATCCAAATCAGTATATATACGACTGAACATCAATGAAGTATCTTCATCGACGCTTTCTTCTTTTCTCTTGTTCTGAGTATATTTATCAAAAGTCATAAATGAATTCTTAAAAGAAAAAGGATCTTCTTCTTTTAAAATCATTTCCCCTGCCCCAACATTAAGAACTCTTAATTCAACATCATCTTTCCAACCTGTTCCAAACCAAGTTCTTGGGTCATACCATTTGGTATTTTTAGCATCTTTTTCTTTTTCAACCTGTCCTTGATAAACAACCCAATTCTTAACATAATCGCTCAACCCAGTCCAAGGAACGTCTAATCTAAGGAAAGCATTATCTCTAGCATTCATCTGTGTTTCAATATTAGAATTAGCGTCTAGAGCATCTCCAAACAGCATCTTAACACCATTTCCACTTCTAATATGAACCATAGGACCTACTTCACCATATAATGTTTCCAAATCCTGTCCAAGATATACGCGCCCTGGAGGTGTAGGAGCATCATTACCTATTTCACCAAGACTTCTTTCCCATTCAGCAGAACCACCTTTAGAAACAGGATTCCAATCTTTATTCTTTATAACTCTCCAGCCATTATCTAAGCGTAATGGAGATGAAGAAACCTTGCCATCATAATGATACTGACAAACATCGAAAAAACTGCCGCCAGGAACTGAAGCATCTCTAATGAAAAGAGTAAAATAGTTAAACGGGGGAACAAAAGTTTTAACACAACGAATAAGAAAAGTTAAAACAATCTTGGCCTCATGCCCTTTATAATTAACCTTTGAAGTTACCTGAATTTCCCCCTGCTTTTCCATCTTATCCTGCCTGATGCTATAAAGAACATTATCACCATTAGCAGCTTCAACAGAATTTATATAATTTAATTTTATTACAGCATCTACAACGAAATCACTGGAATCACTCAAACCTCTTGAAAACTGAATTCCATAATTCTGTCGTGCTAAATCTCTAGTAAAAGCAGTTAGATTAGCAACTTGCTGAGCATCAAGAGTAATGGGTTTTGAAACATCAACATTATCTGATCTCAACACTTTAAAAAGCTGATTGTTCTCGCTAGGATCATTTAATGCATTTTTTAATCTGGCAACGAATTCTTCTGTTGCAGCTTCTGCAAGATTAAAAGCTACTTCTGTTTCATATGACATTGAAGAAGAATAATCTTCAGAACCAGTAAAGAAAGTTAAAGCAAATCCGAGAATAAATACAGCAGTGAGAAGAGTAAGGGTTATAAGAAAAATAGAACCACGCTTATTGAAATACGCCATATTTCTTATCTCCCTTCTTGGCAGCCATAGTAGCAAAATCCTGACATGCCATGCCATCTTCATAAGCTTTTTTATAACGCGAATCTTTAAGTAACACTTCAAAAGCTTCAATCATTTTTGTATAAGCTCGTTTTCGGCGGCTGGTTTTACCTGTCTTGTCGTAAACAGCAGCAGTAAGAGCCCAGGTTTGCACTTCAAGATAAGGATCGTTGTTTATCTCTTGCTGAATTCGGTTGATTTCTCTTAAAGCAGCATCATAATTACTATTTTTAAACATCTTATTGGCATAATTAAACTTTTCATAAAGTTCATTTGTACGTTCATCTTGAGGTCTCAAGGGAAGCTTACCAATAAGATCAATATCAATATCATTACCGAAATCGTTTACAACAGAGGACCCTTTAACACCGGCCTTGTCCTTTATGTTTGGCTTTTTTAAAGACTCTGCAAAATCTATTTTTTTATTGCTTTTTTTATTTGATTGAATTTTACGTCCACAACATCCTGAGAGCCCGAAAGCCGTCAGTAATATAAAAGCAATGCATACCAAATGCAATAATCGACTTATTTTACATGTCATAGTACAAACACAAAGTTCATAGCTTATTAATATTTTATTAGATAAAAAAGAATTAGTCAACATTTACTCTCTTAATTATCTTTAATAATAATTATTTTTATACATTCTATTTTCTTGACATCAACATCTAATAAAGCTAGAATTCACAGTATGAAAAGTACATTAGTTAATAAAATCAATATATTTTTGGCAGCCGCTTTGTTGCTCTGTTCTCCAATCTTAGCCAAAGGAAATAATAAGGAATCAACAAAAGAACAGCCAAAGTCACGTAACTTCATCGCTTTTGATGATGCAGTCTATAATACTTCTCCAGACAAACGAATTGGAGCCAAGATTTT
>JAEEGL010107963.1_pt1 | contig 10049 bp, 5 predicted proteins | sample 9134231 | NCBI WGS metagenome assembly JAEEGL01 (sample SAMN16246548, study PRJNA631951) | gut metagenome | biome: gut microbiome; feature: rumen; material: fiber-attached | host: Bos | place: Iran: Karaj | collected 2018-10 | reverse complement strand
CCAATCCCCAATCCCCAATCCCCAATCCCCCAACCCCCAACCCCCAACCCCCATTTTTCTTTAAATATTTTTTTTTAAATTATAATTAAAAAATAAAATTTCAAACAACACCCAAAATATAAAAAAATAAATTTAAAATTAATAAAAAAAATCAAAAATAAATAAAAAATAAAAAAAAATTAACAATAAAAAAAAAAAAAAAAAAAAAAAAAAAAAAGAAAAATAAAAAAAATAATTAAAAATTAAATAAAAAACATTTAATTAAATAATTATAAATAACTATCATCTTTATATTTCCAAACTTTCGTTTCTTTAGCCGCAGTAATAATCGTTCCATCATTTAATTGCAACAAGCTCGTCACAAAACTATTATGAACATAATTTTTTTCCCCGATTTTATTCCAATTCGTAAAATTAACAACTTCAAATTGACTTACATTAAAATTTTTATAGTTAAATTTATTATAATCGCTCAAATTACAAAGAAAAGTTCCATCTCTCAATTTAATTAAATTTTCTATCCAAATATTTTCTTTTTTTTCTATTTCAACGAATTTATAAATTTGATGCAATTGAAAATCAATTAAATAAATTCCATTTTGAGCACAACAAGCAACAATTTTTTCTTTTAAATAACAAAAAACATCAGGAAATTTCGCACAATTTACATTAGAAATAAAATCATAATTAATAATTTCTTCGTTGTTTTTATTTTTTATTGTCGTGAATGTTAAATTTTTCCCTAAAAAACTCGCAGAAATAATTTCAAAATTCGGCAATTCAAAAATCGCATCGATTTCAAATTCATTTGATTCTAAAACATGATTTAAAACATATTTTTTAACATTCAAATTAAAATCATACACATAAATTTTATTTCCGCTGCAACTCGCGATTTTTTTATTATGTAATTCAATAGTTTTTTTAACAGAATTTGAATGTTTTAAATTTTGAATCACTCGATAATTTTTTCTTTCAGTGAAAATTTTAATAATTTTCGCATAACAATCATCAGAAGATGTAATTAAAGTTCTTTGATCTTCAACATCGAGCAAACACAAATAATTCACACTTTGCGAATGATCAACAATTTTGAAAATATTTTCATAGTTTTTTTTAATGTCGTATAAATTAATTGAATTGTCTTTTGAACAAGTCGCTAAAAAATTTTCATTGTCGAAAATGATGATTTTATTAATGATTTTTTTATGTTCGGTCAATGTAAAAATTTCTTTCATTTCGGAAAATGAATCTTTGTTGCCTAAAACGAAATTTGATGTGTTTAATAAATAATTTTCGATTTTTTTCGCTTTTTGAAAAATGTTTTCGTATTCGAAAATTTCACAATCTTTGTAATTAAATTTAAAGTTGTTTTTTACGTTCATAATAATTTCGTAATTTAATTCGCGATTTTTATTTTTTTGCTTTAAAATTTCTAAAATGTTCTTTGCGAAATTTATTTGAAGATTATTAATATTTTTAAATTGCTCGAAAATATTTTTTATTTCTTCGATTTTTATTTGTAATTTTTTTATAATTTCATTACAAATTTTTTCGATTTTTTTCAAATGATTTTGAGCTTTATTCAATTGATTTGAATAATTTTCAATTTCTTTGTTGTTTAATAATAAATTACTCAAACTTAAAATTTTATGATTTTTATTATGTTCATTTTGACAATAAATGCACAAATTTTTCGCACAAATTTCACAATAAGAAATTATTTTATCATCGTGTTCAACACAAAATGAATCAAATTTATTTAAATTTATTTGAATGTGATTGTTTTTTTCTTTACAATTTTCACAATAAAAATTTTTACATTTTCCACAATAAAAAAAATCATTTTTGTTGTTGTTTTTTTTTTTACATTTTAAACATGAAATTTCACAAAATTGATTTTGAAAATTTAATTTTAAATATTCAGACAATGTTTTTTTGTAATTGTGATAATTTCGACATTTGCTGAAAATGTAAGTTTGTTTGCTATCGCAATTTATTTCCATCAATGGAATAAAAGGACATTTTAAACAACGAGTAATAATAATTTCTGGTGAATCAACGCTATTTAAATTATTTTCATTTGATTTATTTTCATTATTTTTATTATTATTTTCATTTGATTTATTTTCATTATTATTTTTATTTTCATTTGATTTATTTTCATTATTTTTATTATTATTTTCATTATTATTATTTTCATTATTATTATTTTCATTATTATTATTTTTATTATTATTATTTTCATTTGATTTATTTTCATTATTATTTTCATTATTATTTTTATTATTTTCATTATTATTTTTATTATTTTCTTTATTTAAATCATTTTTTTCATTTTCCATTTTAAAAATTTAATTTAAAATTAAATTTTAACATTAAAAAAAAATAAAATAATTAATAAAATTAAATAATTAATAATGGAAAATTCATACGAATCTTTAAGTTCAAGTTTATTTATTTCCTACGATGACATCGATTCTCATTCAATTTTAACATGTAGAAATTGTAATAACATTCCACTTTTTGGCATAAAATACAAGAAAAAAAACGTTTATTTAGAATACATTTGTCAAAATCGTCATTATGAATGTGGAAAATTCATAAATCAATACAAAAAAATAAAAAATTTCGTTTTGAATTCAAATCATAATAAAATAACTAAAAATTTATCGACGCCTTATTATTGCAATTCATGTTTAAAACACAATAAAAAAATTATTGGCTATTGCAACACTTGTTTTAAAAACATTTGTGAAGATTATTCAAAAGATCATTTGAAACATAAAATTTCTTTTACTGATGATTTTAATGTAAAAGCAAATGAAATTGAAGAAATTAAAAATAAAATTCAAAATGCGAAAAATTTTCTTAATTTTTTGAATGATTTTTATGAAGATTTGATTAAAAAAATTCGTAATTTAATTTTGCAATTTAAAAATTCGTATTTAAATTATAAAAAAATCAATGAATTTCAAATTAAATTTTGTTTTGATATTATTGAAAATTATGAAAAATTAAAATTTAAAGAAATGATTAATTTTGAAATTTTGTATAATTTAAAAAATATTATTAAATTTAATAATTTCAAACAAAATTTTAATTTAAAAAACAACATTTTAAATAAAATAATCAATTTTTATAAATTCACAACAAATTTTAATAATTTCATTCTTAAAGATTCAAATTTATTTTTAATTGAAATTCAAAAAAAAACAAAATTTAATAAAAAAAATAAAAATAATAATAAAAATAATAAAAATAATAATAAAATTAATAATAAAAATAATAATAAAATTAACAAAATCGATTCAAATTTAAGTTTAAAACTAACTCAATTTTTATTTCCACTTTTCATAAAAAATTCCAAAATTTTCATCACAGAAAATCCAACAGAAATTCTTCAATATTTTAAATACATCGGTCAAAAAAAATACGGAAAATTCAATGGATTTGGAATCGCAACAATCGACGGAATGGGAAAATACATTGGAAATTTCGAAAATAATTTAATTTTCGGAATAGGAAAAATTTATCAAGACACAAAATTTATAAAAAATTGCCTAAATTTAACAGTAAATTATTCAAATTCATTCGTTTTTTACACCGGCGAAATTTTCAATTACGAACGAAAAGGATTCGGAATTTTATACTACGAAAATTTCAAATACAAAGGTTATTTTAAAAACAATTTTCTCAATAATTTCGGAATTTTAACAAACAAAAAAACACATGAAAAATTCATAGGAACATTCAAAAACGAAAAAAAAGATGGTTATTTTTTATTAAAAAACAAACAAAAAAACGTAATTTTCTATCAACAATACAAAAATGATACATTAATTTTTTCAATCGCGGAATTCCAAAATTCAAATGGCACAAACATCATCGGCCAAACAAAAAGCACAAATGATTTGACATTGAATGGCTATGCAATTTGCAAATACAAAAACAATGAAGAATATGAAGGTTTTTTTTCAAATGGCGAAAAAAACGGGCATGGAATTTGTAAGTATTCAAATGGTGATAAATATTATGGAAATTGGAAAAAAAATATGCGAAATGGAAAAGGAACTTTATTTAAAGAAAATGGCGAAATTTATGAAGGAAATTGGAAAGATGATAAAAAATTTGGATTTGGGAGAATTTATTTAGAAGAAAAGAAAAAATTTGAAGGAAAATTTGTGAATGATTTAAAAGAAGGTGATGGAATTTTTTATTATTCAAATGGCGATGTTTTGAATGGAAAATGGAAAAATGATTTAATTGAAGGTGAAGCGATTTATTATTGTAAAAATAATAATAAATATGTGAAAAAAAATTATGTTAAAGGAAAATTTATTAATTGTAATAATTAATTTATTTTTTTTTTTTTTTTTTTTTATTTTTTTTTTTTTTTTTATTTTTTTTTATGATTAATAATGTTAATTTTCTTTGTGAAAGTTGCTTTAAAATTCCAATTTTTGGGCTGAATTATAATAAAAATAATAATAAAATTGTTGTTGAATGTTTGTGTGAAAATTCACATTTTTATAAGAAAAATTTGGAGAATTTTTTTGAAAAAAAAATTTGTTTTAATAATAATTTTGTTTTTGATAATGATAATTTTGGATTTTGTGTCACATGCAATAAAAAAATTAATGAAAATTATACGAAAAATCATAAAAAACATAAAATTGAATTTTTTGATAATATTTTTTTAACAAATGATGAAATTATTTTATTAAAAAATAAAATAAAATCCGCAGAAAAAAATTTTAATTTAATAATTAAAAATTTTCATTTAATTTTAAATAAAATTAATCAATTACTTAATATTTTTAAAAATTCATTTAAAAATTATAAAATATTAAATAATTACGAATTAAAATTTTCAAAAGAATTATTAAATTTATACGAAATTTATAATCAAAAATTTAATTATTTCATAATAAAAAACATAAAAAACACATTAAAAATAAACAATTTAGAAAAAAGTTTTTTATTATTAAAACCCGAATTAAATTCCAATTTTTTATTAAAATATTTCAATGAATTAAAAAACAAAGAAAATTTCATATTAAAATCCTCAAAATTAAACCTAAAATTTCAAAAAAAAGAAAAAAAAAACATAAATTTAATAAAAATTTCCCATTTTCAAATAATTTTCAACCACAAAATTTTCGTTTATTCAAACAAAAAAACACACAAATTCATTTACAAAAACAATCATTTAATAATAGGAAAAATAATCAACGGAAAAAAAGAAGGATTTTGTATAGAATCAGTCAAAAACATTTTTACATTAATAGGAAAATTTAAACAAAATAAATTAATTAATGTCGGAAAATTCAATTCATTAAAAAAATCACCTGAATTTATTTCATATTTTGGCGAATTTAAAAACAACATTAAAAATGGCTTTGGAATAATATTATTTTCAAACAACAGAATTTTTCAAGGCGAATTTAAATTTGATAATTTAAATGGATTTGGCTATGAATTTTATTCAAAAAAAGTTTCAAATAAATTTTCTAATTTTTTATATGAAGGTTTTTGGCGCAATGGTTTAAAAGAAGGTTATGGAATTTTACACACAGAAAAAATAAATTATTTACAAAAATATTCAAATGGAAGATTAATTTATTCAATTATGGAAAAATTTTGGAATAAAAATAATTATTATGGTGAATATTTTAATGAAAAATTTGAAGGATTTGGAATTTTAAATTATTCGAATGGTGATAAATTTGAAGGATGGTTTAAAAATGATTTAAAAAATGGAAGTGGAATTTATTCTTGGGCAGATGGTGATTTTTATGTTGGAAAATTCGTTGATGATAAAAGAGAAGGAAAAGGAAAATTTTATGTGAAAAATAAAATTGTTTATGATGGAAATTGGAAAAATAATAATTTTAATGGATTTGGAAAATATTTTTATAAAAATGGAAATGTTTTTGAAGGATTTTGGAAAAATGGATTGAAAAATGGAAAAGGAAAAATGTTTTATTTTAAAAATAAAGAATGGAAAAATGAAAATTATAAAGATGATAAATTAATTAATTATGAATAAATTTTTTAATAATTTTTTAATTTTTAATAAATTTTTTAATAAATTTTGAATAAATTTTTAAAAATTTTTTAATAATTTTTTTATTAAATTTTAAATAAAATGAAAATTTATGATTTTTTTAATTTTTCATGTTTAAATTGTAAAAATTTACCATTTTTTGGAATAAAATATAAAAAAAATAAAGTTTTTTTAGAAAGTTTGTGTAAAAATAATCATTATCAAATTGGAAATTTTATTAAAGAATATGAAAAATTAAAAGAAAATTCTTTTAAAATTAAAATAAAAAATAATGAAAATAATAAAAATAATGAAATTTTTAATGAAAATTTAATTGTTGGATTTTGTAAAACTTGCAATAAAAATATTTATGAAAATTATTCAGAAAAACATAAAAAACACAAAATTTTATTTTTAGAAAATATTTTAATTAATAATAATGAAATTGAATATTTAAAAAATAAAATTAATAAAAGTAAAAAATTCATGTTAGAAATAGAAAAAAATTATTTACAAATTCTTTTAAAAATAAAAAAATATTTATTAAATTTTTCAAATTGTTTTGAAAAATTTAAAATTTTAAATGATTTTCAAATAAATTTTTGCAATAATTTAATTTTCAATTACGAAAATCGAAATTCAAATGAAAATTTATACGAATTATTTTTTAACATAAAAAACATAAAATTTAACAATTTCGAAAATAATTTAAATTTCGATAATTTAAACATTGAAATTTCAATAAAAAATTTCATAAATTTCATTAAAAATAAAAATAATTTCATATTAAAAAATTCATCATTAAATTTAAAATTAATTTCTAATAAAAAAAATAACAAAATTTCAAATAAAAATAACAAAATTTCAAACATTTTTTTGCCTTGTTTACAAATTTTAAAAAACAACAAAATTTTCAATTTTTCATCAAAAAAAATCCACAAATTCAATTTTTTCAATGATTTTTACATAGGAAAAATTATTAATGGAAAATTAAACGGATTTTTTAAATCAAAAATTTCAAATTTGATTTTTTTCGCTTTTTATAAAAACAATTTAATTTTAAATCCAATAAAATTTTACATAAAAAAATCATTAAAAAAAAATAAAATAAAAAAATTTTCTGGTTATTTTTCAAACAATAAAAAAAATGGATTTGGAATTTATAAAACAAAAAATTCAAAATTCATAGGCGAATTTTTTAATGATAAATTTAATGGAATTGGAATTGAATTTTATTCAAATGGCGAAAGATTTGAAGGCGAATTTAAAAATGGAAAAAAAAATGGAATTGGAATTTTTTATACAAAAAATAAAAATTTAATTTATTTATGTAAATATAAAAATAATATTTTAATTAATCAAATTTTACAAGAAAAAAAAAAAGATTTTTTAATTTATTATGAAATAAAAAATTCTAAATTTAATTATTCAATTAAATTTATAAAAAATAATATTAAAATTGAAAATTTGTATTTAAATAATGAAAAATATTTTGAGATTTTTTATAAAAATAATATGAAAATTTATGAATGTTTTATTAAAGATAATAAAAAAAATGATAAAGGAAAAATTTATTTTAATAATAAATTATTGTATGAAGGTTATTTTTTAAATAATCAAAAACATGGAATTGGAAAATATTATTTACAAAATGGCGATAAATTAATTGGAAATTGGAAAGAAGGAAAATTAAATGGAATTGTATTAAAATTTATTAAAGAAAAAAATATTTGGATTAAATTAGAATATAAAAATGGAATTTTAATTGAAAATTAAATATTTTTTTTTTATTTTCTCAATAAAAAAATTAATAATTATTTTTATTTTAAAATTATAATAAAATTTCTTCAAAATAAATTTTTTTTTCAATAAAATTTTAAAATTTTATTAATTAAAAATTTAAATTCAATTGAAGCAACAATAAAATCAAAATTAATATTAAAATAAACATTATAAAAAAAATTTTTTTTATAAAAACATCAAAAAATTAAACAAAAATTTTCATTTAATTTTGTAATTAAATTTTAAAAAAATTTTTTTTGTAAAATTTTTATTAAATGAAATTTTTTTTCAAATTCTATTTTATTAATAAAAAAACTTTCATTTGAAAAATTTTCAAATGAAATTTTTTTTGATTTTGTTAAATTTTTAAATTTTTTTTGATTTTTAATTTAAATTTTTTATTATTATTAAATCAAAATCTAAACAAATTTCAAATAAAATTTTTTCTTTTTTTGAACCAATTTTAATCGAAATTAAATAATTTTATTAAAAATCAAAAAATTTTCTTTTATTAAATTTAATGAAATAAAATTCGAATTTTTAATGAAAAACAAATAAAAAAATTATTATTTTTTCATTTATAAATTTAATATTTATTTATATTTACATTAAAAATACATTATTTAATTAATTATTATCAAACAAACTTTTTGGTGTTTTCATAGTAATTAAATTCCAAATATTTTTAAATTTCCATTTCGCATTCAAAATTTCATTAATTTCATTAGCAACATTTTCATTTTCATTATTAAAATTTTGTTTATTCAAACTATGAATTTCTTTCAATCGCAAATTTTTTCCTGTTCTTTTGCATTGCGAAATAAAATTCCCAAACACAAAAACAAATAAAAAAACAGTCGCAGTAAGAAAAATTAAAGAAAAATTATTATAAAAAAAAGGAAAATCAATAATAAAATATTTTTTTCTATTCAAATAAAAAATCAAAATTAAAATAAATTCACACAAACCACAAAAAAAAAAAAAAAAATAAAAATTAAAAAAAACAAAAAAAAAAACAAAATTCAAAACAAAAATAATCAAATCAATAATAAAAATTATTTTATAATTAAAAAACATCATTTTCGTCAAATTAAAATCAAACAAAAAATAAACATAAATTAAATGATAAATTAACATTAAACAAACAAAAAAAGAAACAAAAGAACCAAAAAATAAAAATAAAAAAAAATTTTTGTAATTTCGAATTCCAACACAATTTGAAATGTAATTACAATGATGATCAAATCCTAAAACACAATTATCACAAATTGAACAATGAGAAGCTCTCGAAGGACGAATAATTTCACATGTTATGCAAGGACGAGATTGATAAAAAAATGGATGAGATTTGTCTAAATATTTCGAATTAAATTCGTCGTTCAGTTTTTTTATTAGATTCTGACGGTTTTTTGAGGATTGAATTATTTTTGATTGAAGGGAATTTTTATTATTATTATTATTATTAATTTCGTTTGTGTTTGAATTTGAGTGATTATTATTTTGAATATTATTTTTTATTATTAATTTATTATTATTATTGTTTTCATTATTATTATTTTCATTATTATTATTATTTATTATTAATTTATTATTATTATTAATTTCATTATTATTATTAATTTCATTATTATTATTATTATTTTCATTATTAATATTATTATTTTCATTATTATTATTATTATTTTCATTATTATTTTCATCATTATTTTCATCATTATTTTCACTATTATTAATTTCATTTTCTTTTATTTCATTCAAAATTTTTTTAATATCATCAGGCATTTGAAAATCTTTACAATTTCTGGGAATAATTCCCGGTTCTTTAAAGAAGCAAAGTAAATAATTCCCTAACATCAAAACAAAAAAAAATATTACTATTAAATAAACACTAAAATGATAAAAATCATTCAAAAAAATAATACACAAAATTAACAAAATCACAAAAAAAATTGACAAAAAAATAACAATAAAAATCGTATTAGAAATTCCAAAAATGAATTTTTTATTACAAATTTTAACATTTAAATTTTTTCCATAATTTTTTTTCATAAAATTTAATTAAAAAAATATTAAATTTAATTAATTTATATTAAAAAATTAAACGAATTTTTTTGAAAAAAAATTTTTATTTTTTTTTATTAAAATTTTATTTTGCGCTGATAATTTTTTCTCTATTTATTTTTTTTCTTTCAATGAATAATTTTAAATCATTAATATT
>JAEEGL017425815.1_pt1 | contig 10050 bp, 7 predicted proteins | sample 9134231 | NCBI WGS metagenome assembly JAEEGL01 (sample SAMN16246548, study PRJNA631951) | gut metagenome | biome: gut microbiome; feature: rumen; material: fiber-attached | host: Bos | place: Iran: Karaj | collected 2018-10 | reverse complement strand
TATGAGCCGGTTGAATTTTTCCGTAAACACGGCAATGCTTTCCCCTGAACCGGCCGGAGCAGCCCCCTCCGAGGAAAACCAGAACATCAGGAAACAGAGGAAGGTTGAAGCGGTAAATACCGTAATGTAATACAGCTTTTCGTCCCTCAGGGAGCCGTCAGGCTCAAAGATGTTATCAAAGAGACTCACCCCCCGTCCGCGAAGCTGTACGATAATCGTGTCAACAGTCAGGCGGGGAACGGTCGAAACGAGGTAGAAGGTTTCTTCACGGTTTCCGGCAAGATGACTGATGATGAGTGCGAGGGCATCCCTCCGTTTTCCCTCCCGGAACAGCGCCTGCGTTTCCTGCAGGACAGCTGCCAGATGGGAAAAGACTCGCTCGTCCATCGCTTCTATCAGGGCATCTTTGGTCTTAAAGTGCTTGAAAATGGCAGGCTTGCTTATGCCGACCCGGGAGGCAATTTTTGACAGGGAAACATTCTCAAAGACGTAATCCCGGTAAAATGAGAATGCGGCCTCTATGATCCGCTCCCGCGTTCCGGATCGGGAGGTTTTTGTGACGGTACATCCTTGTGCCATATCGCAGCTCCATCCATTACGATAGTTACCGTCTGTTCGGTAACTAAGCTACTATAGCAACTGCTGCACAGCATGTCAAGCAGGTATTTTTTCCTACAGGACAAGGTATTTTTGAAAGCAAAACAAGTTATTTTTGTCCACGGGACACGTTGTTTTTGAAAGCAAAATAAGTTATTTTTGCCCGCCGGACACGTTGTTTTTGCCTCGTTCGACCTCAGCGGGCCTCATTCTGCTCCAGCGGGCCTGAACCGATCCCTTGAAAAAAACGATTATTGCATATAGAATAAAAAAGCTATGGTACATAAAAGGATAGAGCTTCCCGCCCGGGAAATTGCAGGAGGAAAGGAAAAACGATTCATTCCATCCTTGACGACCTATATAATTGAAAACAACGATGAAATAGACAGAAACAGGCGCCGTCCCATCGTCATTATCTGTCCGGGAGGCGCTTACGGCTTTAAGAGCTTTCGTGAGGCAGAGCCTGTCGCCCTGCGCATGATGGCACTGGGGTTCAATGCATGCGTATTGGACTATTCGGTAACCCCGATGGACTTCCCCGCAGCCTTCATTGACCTGTGCGAGGGGGTCTTTTACGTCAGGAAGCATGCGGCCGAACTGAACAGCTCGCCGGATAATATCGTTGTCTGCGGTTTTTCTGCCGGCGGCCATCTTGCGGCAAGCCTTTCCGTCTGGTGGGATTCCGGCATGGTCGAACAGTACCTTCCCTACAAGCGCGATGAGGTAAAGCCGAATGCCCTTCTCCTTGGCTATCCCGTTATATGTTCAGGAACGTTTGCCCACCAGGGGTCAATAGCGAACCTCCTCGGTGCGAAATTCGGTATTTCAGAGTTGATGGACAAGGTTTCTCTCGAAAAAAACGTTTCTGCCTCAACGCCTCCGACGTTTATCTGGCATACCGCTGATGATGATTGCGTTCCCGTTCAGAATACGCTGCTGTTTACGGCTGCACTCGCTCAGCATGGCGTTCCCTTTGAGTGTCATGTTTTCCGCTCCGGCTGTCATGGATTAAGCCTGGCAAATCGGGAAAGTGCCGGAACCCAGGTTCAAATTGAAAACGATGTCTCCATCTGGCCGGAACTTTTCCAAAAATTCATACACGGGCTTTTCTATGCAGGAAAGGAAAGGGCGTGAAACTTTACTTTTGTCCCTAAGCAGTTTATAATATAGTGAATTTGTGCCGATAAAGACAAAGAGGGAATGTATGAACGCAGTAAAAACAGATTCGATTACTTCAGAGCAGAAATTTACAGCTGATGTGATGCTAGATAAGAGTTTTTTACTCCTCCCCTCGGGCTGTGTCTTTACGGAAGACCAGATCAAAGACCTGTCGGAATGGGGCTTTACCGAAGTCTATACGGACGGAAAGACCATTGTCCCAGTCAGTGCCCCGCAGCAGGCTGACGCCCAGAAAGCAGGAGGAGCCGGCAAGGGCATTTCAAACAAGCTGGCCGCAGATATCGATGCAAAAACAGAGACGGTAGATGTCAATGACTTCATAGCCGGCGGTGAGGAAAGGTCCGCAGGTCCGGCAGCACAGTCTGAAGCGGCAGAACAGCCGGATGTTCCTGTTGCAGAAGGCGAAAGCAACGAGGAAGGTACCGTTTCCATCAGTGGCGAAGCGTATGAAAAAGCAAAGGTAAAATACCGGGAGTTTGCAGAATACATAAACTCCGTGTATACCTTCTATGCAACGAACAAGAGCTTTAATTCCAGCGAAATCACGCAAAAAATGGGGGAACTGTGCCGTTTTGTACGCAGCAACCGCCGTCATGTGCTGCGAATCATTTCCACACCGGAAATGAACGAGAAGAACTTTCTTGTTAACCACAGCCTGCGCAGTACGATTGTCGCCGTTGCCGTTGCCCAGCAGCTTCAGTTCCCGGAAGACAAACTGGTAGAGCTTGCAATAGCCTGTATGCTGCATGAAATCGGAATGATCCTGCTGCCGCCCCAGCTCTACATGAACGACAAGCCCCTTTCACAGCCTGAAAAGATCATGATGAACACGCATCCGATCGTCAGCTTCAACATTCTCAAGCAGGCAAACTTTTCCCTCAACATCCAGCTTGCCGTTCTGGAGCATCATGAACGGATAAACGGTTCGGGCTATCCCCGCCATGTTACGGGCGACAAAATTTCCCTGTATGCAAAGATAATCGCCCTCTCCTGTTCATTCGAAGCAATTTCAGCACCCCGGGAATACCGGGACGAACGGTCAACGTTTGAAGCGCTGATTGAACTGCTCCGTAACTCAAACCGCCAGTATGACGATACCGTCACGAAGGCTCTGCTCTACAGCATATCCCTCTATCCGATCGGCGTATATGTCTATCTTTCAAATGGAAAGATTGCACAGGTTGTTGACGTCGCAGAAGGAAACCCGAAGACACCGTTTGTGCAGGTAATCGGAGCAGGAACACCGGAAGCTCCCTTCCAGATTGACGGTACAAAGACAAAAATCATGCGCGTCCTCAACAAGAACGAAGTTGAGGATATGCTCAAAGCCATCAAGAAGATGGCTGAAAAGAAATAGCCGAAGCTCCCGTCAGGACAGGGCCCAGGCAAACCGCAGGCATTGCGGGTAAAGCCGGTGCAATGTCACCTGCGGCAGCCTATGAAATTGCCTTGTTGATTGCCTCAAGGCGGTCAATAACGGCCAAAAAAGCAGCAACGACAGCCGGGTCAAACTGATGCCCGGCTTCTTTTTTTATCTCGTTGATCGTATCCTCGAGCGACCACTCGGCCTTGTAATAGCGCCGGTGCCTGAGCGCGTCATACACATCCGCAAGGGCAACAATCCGGGCTGCAAGGGGAATCCGTTCACCGACATACGCCTGTTCCGTCATCATGGGCATAAAGGATTCCGGTTCATAGGCATTATAGTCAAAACCGGCAGGAAAGCCGACCGTTCCGCCTTCCCAGCGGTCATGGTGATGCAGGCAGACGTCCAGCGCCATCTGGTCCAGATCATTTTCAACCGGCGTAAAAATCTGCGCACCGATGCAGGTATGCCCCTTCATGACAGACCGCTCTTCATCCGTCAAAAGTCCCTCTTTCTTCAGAATCCGGTCGGACACAGCAACCTTGCCAACGTCATGGCACTTGGCGGCAAGCTTCAGGTTGTCCCGGAAGCGGTTCCGCTCATTTTCGGGAATGCCTTTGTCCACAGCGTAGCGGTCATAGATTTCAAGTGAAAAGCTCGAAACCCTGTCTACATGAGAACCTGTCTCACGAGGATCCCGGTAATTCGCCATCTTCACCAGACGTTCTATCAGCTGTTTGGTAAAATAGGCGTACTCAAAAACCTGGGTAACACTCTCCGCAAAGTAGGAGATGTAAAACTCCGTTTCCTTGCTGAAGGGAATAACATTTCCCTCCTCGTCCATCGCATTGATAATCTGCATGACGCAGGGAACCGTTCCATTCGACAGGGAAAAGGGCATAGTCAGCATTGACGTGGTATGGTAGCCCGTCGTAATGTCATTTGTCTTGTCAAAGTTGTAAGGGCGTTTTACGAGCCCGTCCCCGTCCATGATGTACTCATCCATATTGTATACATCAGGGATATTGACGGTCGTCTTCTTGAGAGCGCTGTAGCCTGATATGGAACGGGCGTTGACAGGAACAATAAAGGAGACATAGGGAAGCTTTTCGCCCGGTTCCAGCTTACGCAGCTGTGTGTCATTCTGGCTGTACAGAATTTTCAGCTGATTCTTCTCTTCATCAAAATCATAGATAGATCCAGCATCTGCGTTTGCTATCCGCCGGGCAGCAGTCAGCGTATTCTCCAGCAGAATATCGATATCTTTAATGGTTGCCAGCTGCTGACGTATTTCTGTAATCTGTTTGAGCTTACTTTCATTCGGACTAAAAGATATTTCCACCATTACTTTGTATTGTATATTCTTACGGACATTATTGCAAGCAGTAACTAATGGAAACGGATGGGCGGAAAACGGGCGCAGGAAGGCCCCGCCGGACGGATATTTGCACGCCTTGAGTGGCCGGCCTTACGAAGTCCCCTTACGGATGAGGGCAAAAAACAGCGGTCCCGCCCCACCGCTCCGATCAGGAAGAATCTGCAGTCCCCATTCCGTCTCCTCGGCCTGTAAAAACGTCGTCCGCAGAAGTTCTGCCGCATCACACGAGCCCTCATTGCCGGCAGTCAGCGCGCCCGAAAAGCTGCTAAGCCGCGCTTCAAAGCTTTCAGCCATCGCAGTCCGTTCTATCCGGCGGGCATCCGGGAATTTCTTGAACAGGCGTGAAAGCACACCGTCGTTTTCATCGGGAGCAAGTGCACAGGTTGCGTACAGGAGAAAACCGTCATCCTGCAGGAGGCGGAATGCCGAGGAAAGCAGGGCCCACTGTCGTGCAGCAAGCGACTTAACACGGGCAGCAGACCACTGGGCAAGGTATTTCCCGTCACCAAGGACATGCCGTTCGCTCGAACAAGGGGCATCAAGGAGGATTGCAGAAAAGGCATCTGTCTCCCTCCGGCACCAGACAGCTCCATCACGACAGCTTGTCATAATACGTTTCTGCAGCGGTTCGGGCAAGGAGGATGCAATCACACTGTCCAAACGGAATTTCCTATCTGGCGAAAGCTCATTACTATGCAAGGAAGCACCTTCAGGCAGCCCTCCCGCAAGGACGAGGCTTTTCCCGCCGGGAGCGGCACAGAGGTCTAAAACCCTGTCATCAGTCCGAAGTGGAAGGCAGAGGGCCGCACATACACTTGCCGCATCGATGAAATAGGGCTGGCAGACAGTATCCGCACAGCTGAAGTCAAGCCGAATATAGAGCGGATCCCGAGATAAGGATTCCTTGAGGACTGGCCAGCGGGAATGAAAGAGAGCCGCATAGTACGACTCAAACCCCTCTTTACCGGTCAGCTTCTGTCTGAGGGCTGCATCCTTCTGCTTCACCGTGTTCCTCCCCTGAAACGATCATTGTAAAACGCAGTTCCCCGTTTTTTTGCATCCAGGAACGTCTTGAGACGGAAATAATCAGTCCCCCGCTGATCAATAAGGGAAACTTCAACAAGCTGCTGCGTACCGTCAGCAGCTTCCTGCGTCCGGAGCAGACCAGCACGAAGCTTAAACAGGACCAGCTTTTGGAGCGCTTCATGCAGGATTTCGGCAAAGGAGGCATCATATTCTGCCTCGTCCAGCAGGGCACAGGCACATTCCTTAAAATACTTATCAGACAGCATCAGAACATCCGCACCGGCCCGGACAGCCTGAACCGCAAGATCCTTCCGGTCAAATGAAGAAAGAGCCCCCATGAAAATATCATCGCTTATCACGAGCCCTTCATAACCGAAACGTCCCCGTAGGATTTCCGTAATCCACTTCCGGCTTAAGACAGCAGGATTATCCGGATCAACAGAAGGAACAACAGCATGAGACATGAGCACTGCAGCGGGAGCAGATGTTAAGACAAACGAAAAAGGAAGGTCCAGGGAAAACGCAAGCTCTTTTTCACCGGCAGCAATCACAGACACTCCAGTGTGCGGATCAGTAGCGGAGTTCCCGGGAAAATGTTTAACCGCGCACATAACCTGCTGTAGCTGATATGCACGTACTGCGGCAGAACTGAACGCAGCGGCTTCAGCTGCAGGACCATAGATCCGCCGGGAAAGAAAATCACCATTATAAGCAGCCGCAGCCTCAACGACAGGTGCCAGATTGAGGTCAAAACCAAGTGCAGCCATCTGCTCGCCCTGTAAGGAATAAAGCTTTGATGCCTCAATCGGAGTAAGGTTCTGCGCAACAAGATACGGTGACGGGAGGGAACTTGTCAGATCCCTCAGACGATTCACGCCGCCACCTTCCTGATCAATCGCTATATAGGGGCGAGGTACATGATGGTGTGTGCAATAGTTTGCAATCGCCTGAGTAAAGGCGATGACTTTGTCTGCAGAAGTAGCAACATTATACGAAAAAAAAAGGCAGCCCCCCGGTACAAGGGGATTTCCTGCATCATCATATTCCAGTGCCCGGTAGTATTCACAGCCATCGATATTAACAAGGAACAACAGTGAAACCCGCTGCAGGGGACTCAAGGAATGCAGATACGCCTCTACAGGCTCACGCAACTGCAGAGCAGGCTCAGAGAAAACGGGACATACAATACACCATACAAGTGCAAGCAGGGATAAAAAAGACAGCTTGCCGGTATTACGGGCGAGACCTGTCATACACCCTCAAAATTGAATAAGACTCAGACGCTATGGATGGAGATGGAGCCAGAAGGACATCAAAAGCATATAAAATAGAATCATACCCGTCCTTAAGGATATTATTCAACCCAACGATGATTATGGAACTGGCACCCGTTTCTTCAAAACGATCCTTAATATACGAGTTTATATCCTTTTCTTGTGCATCCTTAAAATCTTTATCCCATGAAAACAGCTTTGTACTTTGTCCTGTCTCAAAACTCTTGTATTCATAGTCGGGAGCAAAGAAAACAAGCGCATAGTTTTCATGAGCACATGGCAGGTAAATGCTTTCCTTATGATCAATATTTGCTTTCATATAAGAAGCGGTCAAACCTGCAGTAGAAAAAGCATGATTCCAATCTTTCACGTTTACAGAAGGATTGAAGGCAGCAATTGAAAAAAGAAGCAAAAGAATTGATCCCGCTTTAGGTTCCAACTGCCAGAGGACAAGGACAAACACAAAGAACCACATCCAAGCCCGACTCGGAATTGAAGCTCCATACAGCAGGATTGCAAACAAAATCATCCAGAGAACGGAAAGCTCAAGGATAAGTAAAAGCTCGCCCTTCCTGATCCACGCAAGATAATGCAGCCCTACAAGGATACAGAAAAGAATCAAAAACTGAGAAAAAGACGAAAGATCTAATGCAAGGAAAATCTCAATACAGACATCGAACAAGTTTTCAATGCTCAATGCATGTCCGGAATGAACCAACGAAGAACTTCCAAATGCGGGAGCAACCTGACAAAATGCAAATAAAACAAAAGCTATAACGAGTATAAGCGCTAAAAGCCTTCGTTTTCGTTCATGAGATTCGAGCTCTTTCCACGGCAAAAGGATATCAACAAAAAAGGCATCTGCCGTCAATACGGCAACCAACCCTTCTGCATACGAATGGCTGTTTGCAAGCAGGCCGATCAGAATGGCATAGCAGAAAGGATGTGAAGTCCGCTGCTTAAAAAGAAAAGCAATTGCAAAAACACAGAAAGCAAAGATGCAGTAACAGCGGGAGATAACAGGATAATAATATGCCATCGGAACCGTAAAAACAAACGCAGCTTTCGCATACATATTGAACGGTGCCTTAAGCAGGAAAAAGACTACGCAACCTCCCATTATGATATAGGAAATAAGATTCAGCGTCAGTGTCGGAAACCCCAGTTTTGCGAATGGAAAAAGCAGATAAAACCAAGGAACAAAATGCCCCTCATTGCGCATTTCATAAAAGATTCCTGCAGGTGAATTGAACTGAGCTATAAGCCAGGCCTGAACTTCATCCCGCCACGGTTCATGGAGCAGTACTGACGCACCACAAAAAACAAGCCACGCAAGAAAAACAAAACACAAAAAAAACTGATCAAACTGCCGCCGCTGCGGCGCCCCAAGCCAATTCCGGATCAGAAAGGAAAAAAGCAGGAAAGACGGAAGAATCAGCTTCCCGCCCCATTCAATGAAACGTCCTTTCCAGAGCGCTTCAGACAGCTGTTTTCCTGCAAGACGGTCTCCCAAAACAAGCAGGGCTGTCTGGAAAGGCGGAAGCATGAGACATACGCCCAACAGAAAACAAAGGCAGGCCAGACACTTAAAGACAGGAGAATGCAGAAATGTTACGAGCTTTTCCTTGTACGGCAAACTAGTCATCTGCATGTACTCCATACTTTGACGTAACAACATCATCAGTCAGCATTTCCTCTTCCTTTTGATTCTCATCCTTCCAGTTTTCCAGGCGATGCTCCTTGAGCCGTTCCAGAACTTTTTCCTTCTTCATGGCCTCCCTGACCAGTTCCTTCTTTTTTTCAGCCTCAATCTGGAGCATGGCAAGCCGTTCTTCGCAGGCATCTTTTTTTTGATTTAGGAAAACAATATAGCCGTGGCCGTTTGCAAAACTCGTAATATCACTGCTCGCATCCATAGCAGCCTGAATTTTAACCCGCTGGGATGCAATCAACTTGAGCTGCCGGTGCTCTGCCGCTATCTGAGAATTTATCTTCCCCAGCTCAATTTCTGCTTGTTTCAGCTGGAAAGAACGGAGGTCTAGGATTTTTTGCAATGAATAGCGGAAACGCTTCATGAAGGACTTCTGTCAGCACCCCGCAATCAGTATCTGGCACCAGCCGGCATTTCAGGGAACTCATCTTCAGGAATTTCCACACCGCTCAACACAGAAAGCCGCTGCAAAGTATCCTCTATGGTACAATGCTCACTTTCAGCCTGACAGAGGAACTCCTCAATCGCATCATGTTTGTCTATCGCTTCATCAATCTCAGGCGAATTCCCTTTCTGGTAGACACCCGCAAGAATCATTTCCTCTTGCTGGGCATAATCAGCCATCCAGCGCTTAACGGTCTGTGCAGCCTTGAGCGTACAGGGACCGGAAACCCGCTTGGTAAGACGGCTGATGCTGGAGAGAATATCAATTGCTGGATAGTGCTGCTTCTGTGCCAGCTGCCGTTTCAGGATGATATGACCGTCTAGCGTTCCGCGAACCTTGTCTGCAATCGGCTCATCCATATCATCACCATCAACAAGAACCGTATAGAACGCCGTAATACTTCCCTTATTGTTCGTTCCTGTCCGCTCAAGCAGCTTTGGAAGCATATCAAACACACTCGGCGGATAACCCCGCTGGGCAGGAGGTTCACCGGTTGCCAAACCGATTTCACGCTGAGCATGGGCAAAACGGGTCACGCTGTCAAACATAAGCATGACATCCCTTCCCTGATCACGAAAGTATTCAGCAATAGCCGTCGTCACATATGCGGCACGGAGACGTGCAATGGAAGGCTGATCGCTCGTTGATACAACAACAACAGACCGCTTCAAACCTTCCACACCGAGATCGCGGTTAATAAAGTCCATGACTTCACGTCCACGCTCTCCAATGAGGCCGATTACATTTACATCTGCATTTGTATTTCGGGCAATCGTAGAAATCAGTGTGCTTTTACCGACACCAGAACCAGCAAATATACCAATACGCTGGCCCTTCCCTACCGTCAAAAGCCCGTCGATCGCGCGAACTCCCGTCACGATTCGTTTCTTAACCGGAGCCCGTTCCATCGGATTCGGCGGACTGGCAATGGCAGGATAAAAATCTTCAGCAGCAAGATCGCCTTTTCCATCGTAGGCTTTACCGGTAGCATCGATGACACGCCCCAGCAATCCGGGACCAACAGGAACCTCAAGCACATGGCCCGAGGCTACGACCGGGTCACCAACTTCAATG
>JAEEGL016865998.1_pt1 | contig 10050 bp, 6 predicted proteins | sample 9134231 | NCBI WGS metagenome assembly JAEEGL01 (sample SAMN16246548, study PRJNA631951) | gut metagenome | biome: gut microbiome; feature: rumen; material: fiber-attached | host: Bos | place: Iran: Karaj | collected 2018-10 | reverse complement strand
CTTTCATCATAAATTTTAAGCGGAACCGGAAATGGATGCCCGTCTTTTCCGCCATGAGCAAAACTAAACCGTGCAGGATCCGTAAATCTCGAAGGAGTCCCATAAATTACTTCGCTCACTAAAGTTAAAGACTGTAATGTTCTCGGTCCAAGTCCAGGAGTTAAAAGAAGGCTTTCAAAATCAGACGGCTGGTTTTCGTATGCTGCAGCAAGCACGCCGCCCAATCGTTTTAAATTCACATCCTCTGGCTTAACTTCATGGTGAGAAGGCAATACAATACTTCGCCCAACAGTTTTTTCCTGTATAGCTTTTATCTCCTTCAGGACCAGGCCGGGACTTTCTTCTGAAATAGTTAAAATTTTTTCTCTGGCTTCTTTTGCACTGGAATCAGTTAAGTTTAATATCAATCCCTGATTTTCACCCGTTACTGCTGCGTGAGGTTCTTCTACAAAAGACTTTAACCCCTGCGACAGCCAGTGATATCTTCTGGCAGTTTTTGTTTTTACATTCATCCCCTGCTGAACAACAGCCCAGTCACCTTTGTCGCTGAGAATAAAATTATGCTGATACAACTGAAATCCGTCCTGAATGGCAGTGTTATCAACCTTCGCACAAAGCTTACTCGCACGCACAAGACTGTCTCCGTCTAAGCCTGTTCTGTCACACAAATACATAAGCTGTTCGGGAGTCTGCCTTGAATATTTTCCTCTTCCGCCACAAATGCAAAGCCCAAACTCTTTCGCCCTTGCATTTATTCCCCGCTTTAAAGCATACATTACGCTTGTAGTTATTCCGCTTGAATGCCAGTCCATTCCTAAAACAGCACCAAGCGACTGAAACCACAAAGGGTCACTTAAACGGCGAAGAACTTCTTTCTGTCCATAAGAAATTAGAAGAGCTTCTACAATCTGTACCCCCAGATCACGCATTCTGTCCGCGAGCCACTTTGGAACAGTTCCGTGATGTAAGGGTAAGTCAGCATGTCCTGTGCGTTTCATAAAGTTAATCGAAACTGTTTGTTATGCAAGCAGCAGGAATTCTTTGTAAGCAAGATATGCTTGTTCAATGTCGTAGCGGGAAGTAATTTCCCATGGAGCATGCATACTGAGAACAGCAACACCGGCGTCCAGAACATACATTCCGTACTTTGCAGCAAGATATGCAATTGTTCCGCCGCCACCCTGATCTACTTTTCCAAGTTCTGCCATCTGGAATTTTATGTTTTTAGCATCAAGCACATTCCTTAACATTGCAATAAATTCAGGGCTTGCATCGCTTGCACCAGATTTTCCTCGGCTTCCTGTGTATTTATTGAACACGATTCCACCGCCTAAGAATGAAGCATTTTCTTTATCATATAAATCAGCATTCATTGGATCGTATGCGGAGTTTACATCACTTGAAAGCATATACGAATTATTCAAACATCTTCTGACCTTTAATTCACTGTATGTTTCTTCGGTTCTCGAAATTAATTCAGCAACTGCATTTTCGAAAAAGTGAGATGCCATGCCGGTAGCACCAACACTGCCAATTTCTTCTTTATCAACACACAGACAGCAGGTAGTTCTTTTAGTTGCAGCTGAATCAAACATAGCCTTGCATGAAGTAAACGCACAAGACCTGTCATCCTGGCCGTATGCAAGAATCAGTGAACGGTCAAAGCCCAGATCTTTTGCATTTCCAGCAGGAACAATTTCGAGCTCTGCACTCTGGAAATCATCTTCTTCTATATTATACTGAGACTTTAATAACGCCAGGATATTTTTCTTTACAGTTTCAGTTTCTTTCTTTTCACCGGAATTCTTTTCATCCTTTTTTTCACCAGGATTTCCACTGCCAAAAATCAAATCAAGATTTTCACCCGCAATAAAGTCGGCAGCATTTTCCTTCATCTGCTTTTGTGCAAGGTGCGGCAGAATATCTGAAATACAGAAAACAGGATCCTCTTCTTTTTCACCAATCGTGATGTTTACAACAGTGCCGTCCTTTTTACATACAACACCGTGAAGGGCCAAAGGAAGCGTTACCCACTGATACTTTTTGATTCCGCCATAATAATGCGTATTCAGATACACTAAAAAATCTTTTTCGTATAAAGGGTTTTGTTTTACATCAAGACGAGGGGAATCAATGTGAGCCCCAAGGATGTTCATTCCGTTTTCAAGAGGCTCACTTCCCAAGTTAAACAAAGCAACTGATTTATCAAATTTTTGAATGTAAACTTTATCGCCTGCCTTCAGTTTGCCGCAGGAAAGTAAATTTTTGTAGCCGTTTTCTTCAGCAAGATCGATGATATTCTTTGCACATTCGCGCTCAGTCTTACCGTTATTCAAAAAATTTTTGTATAAAGAAATTATATCTTCCATAAAAAACTCCTTTTTTTAATAGGATAATTTTTTTTTATGGAAAGAACAACAACTTAAAATACGTTTTATATTGAATAATAAATTGCGAAGAAATGCAGAATACTTCCTGCCAGAGTAAACAGGTGGAAGATGCTGTGACTCCACTTAAATTTATTCATTAAGAAAAATACAATGCCGGCAGAATATACAATGCCGCCAAATAAAATCATTCTTTTACATAAAACTGAAAGTGTCTGTCCAACAGGATAGAATGAAAAGATTGAAATTATAAGCCAGCCAAGCAAAATGTATGAAAATACACTGAATGCCCTCATTCTTGCGCCAAGTGCAAAATACATGAATGCCAGGAATATACAAACACCCCAGATTAAGCCGGTAATGATTAAGCCTGTGTTTCCTGAAATCCGTGTCATAACGAAAGGTGTATAAGTTGCAGCAATTAAAAGATAAATTGAAACGTGTGTTAAAACGCTGAAAAAGCTTCTTGAAACTTTAGAAGGAATTGCGTGATACAAAGTTGACATTAAATATGAAATAAACAAGGTTGCACCGAATAAAACAAAACTTACAACGCACAAAGATTTATCTACATTTACAGGTGCATGTGTTACTGAACGAACCGCAAGTAAAATTATTGCAGCAACACTTAAGCCTGCGCCGATTCCGTGAGAAATTGAATTAAACAATTCCTCTCCCAAAGAATATGGCCTGAGCTGTTTAGAATTATAGGCAACCCTTGCATTTGCTTTCTGGATTCTGAGTTCTTTCTTATACTGTTTTTCGGCAGCCTTTGCTTTTGCTCTTTCTGGATTCTGAGCATACTCCATCTTAACTTCTCTGATTTTTTCTTTTGCCTGAGTTTTTATAGTTTTTATTGCAGCCTTCTTTTTTGCACTTAATGATTTTCTTGTAATTCTTCCTGAAATATTTGCCATTTTCTCCTCCATATATCCTTAGTCTTTATATAATTGAGCAATTTTATCTTTATAAATATTTGCAACTCTATGTCGCATCATTTCCTGCTTTGCACTTAATTCTACACCAACTTCAAATGGTTTTGTAATAACTGCAATTTTATTTATTCTCTCAAATGCCTTGAATCCGTTTTTAGGATTTATGTTTTCTGCAATTTCTTTTTCCAGTAATTTCTTAATCTCTTCACTTTGAGCAAGTTCTTCATAAGTCTTATAGGAAAGAGAATTTTCTTTTGCGTACATTTCAATGTCTTCTTTTGAAGGTAAAATCAATGCGACTAAATAGCGCTGATCGATTCCCTTTTCGTTTGTACCGAATACAATTGATGCAGCAATATAATGCGATTCATTCATTTTAGATTCTATTGGAAGCGGTTCAATGTTTTCGCCGCCCATCAATACGATTGTATCCTTCTTTCTGCCCCTGAGCTGAATCTCGTTATCAACAGTTAAAATTGCAATGTCACCGGTGTCAAACCAGCCGTCAACAGTCATAACTTTTTCGGTTAAGTCAGGACGCTGATAGTAGCCGACCATCACGTTATCACCCTTGATTTGCAGATTGCCTTTTTTACATTTGCCTAAAATCATTCCGTCATCATCAACTATACGCACCTGAATGCCGCGCAAAGGAGTTCCAACATTTCTGTAAACAGGACATGCCAAAGGTCTTACACTGATAATCGGGGCAGTTTCAGTGAGTCCGTATCCTTCTACAACATTTACGCCGATTGACCAGAAAAAATCATCAATGTTTTCAGGGAATGCTCCACCGCCGGCAATTCCACCACGGAAGTTTTTACCAAGCATTGCCTTTATCTTTTTGAACACTAAAAGATTTCCTACAAGTTTCACCAGCCACAAAAGCACCCACGGAATAAATAAAATAATCCACCATAAGCCTGTGTATTCAATTTTAAACCTTGACTGTGTTTTTCTGAGCTTACGGTCTATCTTGCTCCAAAGCTGAGCCTCTGCCACAAAGAATCTGAAGAGGTCATATACAAAGCCCCCTGTCTTTTTCATCTTGTGCCAGATTCCGTCATAAACTGCTTCCCAAACGCGGGGAACTGCAGGCAAAAGATACGGATTAAGCTTCTGTAAATCGGCAAGCATATATGAACCGATTGGTTTACTGTAACAGATTGCACCGCCCTGAGTGATGATTACATATTCACAGGCTCTCTGGAATGCGTGCCATACAGGAAGAACACACAACGCTCTTTCGCCGGGATTTATATAAATGCGTTCTACAACTTCATCAAGCTGGGTAATAAAATTTTTATGAGTAAGCATTACGCCTTTTGGAGTACCAGTTGTTCCTGAAGTAAAAATGATTGAAGCAAGGTCGTCTTCTTTGCCTTTTTCAAGTTCATTTTCTACTACATCAGGATTTTGGATGCGCCATTTGTGACCTTCTAAAACTAATTCTGAGAAAGAGAAATATTTTAATTTTTGACCCTTGCAGTTTTCTTTTATTTCTTCATCAATCTGGTCAAAAGAAATGATTGTATGAACCTTTGGAAGATTCTTTATAATGTTTAAAATCTTTTTTACCTGGCTTTGATTTTCTGCGATTACATATTCAACTTCTGCAAATGATAAAATATAAGACAGGTCGTTTTCGCTTGCATCACAGCCACGAGGGGTGTCTACACAACCTATAATTAAAAGACCCATGTCTGCCTGCTGCCATTCCCTGCGGTTATCAGAAATTAAACCGATTCTTTCTCCGCGTTTTACACCAAGACTTAAAAGTGCACCGGCAAAATCTAATGCTCCCTGATATAAATCATGATAATTATTGGAAACATATTCCCCGGATTTTAAGCGGGTTACCTGTGCTTCAATTTCAGGCCATCGTTCTGCAGATTTTTTCAGGATTTTAGGAAGAGTTCCTTCAGGTTTCATAAAACACCTCAATTATTATTTATGAAAAAATTATAGAAAAGCAAATTGTTTAAAACAATAAAAATACAGGCGAAAAGGAGGTTTATTGAAGAAAAAAGTCGCTTTATTACAAATATAAGTCGGTATTTTACAATAAATATTAGACAAATTATGGGATATTGTCATTTTAATATCTGGCTGCAACTGGCATTTTCGGAGGGGTATGGAGATTTACAAATGGCAGCAAAGTGATTTCTCACAGTTTATACAGGCAGGAATAAAAAAAAATTAAAAAAAACTATTGACTATTTTTTTTTGACACGATATAAGTATGGCCAATAGGCAAAGACGTCTTAGTAAGTATTTTGTTTTTACAGAATATTTTCTAAGGCGTCTTTTTTATTGCGGTTTACCACAAACCGTATAAACGACGGAAAGTTTTCTTTTCGTCCAGATATGGCAAAGGCGCTGTATTTTCTGTCTGGTGTACAACAGTCAGATTATGCAGCGTCTTTTTTATTAGCAAAAAAATAAACAATAGGAGAAAACAATGGAATCTCAGGTTACAGAAATTTTTGGAAGTTTGGTTTTTGATGAATCTACTATGAAAGCACGTCTTCCTAAAGAAACTTATAAGCAGCTTATGAAGACAATAGTTGGCGGCGAAAAGCTCGACGGAAATGTTGCTACAGTTGTTGCAAATGCAATGAAAGACTGGGCTATAGAAAACGGTGCAACACACTTTACACACTGGTTCCAGCCTCTTACAGGCATTACTGCTGAAAAACACGACAGCTTCATTCAGCCTGCAAGCGACGGAAAAGTAATCATGGAATTCTCCGGCAAAGAACTTGTACAGGGTGAACCAGACGCATCAAGTTTCCCAAGCGGCGGATTACGCGCAACATTTGAAGCACGCGGTTACACTGCATGGGACCCGACAAGCTATGCATTCATTAAAGACGGTACTTTATGTATTCCAACAGCTTTCTGTTCATATACTGGAGAAGCACTCGACAAAAAGACTCCACTTTTGCGTTCAATGCAGGCAATAAACAAACAGGCAGTAAGAGTTCTGCATCTTTTCGGCAATAAGGATGTTACAAGCGTAAAAACTACTGTAGGACCAGAACAGGAATATTTCCTTGTAGATAAAGATCTTTACGATAAGAGAGAAGATTTAATCTTTACAGGCCGCACTTTATTCGGTGCAAAATCACCTAAAGGACAGGAGCTTGAAGATCATTACTTTGGTATGATTAAACCTCGCGTTCAGGCATTCATGAAGGATTTAAACAAAGAACTCTGGAAGTTAGGAATTCTTGCAAAGACAGAACACAATGAAGTTGCTCCTGCTCAGCACGAACTTGCTCCAATTTTCAGCACAACAAACATTGCCTGCGACCACAACCAGCTCACAATGGAGATGATGAGAAAAGTTGCAAGCCGCCACAACATGGTTTGTCTCCTGCACGAAAAGCCTTTTGACGGTGTAAACGGAAGCGGTAAACACAACAACTGGTCTATTTCTACAAACACAGGAAAGAACCTTCTCGACCCGGGTGAAACTCCTGACCAGAACGCACAGTTCCTTTTGTTCCTCGTTGCAGTAATTAAAGCTGTTGATGAATACCAGGATTTGCTCCGTATTTCTGTTGCTTCTGCCGGAAACGACCACAGACTTGGCGCAAACGAAGCACCTCCAGCAATTGTTTCTATTTTCTTAGGCGATGAACTTACAGAAATTTTGGATTGCCTCGAACAGGGTAAACCATACGGAAAGCACGAAAAGCAGAAGATGGAAATTGGTGTTACTGTATTGCCTGTATTCAACAAAGATGCAACTGACAGAAACAGAACTTCACCATTCGCATTCACAGGTAATAAATTCGAATTCCGTATGCTTGGAAGTCAGGACTCAATTGCCTGTGCTAACATCATGATTAACACAGCAGTTTCTCAGGTTCTGTCTGAATTCGCTGATGAACTTGAAGGCTCAAAAGATTTCCAGAAGGATTTACAGTCACTCATCCTTAAGACATTAAAAGAACATAAACGAATTATCTTTAACGGAAACGGTTATGATGATTCATGGGTTAAAGAAGCTGAAAAACGCGGACTCTATAACTTAAGATCTACTCCAGATGCATTGGATCATCTTCTTGATGAAAAGAACATGAAAGCATTTGAAGCACAGAAGATTTTCAGTGAAAGCGAAATTAAATCACGCTATGAAATTCAAAATGAAAACTACAGCAAGATAATTAACATTGAAGCACTTACAATGATTGATATGACTAAAAAACAGATTCTTCCTGCTGCACAGAAATTTGCACTTAGTCTTTCAAACACAATTTCTGCTTTAAGCGCTGCAAACTCTTCTCTTGATGCTTCTTATGAAAAAGATACACTGGAAAAGATTTCTTCCCTTACAAAAGTGATTTATGAAAGCGAAAAAGAACTTGAAAAATCACTCGAAACAATTCCAGAAGAAATTGGAAAACAGGGACATTATTTCCACGAAGTAGTTATTGAAATTATGGCAAAACTTAGAAAAGCCTGCGATGAACTTGAAGTAATTACTCCAAAAGAAATGTGGCCTTTCCCAACATACGGAGATTTGTTATTCAGCATAAGATAAACCTTTCTGCCATACGTCTTGCTATGAGGCGTATGGTATTTTTTTTCTCCGGCACTGTCACCCTGAATTTATTTCAGGGTCTGTGTAACAAGAAATTTATTTTTTAAGATTTACAGGAAAACAGAATTCATAGCATATAGATAAGTCCCAGACAAATCTTGAAGTACCACCGTTTACATTACGGACTCCAACTACACTATTATCAATTAAGTTACCATCGCTATCAATCGTACCTTTATAATCTTGTCCTTTAACAATTGGAATATACTGTGTCTGTGCCATAAATTTTATGAAATGGTTTTGATTTATTTTATAACCAATAAAGCATTTTCCTTCCAGTACAAATGTATTTTTTATATCATCTATAAAAGCATCATGCCCCAAATAGTGATTGTCACGGGCAATTAAAAAACAAGTCCATGGAGAAATGCGAAGATCAAGTTTTAAATCTAATTTATTAAAAAATTCTGTTTTAAACTTTAAGCCGCAAAAAAATGCATTGTATTCCTGGAAATAAGAAATAAGTCTTCCTGATTTATAAACTTTTGCACGGTTATACTCTTTATATTCGCAATAACCATCGTAAGCATCAAATACAAAATATTCATATTCATAGGAAACATAAGGCATTAAAGTATAATTTTCAAAGACTGTGAAAGTTCCTCCAAAATCAAAACTGATTCCATACCACTGTTTAAAAAAATTGTCATGAATAGAATAATTAGTTAATTCTGTAGGATCTTCTTTTTTCCATTCTGTATGACTTCCATCTATGCCACCAAGCGAATTAAGCCAGTCATAATCCTGCAGGTAACCGCTTCTTTTTTCTGCTATACTTGTAAATGCATTCAGGCCAAAGTAAAAATTCCTGTAAAACTTTATTTCTGATTGCAGTCCAAGGAATGGAATATTTTCTACATCCCAATCAAGCTGACTTTCTTTATTTCCTGTATTTAAACATGCACTATTAAAAACATATTCATTTATTGAACCGTTTCTCAAAAAGAAATACGGACTTAATGAAACCGAAAAATCATTTGTGCTTTCAGAAAACAAATTTGCAGTAAACAAAAATACTGAAAGAAATACAGCCAGCGCTTTTTTAGTCTTCACGGAGAGGATCCACCTTAAATATTTTTGCAAGCTGTTTTCTTACGGCTTCCATATCTTTTGGGTAAGGAGCAATAAATGTCATTTCTTCATTTGTTACCGGATGATTTATCTGCAGCTTATATGCGTGCAATGCAAGGCGACTCAACAGAGGCTTTTCTTCAAGAACATCCCCGTTGTACCTTTTTTTAATGTCACTTAAACGGACAGGCTTTTGGTTTCCGCTGTATAAGGGGTCACAAACAATTGAAAATCCGTTTGCCTGTAAGTGTGCCCTAATTTGATGAGTTCTTCCGGTTAAAGGATGTGCTTCTATCCAGGAATACGGGCCGCAGCTTCCGAGGTTTATAAAATCAGTTATAGAAGGCTTTCCATTTTTTTTATTTACAACAGTTCTGTGGCGGGCATCTCCGTCCGGTAAAAGCTTTAGGTCAACATGCAAGTTTTCCCACAAAGGTCTTCCATTTACCAGACAGTGATATGTCTTTTTTACATTTCTACCTTCAAACTGCATGGAAAGATTTTTATGGGCCTCTGCATTTTTTGCATAGATAACAATCCCGCTCGTATCTTTATCAATTCTATGAACTGCAAAAAGTTTTCCAAATTCCTTCTCAGCACTTAAATCTAAACGAGGTGCATCCACATCATATCTGTCCTGGGCAATCAAAAGGCCTGAACGCTTATTTAATACAACAATTGAATCATCGTTATAAACTACAGTGTAATCTGCATTTGCTTTCATAAGCTAATTATAAAAAAAAACTTCAAGATAAACAATTAAATTGTTACCAATTAAGTTTATCCTGAAGCTGCTTGTTTTTACTGTAAGCCTTCTTTCAGTACAGCAAGATTTTCCTGCATTATAGAATAATAGGTCATGCCCTTCTGCACATCTTTACTTGCTGCTGACTGCATTGAATTCAATACTAAGATTTTTCGGTTTTTGTTTTTAGAATTATTGATTATAGTTTTCGCAATTTTTTTATCGGAAGTTTCTATAACAAATACATTGTTTAGTTTCAGCTCATCAATTTTATTTGAAAGGAAAGCAACTGTTTTAAAG
>JAEEGL016666069.1_pt1 | contig 10050 bp, 6 predicted proteins | sample 9134231 | NCBI WGS metagenome assembly JAEEGL01 (sample SAMN16246548, study PRJNA631951) | gut metagenome | biome: gut microbiome; feature: rumen; material: fiber-attached | host: Bos | place: Iran: Karaj | collected 2018-10 | reverse complement strand
CCGCACCGAGCGCGTCGACATGGAACCTCGGCTGGTTCGCCGTCATCGACCACTCGACCCCGTTCAACACGGTTCTCTACATCCGGTAATCCGGACACCCCGGCACGGGGCACGACAGTCGTCGCGTCCCCCGTGCGAGAATTGTTGAGCCCTGTTTTTCCCCATGAAACTCGCCACCGCCAAAATCGCAACCCTTCTCGCGGCTTTTGCCGCCGCGCCGTCTTTCGCCGGCTATTTTATCCTCGCCGAGCGCGGGAAGTCGCCGGAGTGCGCCATTTCGCTGGCGCCGGATTCCGGCGAATGCGTCCGCTACGCGGCCGAGGAACTGCGGCGCTTCGTGCGCGAGACGACCGGCGTCGAGCTGCCGGTCGTCTCCGGCGCCGAGGCGCCGGGCCTTGGTCTTGCTGTTGTACGCTTGCTGTCCGGCGCGACTGCGGCAGACGACAGCAAGCGGACAACAGCAAGCGATGCCGACGCTTCCAACCTGCGCCGCAGCCCCTTCATGGGGCTGCGCGATAGCCCCGACGCCTTCCGCATCGCCGTCTCCGGCGATGCGCTGCGCATCGAGGGCGGCGGGCCGCGCGGCGTCCTGTACGGCGTCTACGAGGTGCTGGAGCGTTTCGCCGGATGTCGCTGGTACTCTTCGTGGCATTCGCGCATTCCGCGCCTCGACTGCATCGCGATCCCCGCCGACCTCGACGAGACGCAGACTCCCGCCTTCGAGATGCGCGAGCCGTTCTGGTACGACGTTCGTCGCCACCCGGAGTTCGAGGCGCGCCTCCGCGCGAACAGCCACAAGTGGGGTGGAATCAAGGGCAAGTTCGGCAGCGACGACTTCCTCTTCGGCGGCGGCCTAGCCCCATGCCACACCTTCGACCTTCTTTTGCCGCCTGACAAATACTTCGCCAAACACCCCGAATACTACTGCATGGTCGATGGAAAGCGCACCCTCAGCGGTTCGCGCCGCTGGGGCCGTTGGCAACCCTGCCTCTCCAACCCCGACGTGCTTCGCATCGTCACGTCCAACCTCCTCGAACGCATCCGCAAGGACCCCGGCGCGAAGTTCTACGGCGTATCGCAGATGGACAACGACAACTGGTGCGACTGTCCCAAATGCCGCGCCATCGACGAGGAGGAAGGCTCCCATGCCGGGACGGTCATCCGCTTTGTGAACGCCGTCGCCGAGGCCGTGGAGAAGGAATTCCCCGACGCCGTGGTCGAGACGCTCGCCTACAACTGGTCGCGCAAGCCTCCGGCCAAGACCCGGCTACACCGCAACGTGATCGTCTGCCTCTGCACGAGCGGTTGCGACTTCGCCGAACCGCTTCCTTCCAACCCCTACCCGAAGAACGTCGAGTTTCTGGAAGACATCGTGGAGTGGGGAAGCCAGACTGATCGCCTCTACGTATGGGACTATGCAACGGATTTCCACTTCTTCCCGTTTCCGTTCCCCAATGTCCTCGCGCTTCAGGGCAACATCCGCTTCTTCCGCGACAACAATGTGAGATACCTCTTCGAGCAGGGCGATCACGTGGGCTATCACGCCGACTTCGCCGAACTCAAGGCGTGGCTTCAGTCCAAGTGGATGTGGAATCCCGAGCTGCCAATGGGACCCCTTCTCGACGACTTCTTCGAGGGCTACTACGGCGCGGGCGCGCCGTTCGTGCGCGAGTGGTTCGAGGCGTTGCATGCGGAACTGCTCTCGCGTCCAGCCGGCGCGGACGAACGTTTCCAGCTCGGCATGGGCATGAAGATCGACGCCCCGGCCTTGACGGACGAACTTCTCGCGCGCGGTGCCTACCTCTTCCGCCGCGCCGAAGAGGCGACGCGCAATGACCCGGCGACTTCCTACAATGTGCGCATGGCCGCCTTCACAGTGGACTCCACGAGGTTGGAGCGAATGCAGCCCAGACCCGACAAGCTCCTCTGGCTCTCCCGCCACCCACCGAAGGAGTCGACATACGACCTAGAGGAGGCGAGGAGCCTCGCGCAGTCGCTCCTTGACCGCATGGATGAGGCCCGCGCGCGGCTTGGCGGCTCCGGGATCGTCCTTTCGGAGGGCATCACCCGCCACCAGCAAATCGTGAAGGAATGGCGGAGACTTGCGTCGCGCCGCCAGCTCTTTGCGGCAGAGACCGGGGAAATCGAGGACAAGGAGATCAACCTCTGGCGGGAGGGCAGTTGGGGTGCCTATTCGGATGACCCGCTTGCCGACGACGGGCGCGCCCTTAAACTTTTTGGAACGCACCACGAGTGGGCTGCCCAGTTTCCGATGGGCAACATCGAATTCGAGCCGGGGGCGACATATCGCCTCCGTGCGAGAATCCGCGTGGAAAAGGCCGCCGGAGCCAATGGAAAACTCCGGGCTTTCACCGCCGGTGTCCACGACCCCGATGCCAGGAAAAGACCGGGGGCCGTTGAGCCGCGTCTTTGCGATGTCGGCGAGGACTATGCTTGGTTCGACGTTGCGACATGGATGCCAAACGGACATGACTATTTCTACTTGGCTCCGCCCGCGTTTGGTCCCGACGGCAAGTCGCCGATCCGCGCCGTGTGGCTAGACAGGCTCGAGATTTCGCTGGCCGGAAAGTAGGCAAAGGCGAATTTGGTGGAGCAGAACCAACAATGACACATGGATATGGCGTTATTCCGCTTGGAGAAGGGTGGAGATTCATCAAGGATGACGACCCGGGGACTGTAGGGCTTCTCGACCAGGCGTCAATGAGCGACATCCTCGACCGGGCCGACCGGGGCGACTGCTCCGGCGCACTCAGGTTTGCGTGGGCGCAACCGGACTTCGACGACATTGGCTGGCGCACGGTGCGCGTCCCGCATGACTGGGGCGTGGACTTTCCATTCGACACCGACCGCCCATACGGCGACGCCTTCCTCGACGTGACAGGCGTTGGGTGGTACCGGATCAAGGTGAAAATTCAAAATGGAGAATTGACAATTTGCGGGCGCAGTGTGGCGATTCCGAAGAATGGTCGCATCTATTTCGAGTGCGACGGAGCAATGAGCTATGCGATGCTCTGGGTCAACGGCGAGTTCGCCGGCGGCTGGCCCTACGGCTATACGCGCTGGCGAAGCAACATAACGGACTTGCTCCGCCGTGACGGCGACAACACGCTTGCCATTCGCTGCCATAATCTGGCGAACTCTTCGCGCTGGTACACGGGCGGCGGACTCTTCAGGAACTGCCGTTTGCTCGTCTGCCCCGAAAACCATCTGGGGCCAGGATCGGTCTTCATCGACACGCCGGAGGTGACACCAGAGCTGGCGATGGTGCGCGTCCGATACACGATGTCGAAGGATGGGCCGAAAGCGCGCACCTTCACGGTAGAAAAGCCGCATCTGTGGGACGTCGACGACCCGTACCTGTACACGGTGGAGGTCGAGGGCATTCCCTTCCGCTACGGCATCCGCACGATTGCCTTTCACTCGGATGCGCGCCGCTTCCAGCTCAACGGACGGACGGTGCCGCTTAACGGCGTCTCGATGCACCATGACTTCGGCGCTCTGGGGGCGGCATGGAACCGAACTGCGCAGCGACGCCGGCTCGCTCTTTTCAAGGAGGCCGGCGTAAACGCAATCCGCTCCTCCCACAACCCGCCGGACGAGGGACTGCTGGAACTCTGCGACGAGATGGGCCTTCTCGTATTCAACGAGGTCTTCGACGAGTGGCGCCGCACCGGAAACGCCGGCAAGCGGGCAAACGGCTACACCCGCCTCTTCGACAAATGGCACGAACGCGACCTCCGCGCCTGGGTGCGCGTGGCCCGCAACCATCCTTCGGTCATCCTCTACGGCATAGGCAATGAAATTTGCGAGGGTTTCCCTGAAATCGCGCCCTTCGGGGAATACGCCGCGACCGCCAGGGAACTTGCGAATATCGTCGCGAGCGAAGACCCCTCTCGTCCGGCAGTATGCGCGAACAACAACCCGGACAATTTCGATAACGACGTTCCAGGCATTCTGCCGGTCATGGGATGCAACTACTTCCCATGGCGATATCCTGCGCTAAAGGCGGCCTACCCCGGCGTGCCGTTCTTCGGCACGGAAACGGTGTGCATGAGCTCGTCGCGCGGCGAATACCAGTTCCCGGTCGCGGAGACGTGGAAGGATGCAAGGCGCGAAAACTTCCGCAACTCGGCCTATTGCTGGGAGGCGGCTGACTGGCGCGACATCAACACCGGTTCCTTCTGTCCCCCAGACGCACAGTGGTACTGGATGGACAAAGTCGGAACCTGCATGGGCGAGTTCATCTGGACAGGCATCGACTACTTCGGCGGTCCCTACTGGTGCGACGACTGGCGGCGTCGGCCATCCTTCACCGACCCGGCAGCGCAGAAGCGGGCGCTCGACGAAGTGGCGTCGCATGGTCTCACGAGGGCGGCCATCCACAATTGCAACCTTGGATTCCTCGATGCGGCCGGCTTTAGGAAGGACTCTTTCTGGCTCTTCCAGTCGCGCTGGCGGCCTGACTTCCCCATGGCCCACATCCTGCCGCATTGGAATTGGAAGGGGCGAGAGGGCGAGGTCACTCCCGTTTACGTCTTCACCTCGGGCGATGAAGGGGAGCTCTTCCTTAACGGACGCTCCCTTGGGCGCCGCCGCAAAGAGCCTGGCGTGTGGAACCGCGCCTACCGTCTGCGCTGGGACGACGTGCGCTACGAGCCGGGCTTGCTTGAAGTCTTCGTTTACCGGAACGGCGAGGAATGGGCGCATGACAAGGTCGAGACAACTGGCGCTCCGTTTGCAATCGCGCTGGACGCCGAAACAGCATCGGTGACATCCGACGGCGAGAACGTCTGCTACATCGACGCCTCCGTCCGCGATTCACAAGGGCGGGTTGTCCCGACGGCAGACAACCGCATCTGCTTCTCCATTGAGGGGCCCGGCGAAATCGTCGCGACGGACAACGGCGACGAAACGGACTTCGACGACTTCCGCCAACCCGTTCGAAAGGCCTTTCACGGCTGGGCTCAGGCCATTGTCCGCGCCATCCCCGGCGCATCAGGAACGATATGCGTCAAGGCGTTATCCAAGGGCCTGGAGTCGGTATCGCTGCAGATCAATGCATGCGGGGCCTAGCGTGGAGCCCCCCCGTTTGTTAAAATGCAACCCATGTCAACGAACCAGACCGAGCATTCGGCGATCACGCCGCCGCCCCGCGCGAGCGGATACACTCTGGAGAACGGCATTCTGCACAAGGACGGAAGGCCGACTTTCGCGGTCGGAACTTCGTACTACGCCTCCTTCCATCCGGGGAAGCGCACCGTACCGGAAGGGACGGACCCGTATCCGGACATGCGCCTGGACATCCGCGACATCGCCTCGGCCGGTTTCAACAACATCCGCACCGCCGCGCTCGGCGAGACGCACTGGGAAGACGATAAACTCGTCAGCGACACGACGTTCACCGATGCCATGATCGATGAGGCGGCGGCACGCGACGTGGCCATGATCGTCCGCCTGAACGGCTACACGATGGATTTCCGCGGCGGGGACACCCGCCCTGTCGATTCGCAGGGGCGCCCGCTGCCCCCGCTCCCCAGGGCATCCTGCTTCATCCAGCAGACCCTGTTCGACGAGAACCTGAACCGGGACACCTGCGAGGGAACGCGGCAGCTTGCCGCGCACTACGGCGCAAGGAATGGCGTAATCGGCTTCCAGGTTTTCAACGAACCCGCCATTTTCTTCTCCTCCAAAGAGACGGGCACGATGTTTTTCGACTACCGCCCGGCGACTGTCGCCGCATTCCGCCGCTGGCTCGTGGAGAAGGGGCACATGTCCGCCGAGGAGGCCGAAAGGACCGAAGCGCCGGTGCCGCCGATCGAAACCGATGCCGAATGGAGGCTCTGGGGACTGTGGCACCTGTTCGGCACAGAGACCGTAGACGCATTGCTCTGCCGCGCCAATGCGGCCGCGCGCGAAGGCGCTCCGGGCAAGGAGTCCTTCACGAACTTCATCTCTCTTCCCGTGTTTGACCCTGCGATCATCGCCGGAAGCTGGTTTGGCTGCGCCGGCGGGATGGACATTCTCGGATATGACGTATATCTGCGGCTCCGCGGAGCGGTAAGCTACAACGTCATGTCGCTGCTCGACAGCGTCGAAAACGCCGCTTCCGCGCACGGCAGACACGCATGGCTGCCGGAGGTCACCTGCCGGACGCACATGACGGTGGAGGACTATGAGCGCCAGGCGTATGCCGGCGTCGCGGCAGGATTCAAGGGAATCAGCTGGTATCTCTGGCGTGGAGACCTCGGCGGACCCGAGGTCCAGCTCGGCGGCATGGTCTGGAACGACCGCTCGAAGACAGCGAAGTTCGACGAGGCGGTCAAGGTCAACCGCATGTTGCAGAAATACGGCGAAGTCATCGTCACGGCCGATCGCGTTCGCGACGGTGCGGGCATCCTCTATTCCCTCTATGCCTTGTCGCAGACGGAGCGGGATCATCGCTGGTTCGATGGAATGGAGGCGCGTTATGCCGAATTGAGGAAACTCGGCGTCACGCCCGTGTACGTGGATACGGAATCGCTGGCGGAGAATCCGCTCGGCGTACGGCTGCTGTTCGTCCCGGACTACGACGCACTTTCCCAAACGGAAAAGGCGGCGGTGGACGCCTTCGCGCGGAACCATGCCGTCATCTTGGACCTAAACCGCTTCGCCCCCGCATGCGGCAGCGAGATGTACGGCGTCAGCACGCAGAGCACCTGGTGCTTCCGCACACCCGGCACCGCCGACGGGGACAACGTTGACCGCCGTGCATGCTTCCTCACGGAGGAGCTCCTTGAAATCGCGTCGATCCGCCCGCTGTTCCGCATCGGCGCGGATCAAGGTGCGCTCGCCTGCGGCGCGCTGGTGAACAAAGACAAGGGATACTACCTCGTCTCCTGTGTCAACATCGCCACGGACGGCAGTCCCGCGAAGGGCGCAAGGCTTTCGGTTCTTCGCGAGGCGGGCGACATTCGCGACGCACTCTACATCGACCGAACCCGCGAGCAACCCCTTGCAATCCGCAAGACGGCACACGGCTTCGAGATCGACATCCCCACATTTGAGACCGGCGGATTCTTCATGCTGCTAAAAACCTCCTGCATACCCGTGGAGTAAGTATGTGTCATACATGCGCAAGCAGAGTAATCCTAGTCACTGGTGCGGTACGGAACACCGGCCTCGCCATTGCGCGCCGCTTCGCCGCGGACGGCTGGCGCGTGGCGCTGACGAGCCGGGACGCGGCGGCGGCCGAGACGACGGCAAAGGCGCTGGAGGCGGAGTGCCCACAGTGCCACGCTCTGGGCATCGGCATGGATCCGGCGAAGGTCGCCGACATCCGCGCCGCATTCGCCGCCGTGCGAGACCGCTTCGGCCGGCTTGATGCCTACGTGAACAACGCGGCGGACCTCGCCGTGGGGCTTTCCGTCCTCGACGCCACCGAAGAGGACTGGGACGCCGTGATGAACGCCAACGCCCGTGCCGCCTTCTTTGGCGCGCAGGAGGCACTGAAGCTCATGAAGGGCGGCGGCGCCATGGTTTTCCTTTCCAGCTGCCACGCGAAGAAATCCATTCCCGGCCGCGCGCTCTACACCGCCTCGAAGGCCGCCATCGGGGGCATCGTCCGGTCGCTCGCCGTCGAACTCGGTCCGCTCGGCATCCGCGCGAACGCCATCCTCGCCGGCGCCATCCGCACCGACCGCTGGGACGGCCTCACGGACGAAGAGATCGCCAATCGCCGCGCCCGCTGGCCTCTCGGCAGGGAAACGACTGGCGAGCAGATCGCCGATGTCGTTGCCTTCCTCTGCTCGGATGCCGCCGCCACGATCACCGGCGCGGAAATCCCCGTCGATTCCGGCATCGGCGTCTGCCTCCTCGCCAACAATCCGCATTGGATGGAAACCGATCCGAACAACGCCAAGTACTGGGAGAAGAAATGAACTTGATCGACCAATTGAAGCGCGACCGCCTCGTCGTCATAGCGCGCGGGATTCCGCGCGACGTCCTGCTCCGCGCGGCGGAGGCCTGCGCCGAGGCGGGCGTCGCCTTTCTGGAAAGCACGTTCGACCATCGGCTGGAGAACTGCATTGCCGACAACGTCGCGAAGATTTCCGCGCTCGTTCGCGAGTTCGCGGGGCGGCTTCGCATCGGCGCCGGCACGGTGCTTACGCCGGAGGAGGCGCGCGCCGCGCGCGACGCCGGCGCGGAATACGTCATCAGCCCCGACTCCGACCCCGCCGTCATCGCCGAAACAAAGCGGCTCGGCATGGCGTCCATGCCCGGCGCGATGACCCCGACGGAAATCAAGCGCGCGTGGTCGCTTGGCGCGGACGTCGTGAAGGTCTTTCCCGCCGACGACGTCGGGATGCACTTCTTCGACAACCTGCGCGGTCCGCTTCCGCATATCCCGCTCATGGCGACGGGCGGCGTGAACCCGCAGACGATTCCGGAATTTCTCTCGCGCGGCGTGGTCGCCGTCGGCACCGGCATCACGATTCTCCGCCCCGACCTCGTCGCCGCCCGCGACTACGCCGGCATCCGCGCTCTCGCAAAGGCGCATCTGGAGGCTTGCCGCAAATGAAAATCACCGACATCAAGATCTTCACCCTTGACGCCTTCCGCACGAACTGGGCCTTCGTCAAGGTCGAGACCGACGAGGGGCTCCACGGCTGGGGCGAGTGCACGCTCGGGACGCAGGAAATGGCGCTGGAGGGCTGCATCGCCGACTACCGGCGGCTCGTCGTCGGGCGCAATCCGCTCGAAGTGGAGCGGATGCTCTTCGAAACCTACCGCGACAGCTACTGGAAGGGCGGCCCGGTCATGATGAGCGCGCTCGCCGGCATCGAAATCGCCTGCTGGGACATCGCCGGCAAGCACTACGGCGTCCCGTGCCACGCGCTGCTCGGCGGCAAGATGCGCGACAAGGTGAAGATGTACGCCAATGCCTGGTTCACCGGCGCACGGACGCCGGAGGATTTCGCCGCCGCCGCGAAGAGGACCGTCTCGCTGGGCGTCAAGGCGCTCAAGTGGGATCCCTTCGGCAAGGCGCATTGGACGCTCTCCCGCGAGGAGATGGACGACGCCGTCGCCAAGGTCGCGGCGGTGCGCGAGGCCGTCGGGCCGAAGGTCGAACTCCTCGTCGAGTGCCACGGCCGCTTCAACCACTACACGGCCGTCGAGGCGTCGCGTGAACTGGCGCCCTTCAAGCCGATGCTCATGGAGGAGCCGGTCGTTCCGGACAACAACGAGTCGCTGGCATGGGTGCGCGACCACAGCGTCGTGCCGGTAGCCGCCGGAGAGCGCTTCTACGGCCTCCACGCCTGGAACGACGTCCTGTGCCGCAACGCCGTGGACATCGCGCAGCCCGACATCTTCCACAACATGGGGCTCCTGACGTCGAAGAAGGTCGCGGCCATGTGCGAGGCGAACCATGTGCCGGTAAGCTTCCACAATCCGTCCGGACCGGTCTCCAACGCCGCGATCCTCCAGCTCGCCGCCACGACACCAAACTTTCTCATCCACGAAATGATGATCACCGATGGATCGTTCCGACGCTCCATCACCGACGAGAATGTCGTGTTCAAGGATGGCTGCCTCCTCATCGGCGACAAGCCGGGTCTCGGCATCGAGGTGAACGAGGAGGAAGTCGCCAAGCGTCCGTACAAGCCGCGCATGCTGCGCCACTACACCGGGATGCTCACCGACATTCGGCCCAAGGGCGACACGTTCTACTTCTTCGACGGCCTCGACCGCGACACCCCGGTTGGTTGACCTCGCGATTTCAAGGGGAAACACATCGAAATGGGCAACTGGTTTTCATGGCGGCGGCGCTGGATGCTGGCTGGGTTCTGCGCCGCAATCTTCATCGGGGACTACTTCCTGGCCTTGCGCGCGGCGCCGAGGGACTCTGCGGAATTTCTGGTCGGCGTGGCGGGATTCGGCCTGGCCCAAGTCCTTTGGACTGTCGGGCAGCTGCGCGAGACTCGCCCCGACGGGCGCGTCTTTCTCGCCGTGGCCCTCCCGCTCGTCCTCTTCGTCTACGGGCGGCTGGGG
>JAEEGL016611884.1_pt1 | contig 10050 bp, 8 predicted proteins | sample 9134231 | NCBI WGS metagenome assembly JAEEGL01 (sample SAMN16246548, study PRJNA631951) | gut metagenome | biome: gut microbiome; feature: rumen; material: fiber-attached | host: Bos | place: Iran: Karaj | collected 2018-10 | reverse complement strand
CTAAATATACTGATTTACTAATTACCATTAACCACGAAGATTACGAATTGGCAAAAAAAGATTTTAGTTGCCCAGTAAAACAAATAAACGGTGTAGGAATTGATTTAACTCGCTTTAATGATAAGACCACCGCAGCTAAAATCGAAAAAACTCGCAAATCACTTGGACTTTCCAAAAACGATTTTGTTGTAACTTATCCGGCCGAATTTACGGCAAACAAGAACCACGAATATTTAATAAAATGCGTGGCGCCATTAATTAAAAAATATCCTCATTTACATTTTCTCTTCCTCGGTTACGGTACATTGCAAGAAAAACTAGAAAAGTTAGTCGCTGAGCTTGGCCTAGAAAAGAATATCCACTTCCCTGGCTATGTTAGCAATGTGGACGAAATATTACGTGCATCAGATATGAATATTTCAATTAGTATCCGTGAGGGCTTAGGGCTAGGCGCGCTTGAAGGCGTGTTATGCGGATGTCAAACTTTAGTTTCTAATAACCGTGGGCATCGCGATATTGTAGGTAAGGATAAAAGATGCCTGTTCGATTTAAACAGTCCAGAAGAATTGCAAACTAAACTCGAGAATGCAATTACCGGCAAAGATAAATATTACATCAAATTTGACAAAAAATTCTCTTTGCGTCAATCTTTGACTGATATGCGTAAAATATATCAGGAGCTATTAGGATGAAGAAAATTCTATATATTTTAGGTGGCCTCGATCGTGGTGGCGCAGAATCTTACATCATGAATACCCTCCGAAATATTGATCGCAAAAAATACAGCTTTGTCATCGCGACATTTATGCAGCCATCTGACGGTAAGAAGTTTGCCTACGAAGATGAGCTGAAAGAAATGGGCGTAAAAATTGTCGGCCTACGCGATACGCGCACTTCAAAACCTTGGGATTTTGCCAAACAAATTGAGGATTTAGTACGAGAAGAAAATATCGATATCGTACATAGCCATATCGATTTTAATTCAGCTATTACTTTGCCGGGCGGTAAGCGCGGTGGCGCCAAAAAGCTAATTGCGCATTGCCATAGTACAAATAATGAAAATCTTAAATCCCTAAAAGTTCGCCTTGTTGCAAAAATTATGCGCAGACGTTTAAACAAATACGCCGATGCGCGTATTGCTTGTGGCGAAGAAGCTGGCAAATTCCTCTTCGGCAAAAAACCCTTCACTGTGATTTCGAGTGGCATTGATTTGAATTTATTTAAGTATAACGAACAATACCGTAAAGAACTCCGCGAAAAATATAAAATTAAAAATAACGAAACGGTTTGGCTCACGGTTGGTCGCATCGAAGAAGTTAAGAATCAAGGCTTCTTAATGTCATTGCTCGCAAATTATCGAGATCAGTGCCCAAACATTCAGCTGTTTATAATCGGCAATGGTTCTTTAACCGAATCGTATAAAGAGCGTATTAAGCAATTGAAATTAACAAAGCAGGTGCACCTATTGCCTGCTTGTGCGGATATTTATAAATATTATTCAATGGCAGATATATTTATGCTCCCATCATTATTTGAAGGCATTCCAACAGTCGGCATCGAGGCACAGGCTAATGGTATGAAATGTTTATTTAGTAAAAATGTGCCAATTCAAACGAAATTGTTAGATACTAGTGAATTCATTGCCTTAGATAAACCGCAAGATTGGATTAGGGCCGCAAAGAATACTATTCCAGCGTCCGAACGCAAAAAGGCCATTAAGGTTCCTGCCGTGCAAGAATTCGATATTAAAAAATTAGTTAAGAAATTAGAGGCGATCTACGATGCTGAATGAATATGCTAGCTTTTTCGTATACTTATCGGTATTTGCGATTGTTGCTTTTTTGTTTTATCTCGGAGGAAAACGCGGTCGAAAAACTTATATTATATTAGGCGTTTTATTATTGACGATTTTTGCTGGCATTCGCTACACGACTGGAACCGATACTGCTACATATAATAAATTCTACAAAGAAGTCTCGAACGAACCGATCAGCCATTCGATTGACCGTTTTATGTCGGGAGAGATGGAGCCGTTCATTATTATTGTCGTACGTTTAGGTAGCAGTCTTGGTTTTGATTCTTGGTTTATGTTTGGCATTTTCGCGTTTATCACCGCGTATTTCCTTTACCGTACGGCCTGGATTTTAGATAAAAAATACTTCTGGGTATTATATGGTGTTTTTCTATTAATGGTATTTCCAAATAGCTTCAATACGATGCGCCAAATGGCGGCGATGAGCGTGCTTTCATTCGCTCTAGCTGGAATCATAAAACGCCATATCAAAGATCGCCGCGTACGCTATACAAAATTAATATTATCGATCTTTTTCGCAATTACACTTCATTACGCTTCGATTGCGTTATTGCCTGTATTCTTAATTCCATATATCACAAACAAAATTGGCTACCGTCGCGCATTCTTAGTATTTGGAGTATTGACAATTATTATTGCATTCCTTTATGGACCAGCCTTGAATTTCCTTGTGAAAAGTTCCCTTTTACCAGTTAAACATTACGAGACATTCATGGATACCGAAGGTTCATTATTGAACTTCAACTTCATTATTTGCGCAATTATCGCCATTATGGCGGCCTTCCACTACAGGAGCCGTAGGAATAATAATCCAGTAAATGAGAATTATTTGCCGATTATTACTGCTGGCGCAGCCTATGCGGCGATTGGGTTCTATTCTGGATATCTAGGACGCTTAGCAGACTTCTTCTGGCCGTTTGCCGTAATGATGATTTGGAATATTTTGAACGAGACAAAAGAAAAACCTCTGAAAAAAATAACAATTATGTATATAATAGCTCTAGCATATTTCATATTAGCGTTCGTAATAATGGGCACGAATGAGTTATTCCCGTATAACACTATAATAGGAGGAGTTAAATGAAGTCGAAGCGCGTTGGAACTATTGTAGTTACTTTCAACCGTAAAAAGATGCTAAAAGAATGCATCGAATCATTACTAAAACAAAGTTATGATAATCAAGAAATTTTAATTATCGACAATGCTAGTACCGATGGCACAGCGGATTATATTAAGAAGCTGATTGATGATAAAAAAGTCTTTTATTTTAATACTGGAGAGAATTTAGGTGGCGCAGGCGGTTTTAATTACGGCGTTCGTGAAGCCCTGAAGCGTGATTATGATTACGTCTGGCTAATGGATGATGACTCAATTGCAGAAGATAAAGATGCACTTAAGATCCTCGTCGATAAGGCCGCATATCTTAAAGACGATTTCTCTTTCTTGGCTGGCCTAGTAAAATGGACTGACGGAAGCCTATGTTCGATGAATGTACCAAAACTAGATGAAACCGGTTGGCGCGATAAATACGACTTATTTAAAGAAGATTTAGTTCCAATTGAATCCTCTACTTTTGTCTCATTCTTTGCGAACGTTAAGTATGTAAAAGAAGTTGGATTACCAATTAAAGAATTCTTTATTTATGGCGATGACTGGGAATATTCATTACGTCTACATAAAAAAGCACAGTCATACCTGGTACCAAGTTCAGTCATGACACATAAAATGACGTCTAACTCAAAATCTGATATCGTCGATTGTCCTGCTGAGCGCATCGATCGTTGTTATTACGATTATCGCAATCGCGCTTATGTCGTGCGCTTGCATGGCGCAAAGAAAGATAGGATTAAATATCGCGTATTCTATCTATCTTTCGTCTGGAATATTATCAAACGCTCCCCTGACCATAAATGGAAGCGCATTCGCACGTTGACTAAAGGCTATATTAAAGGACACTTCTTTAAACCGAAAGTAGAGATGGAATAAAAAATACCCCCTGCACGGGGGTATTTTTAAATATGCTTATATCGTTCTCGTAGATAGAATGAAAGCGGTTTTACTAAGAGATAGTTGCTTTTTAACACTAAGCGTGACTTGCGATCCTTCTTTAATGTTTCATAAAGAATTGGATAATTCTCTTCAATTTCTTTATATAGGGCTTTTACATCATCGACCATTGTTTTATTGTGCGCAAGCAACTGATTATCAAGATGATTAATTACAAAGCCGGAAACTTGAAGCGACAAATACTTTGCCACGTTTGGCGAGAGTTTTTCAATCTCTTTATTGTAGAAATTTAGCAATCGATCGAGAATGTGACGATGGCGAGATAAGTTCGTGCGGAGCTTTTCTGGGCTAGTACTCTGCCCTGGCAAACCGACACGATATTGATAGATATTTAAATCAAAGAAAACAGCTGTTTTCAAATATGGCGTTGGATAGAACATGTATTCCGCATCGGTATAGAAACCATTATCTACTTTGACATGCTTCTTCATGATCTCTGTGCGAAAAATAGTATGATGCATGCGAATTGGCGGATTATATTCGTAAACATAATCTGCAAAATCAAAAATTTCGCCAACTGGCATATTCTTGATTGCAACAGTATCTTTGTAGGCTTTCTGGCCTTGGTGATATGGCGTATAGTTCGTAAATACTACATCAACGTCAACTTCTTTAAGGTTTTTAACGAGCGCCGCCATATCGTCATTATTTACCCAGTCATCACCATCGACAGTGCGGAAGTACTTACCGGTGGCATTCTTGATACCTGTATTTACCGTAGCGCCCGGGCCAGCATTCTTCTGCGTAATAACCTTGATAGATTTCGGATATTTCTTGGCGTATTTTTGCGCACGCTCAGCCGTATCGTCCGTTGAGCCGTCATTAATGACTAAAACTTCAATATCATCAATAAAGCGCTTGTCGCAGAATGACTTTAAATTGTCATCAATCATTTCCCCCAAATTGTAAGCCGCTACTGAAATAGAGAGGATTTTTTGTGACATTATTTCTCCGTCGAAAAATCGAACTTAATAAAGATTACGATAGTTGCAATAACCGCCATAGCAATTACAGCGATAATAGTCATGAAGATATTTTTAGCTGTAGTCGTGCTCGGTACAGCCTCGTGAGCGGTTTGAAGAATTGTAACCTCATAATCTTCGCCGTCACTGTAAGTACCGCGAATTAAATCATCGGCGTGTTCGGCGAGTAAAATCGCCTGCTCTTGAGCCTTAGCGCCGTCTAAGTCAGAGACGGAAATCTCAAAGACGCCACGACCATTTTCTTCTACGCGAATAGATGACAAGTCGATTTTTTCATCAATTTGGCCAACCAACTTTTCGTTGATTAAGAGATCCTTAATTTGCGCATACGGCGAAGCGGAAGAACCCTGCTCGATGTTTGGATTATAAACAAGGATTTTGGACGTCGCCGTATAGATAAGCGGACGAGTGCTCGTGTAATAAATGCCGCCAACTGCGCCAATTACCATCAATACGACTATTAAAAGCCAATGATTAAACCAATATTTGAAAAAGTTTTTAAAAGTAAACTCGTTCTTTGAATCACTTTTACTTGCCATGTTCTTCCTTCTCATGATTTAGATAATTAATAGTATCACGCATTGCATCAGCAATTGTTAGTTCGGTCTTCCAACCAAGTACTTCATTTGCTTTATCTGCATTAGCCCACATTTCAGCTAAATCGCCAGCGCGACGGCCGACAATCTTATATGGTAATTCTTTGCCACTCGCTTCATTGAAAGCTTTAATCATCTCTTTGACAGATGACGGTTGGCCAGTACCAAGGTTGAAAATTTGAACACCATTTTCCATATGCTCGAGGGCGACAACATGACCTTTTGCGAGATCGACGACATGAATATAATCGCGACGGCAAGTACCATCGGCGGTTGGATAATCGTCGCCAAATACTTGAAGCTCCGGAATTCTACCATCAGATACGCGCATAATGATTGGCATTAAGTTGTTCGGAATACCATTTGGATCCTCACCAATCAAACCTGAGCTGTGTGCGCCAATTGGATTAAAGTAGCGTAACGTAATAGCTTTAAAGTCTTTGTCCGCAATGGCGTAATCTTTGATAATTTCTTCAATGAAGTATTTTGTACGGCCGTACGGATTCGTAATACTACGGCCAGTCTCCATAGTCTCAATATATTCAGGCTGATCCTGCTCGCCATAGACAGTAGCAGAAGATGAGAAAATAAATTCATGCGTACCATATTTCTTCATTGCCTCTAATAGATTGACTGTGCTCATAATATTGTTGCGGTAATAGTCGAGCGGCTTCTCGACGGACTCACCCACGGCCTTCAAGCCGGCAAAATGTAGTACGGCATCATATTTTGCTTCGGCGAAGATCTGATCTAATTTTTCCTGATCTAATAAATCGGCTTCATAGAATTTCGGACGAATACCAGTAATTTTTTCAATTTTATCAATAACCGTCGCTTTGCTATTAAAGAGGTTATCGATAATTTCTACTTCGTAACCGGCTTGAATTAATTCAACAACAGTATGGGAGCCGATATAACCTGTACCGCCGGTTGCTAAGATTTTTTTCATATTAATATTTTACCATATAAGATATGTTAAAATTAAGTAATGAGTAATAAGTCTATTGATGGACTTCAGCGGAGGACTCCAACTCAGGGTGGACGAAGGAAAACTGCAAGCACGGCAGCAAGACGTCGCACCGTGAAAAAAGTTCCAGTGAATGTCCAAAAAACTGCGAGCAATAGAAGCACTACCAAACGCGTAGTAGGCATCCCTGACAATAAAAGGGATCTTAAAGCTTTAATTGCTGAAAATGAAGAATTAGATCATAAAAGTACGACCGAGAACGACAAGGATCGCGAATCGGTGAAGGAATTCTTGTCCGAGGTAAAAGACATAGATCCGACGGATTTGGTGGAAGTACCAAAATCTGAAAAAGCAAAAGGTTGGGATAAGAAGACTATGAAAGATAAGAGGAAAAAAAGAAAAGGAAAACTTTGGAAAAAAATCCTTCTGATTTTCGTCTTACTCATTATTGCTGGCGCGGTAGCTCTGTATTTCTATTTGAATGATTTTGTTGCTACGGTCACTGATGGTGGTAATATTATTAACGTTTTATTGGCAGACCCTGATACTCCGCTTCAAAAAGATCAAAATGGTCGTACAAATATCTTAGTGTTCGGTACAGAAGGTTACCAGATGGATAACCCGAACTATGATGGTGGCTGGTTAACTGATGCCATGATGATTATTAGCATTAATCAAGATACCGGCGATATGAAGGCTATTAGTATGCCACGCGACTTAAAGATGGAACGTGGCTGTACTGGCACCGCTAAGATGAATGAAGTTTACTGGTGTGAATATCTTGGCTATCTAAACGCTAAAGGAGATAAAAAGACGCCAGACTTACAGAAGGAAAAAGAACGCTCAGCTAGCGAAAAACTCGCTGAGGCCTTTGAAAAGACTACTGGCCTAAAGGTACATTATCGCGTTCATGTAAACTGGAAGGCTTTGATTGATGTCGTAAATGCTCTTGATGGTATTGATGTATGCTTCTACTACAAGACCGATAACTGTGGCGACGATACGACCCATATTGAAGTAAGCGATAAACGTGGCTTATCAGAAAAAAATGGCTCTAAGACTTACTTTGCTTATGAGACTGGTAAAAAATATCACCTAGAAGGATATCAGGCGCTTGAGGTAGCCCGCTCGCGCAACTCGCATGGTGGCTATGGTGCAAGCGGTGGTAACTTTAGCCGTGAGTACTTCCAGCAACGCATTATCGAAGCAACCGGGCGTAAGGCAAAGGAAAAGAAGATCGACCTCATGACAGCCTTAAATATTAAGAGTGCCTTAGGCGATAATATTCGCACAAACTTCCAGGATACTGAGATTAAAACCCTGATAAAGCTAGCTACATCATTAGACATAGATAGCCTACAGACAATCTCGCTTCAAAAAGCAAATCTCATTACGACCGGTATGGTAAATGGAATTTCTTACGTCCTCCCACGCGCTGGCACTTATGATTATTCCGCTATTAAGAAATATATTAATGGCGTAATGACTGGTGGCGACTTCGTAGGCGAAGAGGCGCAGATTGTAGTATTAAACGGTACTGCCGCATCTGGTATTGCTAGCAAAGAAAAGACCACCCTTGAAGGCAAAGGCTATATCGTATCATCTACTGGAAATGCTCCGAGCGGCCTAGGTGGTTTCGACGGTGTAAAGATTTATCAGAAGAACCTCAAGATGAATAAGACAGCAGAATCGCTCCATACGCTTTATAATGTCGATTTGATTACGGACATTCCAGAAGCGCTCAAGAGCCTTGAAGGAGACTTCATCGTAATTGTAGGCAACGGTCCTCATTGATCGCCTTAGAACGCAAAATAGAGCCCCAAAATGGGCTCTTTTTTGTTGGGCGGCTGTATGCATAGCTTAAACAAGTAGCACTCCGCTAATTAGCCAATTAATAAACTAGCCATTGAGCACCACGGATATGCCTTATAGAAGCTCCTATACGCGGCAATAAGTAGTCTATTTGCTAAGCCCCCTCCTACCAGCCACTTCAATTAAACCGCATAAAAAGTTCCCCACATTTTCCGCAGAGTTATCCACAGGTACGTTGATTTGTAATAATTGACAAAACGTGAAATTATTATGCATATCTGTAAATCCGTAGTTGATTTTATATTTTTGCCCGAAAGTGGGTGGAAAACTGTGGGAAACTACACTGCTCTTTTTCCTCACATTTTTTAACCATCAAAAAGCCCGCCGGTGAAGGCGGGTTAATTGATTAATTAAAGCGCTTTCTTAGCAATATGGAGGCGACGCTCGCGACCTTCGCCGGTGCTAAAGGTCTCTATATCTGAATAATCGCCAGCATAACGGTGAACGACGCGACGATCGGCGGCATTGAGATCGAGAATCTTCTCGTGGCCAGTACGGCGAACCTCGTCGATCCACTTCTCTGCCTGATGCTCGATTTTATCGGCGCGTTGACGCTTATAATCGGCGATATCGATATTTACGCGAGTAACTTCAGCGTTACGGGCGATTAAAGTCATCATAAGCACGTGCTGGAGAGCGCGAAGGTTATTAGCATTCTTACCGATCAAGAGTGAATTCATGCTCGTAGATGGGATAGAAAGCTGAATAACATCGTCTTCAATCGTGGAATAGACCGCTACATTAATACCGAAGAAGGATAGTAAGTCCTCTAGGTACTTCGTCGCAAAACGAATTGATTCATCGGTGTTCATATATTATCTCCTTTTCTTTTTATCCGATGCTTTAATTCGGGTAATATGAACTTTTTCGTTTTTATTTTTTGAGTCCGACGAATAATGCGTCGTTTTGGATGACTTAGTCTCATCTTTTACAATGACGGCCTCTTGAGCCTCTTTGAGCTCTTTAAGGATTTTCTTATCAGTAGCGGCTTCCATCTCGGTATAGTTACGATTAAGGATAACCTTTTGTAGGAAGACGGTAATAACGTTATTTAAGAGGTAATAGAAGACCAATGCGCCAGGTAAGTTAATCATGATGAATAACATCATAATTGGCATCATATAAGTCATTTGCGATTGCGCAATAGCATTGATTTCATTCTGGTCGGCTTCTTTACCGTCAGCAGCTTCGCGCATTAAATCGCGCATTGTGCGACGCTTCTTGCCGGCCTGACGAGTAGGATCTTGCTGACGAGACATTACGTACTGTGTTACGGCAGAAAGAATCGCAAATAGAAAGACACAGACCGTACTGAGATTAAAATTACTAAATACTTGATTTGGCAAAACGCCTAAATCAATCGTATTGAAGAGCTTTGGTTGGAAATCGTAAGTGGCGTTTTCATTTTCAGCCTTAGCAGTAAAGTAATTCTTTTGGAGCTCAATAACTTCTTTAATATTATTCATTGGCTCTACGAAGGAATAGGCTGAGTGCTCAACATTATAATCAACTTCGCGCGGGCGAACCGTAACATTAATAGCCGTAAAGAGCGCGATAAAGATTGGGAACTGAATTAAAAGTGAAAGTAACGAGCGAAATGGCTTTACATTCTTACGCTTATAGAGGTCCATCATCTGGATGGATTCAAGCTGCTTATTACCTTTGCAATTCTTCTTAATTTCAGCGAGCTCTGGCTGAATTTCGCGCATAATCTTGGTCTGATGAAGCTGACGCTTCATGAGTGGCCACATG
>JAEEGL016384805.1_pt1 | contig 10050 bp, 8 predicted proteins | sample 9134231 | NCBI WGS metagenome assembly JAEEGL01 (sample SAMN16246548, study PRJNA631951) | gut metagenome | biome: gut microbiome; feature: rumen; material: fiber-attached | host: Bos | place: Iran: Karaj | collected 2018-10 | reverse complement strand
GGCGGTAGTCCTCCCACACCACCCGCAGCTCCACCCTGGGATGCTCCTTCTCGAAGCGCAGGAGCAGGGAACGGATGTTGTCGTCCAGCATCTGCCCCTTCAGAAAGCCGATGGAAAGGCTGCCGCTGATCTCCCTGGTGATGGCCCGGGCTTCCTCCAGGGCGTGGTCGAAGGAGATGCGGCTCCGCCGCATGGTCTCCAGCAGGATCGTGCCCGCCGGGGTCAGGGAGAGAGCCTGGTGTCCCCGCCAGAAGAGGGTGACATCCAGCTCCCGTTCCAGGGCCAGGACATTTTTGCTGACGGCGGCGGTGGTCATAAAGAGATGCTGCGCCGCCTTGGTGAAGCTCCGGTACTTGGCGGCGGCAAAGAAACACTCGACTTGAGAGCTGGTCATGAGCGTTCCCTCCTCATCCATCCGTACTCATTTCGGGATACAGGACAAGGGCGGCCCCTTTGGAGAAGCCGCCTCTGTCCGACCTTTTCTCCCATTATCCAGAGAAGCGGGGGAATTGTCAATCACGGGGAGATTTCCATTTATTGCAGGCCCCCTTGAAGAAACGTTGAGCTTCCTTCCCGGGGGAGCGGGGGGAATCACAGGGTGCTCAGGATCTCGCAGCCTTTTCTTCGGAGCCAGCGCCGAAGCCCCAGCAGGAGCAGCCCGGGCAGAAGGGCGGCCAGGAGCATGGCCGGCAGAAGAGGGAGCGCCCGGCTGAAGAGAACGCCCAGGGCGGTGCAGGCCGCCGCCAGGAACCAGCCCCCGAACATGGAGAGCAGCACCGGCATGCTCTGCTTAACCGGAACCGTCTCGTTGGTCCAGCGCAGATTGGGCCGCACCAGGTTCAGGACGAGGCCCAGGTCCGCCATGGCCCAGACATACAGCAGGACGGTGAGCAGCACCGGCAGCGTGTTCAGGGCGCCGAAGCCCAGCACCAGGCACAGGACCAGGGCGAAGAGCAGGGCCGGGGGCAGAAAGAGGCAGAGCTGCAGCCGCTCCTTGGCCCGCAGCACCTCCCAGGGCGGCACGGGATAGCTCTGCAGAAGCCAGAGGTTCTTCCCCTCCAGGGATACGGAGGGGGCGGTGACGTTTCCCACGCCGCAGATCAGGCAGGTCACGAAGGTCCCCAGCAGGGGCAGCAGGTCCTCCAGCAGGGGGACCGAGCGGGTGAAGAGGGCGAGGGCCTCCCGCACCGTTCCCCCCTTGATGGGCAGCAGCACCGCCAGGACCAGCAGGAAAAGGATCCCCATGCCGCAGTTGAGCATATAGACCGGGCTGGACAGGAAGCGCCGCAGCTCCTTGCGCAGCAGGGCGGCGCCGAGGCCGGAGGACCGGAGACGGCCCCCCCGGTAGATTTCCTTTTTCCGGCCCCGCTCCGTGGTGGCCAGGGTGAGGAGACTGCGGCTCAGGATCAGGAAGAGCAGGAGCGCCAGGCAGATGGTCAGGGCCGCGTAGAGGAGCAGGGGAAGCCCCTTCCCCGTGGCGGCCAGCCCCAGCTGATACAGGGGCCAGAGGCGGCTGCGCATCAGGCGGCCGAAGCCCTGCAGGTTCTGCAGGATCAGGCCCAGCAGCTCGTTCAGGCGGCTGTAGGCGTAAAAATACGCCCCCAGGAACAGGAGGGACAGCAGCACGGTGACGAGGCTCTTGTGCCGGATCCGACTGCCCACCAGGGCCACCACCCAGCCCAGCAGGCAGGTGAGGGTCAGGATCAGCAGTCCGTTCAGGAAAAGGAGCAGAAGGGCGAAGACCACCGCAGCGGGGCCGGGAGCGGCGGCCAGCCAGTACCAGACCGCCGCGGGGAGCCAGACGACGCCGCTGTACAGCAGCCCCATGCTGAATACCCCCAGCAGCCGCACGGTGACGATGGCGGCGGGAGGGATGGGCATGGAGAAGAGCAGGTCATTGTCCCTGGCCCGGTACAGCCCCGCATAGGTGTTGAAGACGCTGCCCAGGATCCCCAGAAGGACGGACAGGAGCCCCATGATGGAGAAATAGAGCCAGTCCTGCCCGGCCTCCAGCAGCGGCGTGCCCAGGGCGTCGGCGGCGGCGTAGAAGACGGAGGCCAGCAGGAGGAAGACCGCGGCAAAGAGCAGGACAAAGAGGATCGTGCCCGCTGTTCCCCGGTTCTTCCCCGTCCGGCGATCCCGGAAATAGAAGGTATTCAGCTCCAGAAACTGTTTTTTCAGAAGGGCTTTCCACATGGTCACTCCTCCAGCTCCAGGAACACCGACTCCAGGCTGCTGTCCCCCCGGACCTCCTCCATGGTCCCGGCCCTCACCAGCCTGCCGTTTTTGATGATGGCCACCTTGTCGCAGAGCTTTTCCGCCACCTCCAGCACATGGGTGGAGAAGAAGATGGCGCCGCCCCCGTCGCAGAACTGCCGCATCATGCCCTTCAGCAGATGGCTGGCCTTGGGGTCCAGGCCCACAAAGGGCTCGTCCATGAGGATCAGTCTCGGGGCGTGGAGCCAGGCGGCGATCATGGCCAGCTTCTGCTTCATGCCGTGGGAATAGGCGGAGATGGGCTGCCCCAGGTCCCCGGTCAGCTCGAAGGTGTCGGCGTATTCCCGGATGCGGGTCTCCCGCTCCGCCGCGCCGACGCCGAAGATGTCCGCCGTGAAATTCAGGAACTGGATGCCCGTCATGAATTCGTACAGATCCGGGTTGTCGGGGATGTAGGCCATCCGTCTTTTGCAGGCCAGGGGGTCAGCCCGCAGGTCGATGCCGTCCACGGTGATGGCCCCGGCGTCGAAGCGCAGGATGCCCGCCACGCTTTTCAGGGTGGTGGTTTTCCCCGCGCCGTTGTGGCCGATGAAGCCGTAGATTTCCCCCGGCGCGATGGTCAGGCACAGGTCCTCCACCGCGTTTTTGTCTCCGTAGGTCTTGGTGAGATGCTCGATCTTCAGCATGGGACACACCTCCTTATCTGATATCATTATGATATCAAAAAGATGAATTGTCAAGAGAAAGAAGAAAAACCGCTCCGCTCTGGAAGGCGGGGCGGTTTCGGAGGTGCGGGAGGTCTATTTTTTCCACTCCTCGCCGGTGGCGAGGCCCCATTTTTCAAACATCTTGTTGTAAAACTCCGGGCGGGGGAAGTTCATAGCCATCTCCATCTGCAGGCCCCGGTAGCCGAAGCCGGTCCGCCCCAGGCCCCGCAGGCTCTCCGTAAAGGGCAGCAGCAGGTCGCCCCGGAGGGTGAACATCACCTCGTTCTCGTCGGTGAGGCCCCGCTCGTATTCCCCGGGGTCCGGGAAGGTGATGTTGAAATCCTGCCCGTTCAGCACGGGGATGGAGGAGTGGACGCAGGAGTCCACCGGGTCCAGGGTGACCGGCAGCATCTCCCCGGTGAGGAGCTTCACCGCCATGAGAAGGCTGCGGATCTGGGCGGGAGAGCAGTAGACGCACACCAGGTCCGGCACGAAGGAGGCGCTTTCCAGGGGGGCCAGGGAGAAGCCCAGGATGCCCTCCTCCGCCAGCATGGGGTATTCCTCCCGGAGGAAGCGGACGCCCCGCCGGGGGTCCGGCATGAAGAACTTGGTGCCCATGTACTCGTAGTCCGCCTCCTCCAGGGGGCAGAGCCGGTAGGATACCAGGGGCCAGACGCACCAGTGGTCCTCCTTCAGCAGGGTATAGGCCTTCCGGTTCCGGCGCACCAGGGCATAGGCCTGGCACATGGCCAGCCGCTTCCCCTCGTCCCGCCAGGGGCGAAGGGTCCCCTCCGGGATCTCCTCCTCGCTGCGGAGCAGCTTCAGGGCGATGGGGGAATAGCGGAGGATCAGCTCCTCCTGCAGGGTCTTCCCCGCCTTTCGCACCTCCTCGGCGCTGACGGGATCCTCCCGGGGGAGGTTGACCCACAGCTCGTTCCCCTCGCAGGCGTCCAGCAGCATTTTCCGCAGGCGGCGGCCCCAGTCTCCCAGCCGTGCTTCCAGGCCGGAAAAGTGGGATATGGTCAGCTCCGTGGCCTCCGGCAGGGAGGTGAGGGCGTCGTAAAGGGCGTCCAGGTTCCTGCCGCAGTAGTCCGGCAGATTCAGCAGCGCGATGAGCCGGCGGCAGAAATCGCCCCGGTCCCGGCACAGGCGGCCGTCCAGTTCGTATCGTTTCATGGCTCCTCCCCATAGAGCTGCGTGAAGCTCTCGTAATGGTCGTCGGTATAATAGATGCATCCGTCGTCAGAGAAGATGATGCGCTTGGCCCCCCGGCTTTTGGCCCCCAGGGTGTCGATGTCGCACTCGGTATAGCGCTTGCCCTCCGGCAGAAGACCCTCGTAGTTGCCGAAGCGGTCGCCCCCGATGCACATGCCCGGGGCGTAGGGCTCCAGGCCGCCGCCGCTCCAGCCCAGGTCCCTGGCCTCGTTCTTCGTGATGAAGTTGGAGGGCAGGTGTCCATAGAGGTGGAGATAGAGGGCCACGTCTTCCTTGGTGGTATAGCTCCCCTCCTCCGGCAGGGCGGGGGCAGGCTCCGGGGTGGGCTCCGGGGTGGGTTCCGGCGTCGGTTCCGGTGTGGGCGCCTCTGTCGGCGCGGGCTCCGGCGTCGGTTCCGGGGTGGGCGCAGGCTCCGGGGTTTCGTCGGAAACAGGGGCGGTGGTCAGCTCCGTCAGTTCGTAATGGTCCTGGCTGCCGGAGGGCAGTTCCCCTCCGCCGCCCAGCCCGCAGGCGCTGAGGAGCAGGAGCAGCACCCAGAGCAGGGGCAGGACCCGGCGCAGTCTTTTCACAGCGGCACTTCCTTATCCTGAGATGATGGTTTTCCTTGATTATAGCAAGCTTTCTCCGCCTTGGCAATCCGGGAAAAACGTCAGGCGCAGCCAAAAAGCTGCGCCTGACGGAAAAGAAGGGCTTATTTTGCAGCGCTGTCCGCGGCCTCCGGAACCTGGGCAGGGGCGGGAGGATCGCTCTTGTGCCTGGGAGTGCAGAGCTTCCGCAGCAGGCTTGCGATGAGGTGGAGGACCAGGGAGCAGGCGATCACGAAGAGGATGTAGAACACCCGCACCTTCCAGTTGATGGTCATGCCGCCCCAGCCGCCGCCGAAGCCGCCGGAGGAACCGGCCAGCTCCGCCAGGAAGGTGGACATGGGGTTCTTGCGCCAGAGGGTGCTGACCACGTTGAAGAAGATGTTGCAGAGGGTGAAGTGGCAGACATACATGGTCATGGAAATGCTGCCCAGGGCCCGGGAGAAGCCGTTGTTCAGAATGCCCGTGATCACGTCCTTGTTCAGGAAGGAGAGGAGGACGATGATCATAATGTAGACGATGCGCCGGAAGTTGTCCATCCCCGTATTGATCTTGATGGTCAGGGCGAAGTAGCGGTAGATGGAGAAGAGCATCAGCAGGGTGAGGACCACCTCCCACACCGGACTCAGCTTCTTCCTGCGCAGATGGTCATACAGGTGGAACAGGCTGATGCCCAGGGCCATCTCCGCGAAGGCCTTGATGGTGCCGGCGGTCATGAAGCCCATCTTCGCGTAGAAGTCCAGCACCAGGGAGGAGTTCAGCGTGAAGAAGGAGTACAGCATTACGCCGATGAGGGGCGCGATGAAGAGGGTGAAGTGGTAGCGCCGATAGAGCATGTAGCAGTAAACGTAGCCCGCGATGAAGAGGGCCGTCAGGAACCAGAGGGGAACGATGGGGGCGTTGCCGTTGTTGTAGCCGAAGGGGGTGCCCACCATGAAGAGGAGGTCCCACTCCGAGTTCAGGGCCGCGTCCAGCCAGTTTTTCCGGCTGTAGCCGCCGCCGTTGATGGCGATGTGGATGATGAGGGTCATGACGATGACGGGGAAGAGAGCCTTGACCTTTTTCCACACGAACTGGGTGGCCCGGATGCCGGCTTCCTTGGCGCTGAGGGGCTCGGGGTGCTTTTCAAACCAGTGACCGGCGGAGAGGGCGATGAGGAAACCGGAGAGGACGAAGAAAAATTCAACCGCGCTGGTGCCGGAGGGGAAGAGCTTGCCGCTGGTGTAGTAGATTTCCAGGTGATAGAGGGCGACCAGGACCGTGAAGAAAAAGCGCCAGAATTCTACGGAAGCAATGCGGGTATTCTTTTTCTTTTCCAGGGTCTCGCTCATTGCTCGTTATCCTCCTTGGACTTGTTTTTCTTGACCACCTTTACGATGGCGAAGATCACGATGAGAACCACCACCACAATGATGAGGATGCGGATGATGGGGCCGTAGTCGGCCTTGGTGGGCGTGGACTTGGCGTTGGAGACCACGGTGTTGGGGGCGCTGTCCTTGAAGGAGGCCCCGGCCTCCACCTCCACCTTCACGGCGGCGGCGCCGTAGGTGTCGTCCCCGGGGGCCGCCAGCACGTAGTAGGTGCCGGGCTGGTCGAATTTCAGCTTCAGCTTTCCGTCGCTGCCCACGGTCTCGGAGACCTTGTCGCCGTTGACGTACACCGTCAGATTGGCGCTGGAGAAGGTGTTCCAGTTGAAGGAGGCGGCGTCCATGGTGGCGTGGTAGGCGGTGAGGACGACCTCCTCGCCGGGGGCGGCCTTCACATTGCCGTAGTCAAAGTAGGCGAGGCCCCAGTAGCGGTATTCCATGGACATGGAGTTTTTCACGCCGTAGATATTGACTTCGATCAGATCGCCGTCGCTGACCTTGTCGGCCAGAGAGCTCATGGTGTTGCGGTTCAGCCAGGCGATGACGGCGTAATCCGAGCCGTCCATGGCCAGGGAGGCCTTGCCGAACCAGTTGCCGATGGAGTACATGACGGTGCCCCACATGTCCATCTTGTTGGAGCTGTAGCCCATGGCGCCGGCGGTGCTTTCCATGCCGTTGAAGACCTGCAGCACGTCGTCCATGGTGCTGCCCTCGGGCACGGTGACGGGGACGGAAATGAGGTATTCCCCGGAAACCTCGCCCTTCACGTAATCGCCCTTGTCGGTGACGGTGACATAGACGGTGATGTCGGGTCCGGTGCCGTTGCCGGGAGCGGAGAGGTTGCCCTTCAGCACGTCGCTGACATCCACGGTGCCGGCGGAGGTATCGAAGGTGGAGCCCTCCTTCACGGTGAGGCGCATGGCCGCGGCGGGCTGGGTGCTGTCGCCCACAGCCAGGATGTCGTATTCGCCGGGGGCGTCGAAGCGGAGATGCACTTCGCCGGTGGCGTCGGTCTTGTTGTCGGTGGCCTCGCCGTTGACGTAGATGGTCAGGTTGGGCAGGGGCGTGGTGCGGTATTCGCCGCCCATCATGCCGGCCATGGCCTCGGTATAGGCGTGGAGGATCACCTCGTCGCCCACGCCGGCCTCCGCCACGGGATGGTCAAAGTAGCCCAGGCCGTAATACTCGTAGGAGAAGCCGAAGTCGCCGCCGCTGCCCATGGTGTAGAGGGAAACATAGACGAAGTCGCCCTCCTTCACGGGGGTGGCCAGGGTGCTGTTCATATCGCTGCCCACTCAGGCGGAGATGTACTTGGTGGCGCCGGCGCCGCCGTCGGTGTTGATGCCGAACCAGCTGGTGACGTAGTACATCATGCTGCCGTACATCTCCATGCCCGCCGAGGCGTAGCCGTCCTCGCCCAGGTTGCCGTATTCCGCGTTCACGGCGTTCAGCACGTCGTCCAGGGTGGCGCCCTCAGGCACCGTGATGGGGGTGGCAATGATGTTCCCGCCGCCCTTTTCCGCCTTGAAATAACCGCCGCAGTCCGTCACCGTGGCGTAAACGGTGATGGGTGCGCCGCCGGCGCTGTCCTCCAGTCCGGAGGCGGCCATGCGGCCGGGAGGGGTGGGCTCGTGGCCGGTGAAGCTGGCCCCCTGGGCCACGCTGACCTTCATCAGGGCCGCGCCGTAGGCGGTGTCGCCGCCAACGCAGATGTAGTAGTCACCGGCTTCCGGGAAGCTGAGGGTCAGGCTGCCGTCCGGCTGTACCCGGAAGGCGGAGTTCGCGCCGTTCACCGTTACATTCAGGGTGTGGGGCTCGGTGTTGTACATGAAGGTCTGCGTGTCCATGGCGCTGCGCCATACGCCCACGGTGAACTCTTCCCCCACACCGGCGTCCACGGCGTAATAGTCCATCCAGGCCTGGCCGTAGTAATTGAAGGTGAAGTTCTGGCTGCTGACCATGGTATAGACGCAGACATCCACGATGTCGCCGTCCTTCACGGTGCTGCCCAGGGTGGAGTTCATGTCGTGGTTCTTCCAGGCGGTGACGGACTTGGAGCCGTCGGAGTAGTCCAGCTTCCGCCCGAACCAGGTGTCCAGCATATAGGTGGTGGAGCCGTACATGTCGAACTTATTGCACTTGTAGCCCACCGTGCCGCCGGCGCACTCCACCTCGTGAAGGCCCCGAAGCACATCGTCCACGGTGGAGCCCTTGGGCACGGTGACCGGAACGGCGATCATGGGCTGCCCGGATTTTTCACCGATGGCCGGGGCACCGTTGTCCGCCACGCTGACATAAACGGTGATCTCGTCCGCGGCCAGGGCCGCCGGCGCCAGGAGGGCCAGCAGCAGAAGCAGAGCGAGGAGCAGGGTCACTGTTTTTTTCATGGTTTTTCCTTCCCTTCCGAAGTAGATCATAAGGAGTTTTACACAGGAATTATAAAGGGTTCCGGGGGGTGGGAAAAGATAGCAGAGGTAATGAATTTGCCCTTTTCGCATGACTTTTGGCAGGTATTGACCTGACGAAAGTCATAATCAACTTGCATAAAAGCGGGGGCTCCGGACTGTACAATTTTGGATAGCAAGCCGGAAATCCCGGTGTTCCCGGACTTTTTTACCGGGTCGAGGCGGCCAGACCGCCGGGCAGATTTGCGTCGGGAAGCAGGGGAAGCTCCCGGAAAACGCTGTCGGCGGCCAGCCGAAGCTCGGAAAGGCTCCGGGCCTTGCTGAGGCGCTTCCAGTGCTTGTCCGCCCCGTCAAAATGGAGGATCAGATAGCTCCAGATCTCCTTCATCCGGTGGCAGAGGGCGGTGTCCCCGTAGAGGACGGCCCGGTATTCCTCCAGGAGGGCGTCGTGGAAGGCGGCGAGGGCGTCCCGGCCGCAGGGCTCTCCGGTCTCCAGCCGCCGGGCGAGGCCCGGCTCCGCCGCCAGGCCCCGGCCCAGCATCACGGTGTCCAGGCCGGGAAATCGGGCCTGCAGGGCCGCCAGGTCGGCGGGGCGGAAGATATCGCCGTTCCACACCAGGGGGAAGGGGCTGCCCTCCAGGGCCGCGGCAAAGGCGGCGGGGCGGACCGGCCCGGTGTAGAAGTCCTCCCGAAGCCGGGGATGGAGGATGAGGGAAGCCAGGGGATATTTCCGAAAAATGGCCAGCAGCCGCGGGAACTCTTCTTCCCCGGCATAGCCCAGGCGGGTTTTTACCGAGATGCGCAGCCCCGCCAGCGCCGGAGCGGAAAAAACCGCCTCCAGAAAGGAATCCAGCGCCTCCGGCTCCCGAAGAAAGCCCGCCCCCTTTCCCTTGGCCGTTACGGTGCCGGAGGGACAGCCCAGGTTCAGGTTCACCTCTCCGTAGCCCCGGTCCATCAGGGAGGCGGCGGCCCAGATAAAATCCGCCGCCTGCCGGGTCAGGAGCTGGGGAACGAGGCGGACGCCGGGATTCTCCTCCGGCAGCAGCTCCCGCAGCCCCCGGAGGGGAAACTGATGGTCTCCGGAGGGGGAGAAGAAGGGAGCGTAATACTTCCCGATCCCCGGATAAAGGCGGGCGTGGACCCGGCGGAAGACCCGCCCGGTGACGCCCTCCATAGGGGCGAAAAGATAAGTCATGGGAGGACCTCCCCGTAAGCTTATGCGGGTAAACAAAGGGAAAACAGAGGAACAGGCCGAAGCCTGTTCCTCTTGATGAATCAGCATTATGCCTTTACGCTTCCCTCAGGCAGCGCCGGGCATTTGCAGACCTGGATTACTCCTCGGTCTTCTTGCGGGCGCTGATGAAGCAGTAGCCGGCGAGGCTCAGCATCGCGAGGGCCATCACGGTCCACAGAACGGTGTCGTAGCCGGTCTGGGGAGAACGGGACGGAGCGGGCGCGGGAGCGGGCGCCGGAGCAGGAGCGGCCTCGGCGGGCGCGGGAGCGGCCTCGGCAGGAGCGGGCTCGGCAGGAGCGGGAGCGGCCTCGGCAGGAGCGG
>JAEEGL016184406.1_pt1 | contig 10050 bp, 10 predicted proteins | sample 9134231 | NCBI WGS metagenome assembly JAEEGL01 (sample SAMN16246548, study PRJNA631951) | gut metagenome | biome: gut microbiome; feature: rumen; material: fiber-attached | host: Bos | place: Iran: Karaj | collected 2018-10 | reverse complement strand
GCAACTGCTGCGAAAAGCCTGAAAAACTTCGAGAAAATCCTGTTCGTCCGTGTACCAGCCATCAATTTCCGCCCAGCTTGCCATGCGCAGATAGGTATTCTCTTCCACCTTGATCGGCCGGGGAGGAGGCGGTGGCAAAGAGGAAGACGGGTACGAGGGAGTGGAAATAACCGGGACCTGCGGCGGCAAGGGAGCGGAAGGCACCTGAATCGTCGGGCTGGAAGGAACCGGCGATGTCGGTGTGGAAGGCGTTGTGGGCGTTGTCGGCGTTGTAATGGCCCAGGGAGGAGGAGATGGGCTTACCGGTCCTGATGGCCGAGGCGTTCTTGTACAGGCGGCCAGCAGAGCGATCAGCACGGCTCCGACAATCCAAAAAACACTACGCATGCGCACTTTTCTTTCCTTTCTTGCAAAATTTTTCCATCCATTCCCCCGGGAACAAAGGAACTCAAGTTAGTAACCTTGCCTCCTTAAGAGTGGAACGGAGAATTGTACAATCGTATAAGGGGAAAAAAAGGCAGGAAACAATCAAAACATGTCCGCCATAACATAAAATATATAATAAATTTAATGCATTACAAAAACATCATTTCCCAAATACCACACTAAATGCCACACTTTTTAATTTTGTCTCTCAAAAAAAATGAAAAAACGACATACAAAAAGATAACGCACACCGTAACAGGGCAGAAGAAAAAAATACTGGCCAGAGATAAAAAAGGGCCTGCGTATTGACCAAAAAAAGATCGTCTCGCCATCTGGGGTATGATTTCTCCAAAAGAAAAGGGCGATCATCCTTCCCCAGATAACCGCCCCTTTGGCCAGTTTCTTTCATTTCGATAGATAGTCCCAATATTCCCAGAATTGGATAGATTAACGCCAGCGTCAGCGCTCATGTGAGCATCTTGAGGGGAGGAAAGAACCTTCTCTTTTTATTCTTACGGCGCTTGCTACTTCCGCTACAATTGCTACTCGCCAGTCATGCTCCGCTCTTCCTGTCTGCCAACCTCTGCGGCGAGTAGTGTATGAGGAAACATTGCCGCCAGTCTTGCCGGGTGCGTCTGGCAGCCGGTCCGGCAGGGTGATGCAGGTGGCAACAGCCCGGGAAATTGGCTCCAGCATGTGCGCCTTGGTGCAAGGTGGTTGCAGATTTCCAGAGAGTTTTTCCGGCTCAAATCTTCCGACTTTCTCTTGGAGCTGGCGCAGTTCTGCCAAAGTGCAGAGCAGATTTTTTTCTGGCGGTTTCTTCCAGACGGCACCGGGGGGCTAGCGAATGACGGTGGCCATAAATGAAGAAAGAGCCTCTCTCAACGAGGTATGATTTTTTGAAAATGGTGGTCTGCAAGTTATTGATATTTCAAAACTATACCTTTATGGTAAATATTTAGAGGATCTAGGATAATTTACAGGGGAGGAAACCGCCATGAGTCCGAAGCAACAGGCATTTGTCAGGGAATACGGTATCGACCACAACGCCACAAGAGCGGCGATTGCTGCCGGGTATTCGCCGAAATTCGCCAGCCAGAAGGGACACGAGCTGACGCGGCTTCCGGAGATAGCCAGGGCGATAGCGGAAAACGAGAAGAAACAGGAGGAACAGGCCATGATGGATGGACAACAGGTGCTTGAACGTCTGGCGGTGATTGTTTCCGCTGGAATGCAGGAAGTTCCAGTTATTGTGCAGGGTGAGCAGGTTCATGATGCCGAAGGGCGTCCAGTTTTCCGGCCGCTTGACGCGAGGAGCGCAACGCGGGCGCTTGAGCTGATAGGGCGTCATTTTGGGATGTTCACGGACAAGGTGGAAGTGTCAGGAGAGTTTGATTTTCAGGCCCTTGAAGAGGCGAGGCGGCGTGTTTTGGCGGCTGGTGCTGCCGCTGATACTGACTTTACCTGATGAGCGCCGCACGAAACGCGGCCTTGTGGCGCGGTGAGGGCGTGCGCAACCGGCGAGGCGTCAACCGTAGGGCGAGACGCTGAGCCGGGGAAGGTTTCTTTCTCGTAATGGTCACCATTCTTGGCGGCAAGGTATCAAATCTGATTCAAGTCACTGGCGATAGCCAGTGTAAAAGCCGCGTGGTTTGCCGAACGAAGTGAGGCGGTTAAATGCGGCGAAGGAGCGGCGCGGAAGTGCGGGCGCACGAGCGCGGCGTGAAAGAGCCGACAGGGGCGGGGGCGGCACGGCAGGGGCGCGCTTTGCGCCCGCGCGAAAGTGCCGCGTCAGTCAATGATGGTGATGTTTCTCTCCAGATGGTACTGCCTACTTTTTAGGCAGTGAATCGTTCTTCAGATTCCAGACTGCCAACTTTATTGGCACATCATGAGTCAGATATGGGGGAATGAGGCGCTGCAAGGCTCTGCAAGACACGAACTCCCAGCGCCCCATATACCGGTATTACCTGCAAAGAGTTTTTCCCATATGGAGGGGAATCAGGCGGCCCTTGGTCTGGTAAAAGGTGAAAGCGCCGCCCAGTATTCCCGCTCTGCGTTCGTCAGTGGTTCGTTCCACCGGCCACACCACCCCGGGCAGTCTTTCCGGAGTAGCCACATGTCATGGAACGGGCAGAACGTCATCACACCGCGCCGCCGTTCCTTCTCCAGCTCGTTGTTGAACTCTTCCAGAGTAGTACACCCTCCGGATGGTTGAGACGGCTTCCAGCCCTTGCAAGGCTCCAGCGCCGCCAAAATCTCCCTGTGGTGCTTACAGGCGTAGCGCCAGCATTCCCAGGCGGTATCGGCGATCCGTTGCTCCGGCCCCAAGTCCCATATCTTCTGGAAGGCTGGAAGGATCTCCCATGCCACTTGGCGGGATTCATTCAGGGAAAGGGCAAGGCCAGCGTCCTTCAGCCATGACAGATGAAAAACCTTCCAGTACCATTCTTCGGTCTTCAGTTCGGAAAGGATCTCCGGCTCATGCTCCCGGCAGTACTGGCGGCATTTCTCCCGGCGATCCTCCGGCAGGTTCTCCAGTCCCAGCACCTCGAAAGAATCACCGGCCAGCACGGGCACAAGGCCAGCTTTCCGCAGGATGGACAGAGGGGAAGGCGGTGCTTTTTTCTCTCTTACGGCTCCCGCTACAATTGCTACACTTGCTACGCTTTGCCTTGCACTCCTGTATTTTTCTCTCTCATTGGTTGCTACTCCCGCTACAGTTGCTACGTTTTCGGGAGACTGCCCGGTTGAAAGCGTAGCAAAAGTAGCGGCTGTAGCAGGTGGTATAAAACTGAAATCTGTTTCAGGCCGGTATGTCATCCCGCACCGTCCACGCATTCCGGGCGAAAGACGCCGGTTTTCCTTCTCCCATCCAGACTTCGGCGCCGCCTTCGATAGGGGTGAGCCATTTATGCTCGATGAGCGTGTCGAATGCCTTCTCCACCTTGGCTTTCTCCCTCAGCGCATTCGGCCCGAACTGAAGAACCTGTCTCACGGACGTTCTCTTTACCGCTTTCTCCCAAAGCCAATGGAGCAGGTTTTCAGCCTGAAGAATCTCAGGGCTTGTCATGTCATCCAGGGCAATTCTCAGAATCTCGTCAAGGTACCACTGCGCAAGGACGATTCCTGCTTCCATAGTCTCCTTTCCTATTACTCTTGAAGCGGGATCGCGCGCCATGGAAAGGCAGCCCGCGATCCTTAGTGCCTGTTCTGCCGCCCGCTTGGCATAGCCATTGACGGCCTCGTATTTTTTATCGCGCCCCCTGTTGTGTTCCACATCATCCTTGAAACTCTTCCATTTCTCCTGCGCTTTATCGTCAAGCGTCAGTTCATCGAAAAGGATCCCGCCGCCGTCCGGCTCCTGCCGCACCTGAAGCCCAAGGAGCCGTTCACACGCCCGGTAAAAATCCTGAACTGACTGGAGCCGCTCAACGTCCACATGGTCCGACAGCTTCATCAGCGGCTCCGGCCAGGAGTGAAGAAACCGGCATAAAAAACCCTGTGAAGCATACAACTCATTCCCGTATACATCCTGCGCCAGAACCGGCTGTATCATGATGCTGGCGCATACCCGCCGATCATAGATTTTGCTGGCTCCTTCGCCGTAGCGCATTTTGTCCAGCGGTTTTCCGCTCCAAACCGAACTCAGGTTTGCAATGGTTTTCACCGCGTTTTCCTTGGCAAAAGCTGTTCCGCCGAAGAGCCGCCCTCCCTCGTCGGTAATCAATCCAATCCAGGGCAGGGCATACCGCAAGCTTTTATAGAGACCCTCAATATTCATGTCGCAAGTAACAAGAACGGGTTCAACCGGCGCTATGGGGCGTGATTCTTCCAGAGCGCGGCGTTGCTCCACATATTCCGCTTTTGTCAGCTTCTTCTTCTGAAGCTGCTTCAAGTCATTTTCAAAGATCTCCTGCTCAATCTCATACTCCTTGCGCCGGTTCTCGTATTCGCGGATAAGCACCCGTTCCGTTTCATTGATCTTCTTGAAGAGAATGCTTTCCACCGTTGTTTTCCCGTCACCAGTTTCTCCGACAGTTATCATGAAAAGAGAAAGCGGCGTCCTGAATTGCGTCGTTCTGACATTCGCCAGCGGCATCGACATGAGCGACAGCGCCGCAAGCATCGTACTTCCAACCATGGATTGGGGCGTGTCGGTATACGTGGCCACATCAACCACCGTCTGGGCAAACTCGAAGAAAGTGCCGGTGGGGTACGGCTCCTGCTTTTCTGGCGGCCTTCTCAGCGGAATAGGTCCGTCATCAGCCACCACTGTGCCCACCCCGTTTGGCGTCAATGCCTCCTCCACCGCATTGTTGATAACGGCCCTGATAACATCATCCTGCCCGGCCACGTCCCAGTCGTTGAAGTCGGTATTCTTGCCATCCATCGCCGGGCACATCGCGACAGCAACCGCACCACTTACCGCTTTGACGGCATCTTCAGCCGCCTTCCTGCCCGCGTTGCCCTTGCCGTTGCGCTCGTTCTCCATGTCGTTGTCCGCGCCGATAATAATCGGCCTCTCAGGCCAGCGCCGCCGCGCTTCAAGTGCCCGCTCCTTCAGGGCCTTTGCAGACACACACCAAAAGCATTCATAACCTGTGTGCCTGTGCGTGCTGGCAGCCGTCGCGGCTCCCTCCAACAGAATCAGCGGCCCCTTCTCGCCGTCTTTGCCAGGGAAAACCAGCCGCCCTCCGGTTGCCTCTCCAAATGTACGTTTGGCAAATTTGCCATCTTCGCCACGCTTGGCTTCAATCGTCTGGAAACCCTGCAATGAGCCTTCCTCCGAATAAATCGGAATAAACAGCCCGTCACAGGGAAGGCAAAACCACTTCTTGTCGCCAAAGGGCAGCCGGAACCAATACCCCTCCGGATCAACGTTGCCGAACTGAAGGCATCCGGGAATATCCTCCGGGCTCAGGCCCTTCGCTTTCAAATACGGCTGATTCTCGATAGGCTTGGACAGCCTCTCCTGAAGCTTCCGCCCATAATCCGCCAGCCAGAGTTTGTTTTTTCGGTCGTTCTCTTCTTCTTTCCGTGATAACTGCTCCAGTCTTTGCAGATCCTCCGGCAAGAAACGTTCCTCAAGCGGCTTGCCGTCCAGCGTCAGAAACACCATCTCCAACTCTTCGCCGTAAATGTGGCGGTCAACCAATGCCATTATCTGTTGGCCTTTCAGGACCAGCTTGTAAGAAATACGATCCTTTTCTCCTTTGAGTGGTGCCCTATGCCATACGCCCGGCGTCACATTCACTTTGCTCAGGGCAACAGAGCTTCCCCGCTCCTGAAGAAGTTCCCACATCGCCGCTTGAATATTCCCGTACCCCTCCGGCATGGTGGGAACTCTTGCATTACCACCGGCGGAAACATCGTCTGAACTATCAACCAGCTCAACCGCCACCGTTGTTCCTCCGGTCTTTTGAACCTCTCCGGCCTGCGCTGCTTTTATTTTTTCCATCGCCGCCGCCCATCCGTTATATTCAGCCATCTTTCAAACTCCAAAGTTGTAAAAGGGGCGCTCAGGCCAAAGCCAAAGCGCCCCGAAGTTTTTGTCATGCTGCATCGTGATGCTGTGCGACAATCCTACCCAACAACGCGCGGTCCGTGCATCCACCTGCTGCAGAGCCCCAGACATACACGCTTGCAGGATTCGTTTGGGTAATGCAGTATCCGCCCTCACCGCCGCCCACATATCTGACGCCCTCGCGGCTGTCACCCGGCAGGCATTCACCGGGAGACGCCATCAGCCCGGCAGCTGTAATCATCTCGAAGGCGGCGACTCCGATTTTGTGTCTGTCTGCCAGCGCTCCAGCCGCAAGCGGCACCGGCTGTTGTCCTTCACTTCCAACATGAAATTCGTTCTTGTTCATTCAATGCCCTCCTCGGCGCGTTGTCTCGCCGTGTGTTGAACGAACGCACTTCACCACGGCAACACACACGCGCCTTTGAAAAAAAAATTGTTTGTAACAAGTTCAATGACTTACTGGTTTTTCAGCTTTCGGAAGGCTTCAGACACGAAGATTTTTGTGATATATGCTCTGATACGAGTCAGTGCATGTGATTTAAATCTCCATGCCGGATGAGCTCACATTTTGCCGATGTGAGCTCTTTCCTTTTTTTCAGCCCTCACGCCGCATCACCGCCTTCACAGTCTTCGAGTGCCTGCGCCGCTTTCTTTCTGGTAATCAGCTCCTCAATATTGTTTTGCCCCCATGTCTTGGAGGGTTCGCTTGCGTCTTCCGATTCCCTCACGAATCGATCGAGATCCGCAACATCCCACACAACAAAATGAGAACTTAACCTTTTTCCAGGCGCTAACTTGCCCTGCTGCACCCAGCTCCAAAATGCGCTGCTGCTGACACCACCCAGATATTCACGGGCGTCAACCGCCCGCAGATACCGTCTTTTGGGCTTCGTTTTCTGTTCTGCGGTCAAAGCTTGTGGGGGCAAAGAAACCAACTTTCCCGTTTGCATCCTCGTCATGTCTTTTCACCTCCTTTCTTCAGTGTTTTTAATGACTTGCGCCCTTTCGGCTTATTTCATGTCTACACCGTACCAGAAAGCGTTTGGCGGGAAAACATAGGCGTAAAAAGCAGATCCCAACTACGCCTTACGCCTTTTGTCTCCGTACTTTTCGGAGAAGGTCTTAAGTCGCCCCTCTAACATGTTTTTGATCCCTTTGCTTTTATCCAGTTTTATTGAGATTCCATCCCCCGGCAAAAGCAGAGCGATCCAAATTTTTTTCCATTCGTATTTCAGCAGCTTGTTGAAGACGAATATGGGATCATCCGGATGCTTCGCAATCAGCCGCATCAGCTCCGCTACACCATCCCAGGGTTGGGGAATCTCGTTTTGAAGAGCGTCTTGCAGTGTCTTGTTTTCTGTCTCAAGCTTTTCAATCCGCTCCTTTGCCGTTGTCAGTTCTTCCTCTTTCTCTTGCAGGGCGGTCTTCAGCTTATGAATCTCCGGAAGCTCCGTGCCTTCCTTTGCCATCTGGGAGATCTTGTGGAAAAAGTTCCGCATCCTGTCGCTTTCATCTATAGACTCATCACCATCCATAAAAACTGCCGCGGCATCGATAGTCTCAAAACCATCTTGCAGAGCGGAGACCGCCACCACAAAAGCGGGGATTTGCTTCTCTCTGATGAAGAGCGTTGTCAAACGCTCGTCTTCCGGCTCTTCCCATGGTAAGAACTTGGTCACGTTGTCCGTACGCCTTACCCTGTTGATATGGCCATCCATTACATCCGCATCCCATGAAGGGCGCTCTTCCGAATACCAGCTCACACAACTTAACGCTGTATTCAGCAGATTACCGCCGTTATTATGGACGGCAGGCACCACGAAAGAACGGTCCTTCCTGTTGTCGGGAAAGCTTATCCGAAACACGAAGAGGATTTCTTCCCGTGGCAAACCATGTTGTTTTGCACCTTCATCAAGTAAACGCCAATGGTTTTCGTCTCCAATGTCGAAATCACACCTAAAGATCTCTGTCCTCATGTACTCCCCTCCATCAGGGTTCCATCAAGAAGCAACGCCCGGTCCGGGAGTGATGGAAGGCTCCCTTGCCAACGAGGATGATCAGTCCGCGCCTGACCGGGCGATCGATGCGGCCAAACGTCACCGCCTAGCCGCGACTGACTGGAAAGCTCACATTGATGGCACTTCCTCCCCTAGCGCCGCCCTCATTTGCCGCCAGATAGTAAGCTTTTCTTCAAAGTCCTTGCCTTCCATGACGGCTGCCATCCTTCCATAAACGTCTAACGCCAGATCTGAGGCTGATTGCTTTATCTGCCAAAGGTGATTGGCTTGGTCCATCAGCCCCGCCAGTGTCCGCGAGGCGAGGGCGCGCACTCCTGAAATCTGGTCGGCAATTCCGCCTTCCCCGTCCGCCTCGTTCTCGTCGGACATATGAGTCAATGTTGCCTCCAGCACCGCCAAAGCTGGCACAAGGTCAAAGCGCAACGCCTCAGCCACGTCGCCGATCTGGTGAATTGTCCTCTCTCTGTCCATTTGCTGATTGTCCATTCTGTCCTCCTCTCAAATTGAAAAAGTAGCAGGTGTAGCGACTGTAGCAGGGGGATAAGAACAGAAAAACTGTCTGTCACCCACGAAAAGTAGCAGGTGTAGCGAGTGTAGCGGATGGTATAAAGACGAAAATCCATGTCATTCCTCTCTTGCCTGTGCCTTCAGTTCGTCTAGGTAGTCCGCCCATGCCTGCATCATGTGGATCCTCTTCTCCAGATGTTGAGAACGGTTATAGGCAGGCCCCAGACGGTCAGGAACCCTGTGGGACAACTGCGCTTCAATGGCATCCGGGGAGCAATTCAGCCGCTCGTGCAGCATGGTCCGTGCCGTCGCCCGGAATCCATGCGCCGTCTGCTCTCCACCATAACCAAGAGAGTTCATGGCATAACTGAAAGCAGTCTCTCCCAACGGTCTTTCCTTGCCGTTTCTGTCTCGCTTTATGGAAGGGAAAAGGTATTCGCCGCTTAGTTCCAGCGCTCGCAGCTCACGCAGTGTTGCCACAATCTGGCTTGCCAATGGGACCAGGTGCTCACGGCCCTGTTTCATCCTTGCAGGCGGGATCGTCCACATGCCGGCATCCAGATCGAATTCATTCCATCTTGCCTCTCTCAATTCCCTTGGTCTGACAGCCAGATAGGGCAAAAGCTGCAAGGCATAGCGCACGGATTCCGTACCAGGATAAAGTTCAAAAGAGACCAGCATCTTTCCCAATTTTTCCGGAGAATCGATAATTGCGGCGTAATGCCCAGCCTGTTTTTTCGTAAGCATCTTGGTCAGCCGGTCCGCTGGATTGTGGCGGCATAGGCCATCCGCTATGGCGTCATCAAAGACCTGCGCGACAAGACGGATCGAGCCATGCGCCCTCTGGGAATCTTTCTCTTCACACCCCCGGCCTATAGCCAAAATACGTGGCGGATCATCTTCCAGCAGCGAAACCGCGACTTCACCAATGACAGGATAGATCGTCCCCTCCAGCCACGAGCGATACAGCGCCGCCGTTCTTGGCCTCCATCCTCTGGCCTTGCGCCCATACCAGCTCTCGGCCAGCTCTCGGAAAGTAACCGCCTTACGCCGGGTTTCAGATTTCTCCTTCTTCTTCTCCTCCATGGGATCCAAGCCGGTTTTCAACATCCTGCGAGCACGATCACGAGCCTGTTGGGCATCGTCAATGCTCACTTCGGGGAAAGCCCCAAAGGACATGGTTTTCTGCTTGCTATCAATCGGGGAACGATAGTTCATCCGCCAAAGCTTTGAGCCCTGCGGCGTCACATACAGATACAGCCGCCCATTGCCGTCATTGCCGCCGCCAGTTTTATCTTCCTCGGAGCGCCCCGTATATTTGTACGGTTTGTCCTTTGGCTTCAGGTTTTTCACCTTCTGAAAATTGAACATATCGCCCCCAAAATGCCACACTGAATGCCACACTTTTTCGCGAATACCACACGGAAAACGCACGAAAAGAATAAGGCACCGTTTCGGCATCTTGTCAAGAATAATAGTATTTTAAGGCGAAATAAAAGAATGTGCCAACTCAGGAAGGAGTATCACACAAAACAATCAAAACATGTCTATCGGATCCACATCCACCACCAG
>JAEEGL016160510.1_pt1 | contig 10050 bp, 7 predicted proteins | sample 9134231 | NCBI WGS metagenome assembly JAEEGL01 (sample SAMN16246548, study PRJNA631951) | gut metagenome | biome: gut microbiome; feature: rumen; material: fiber-attached | host: Bos | place: Iran: Karaj | collected 2018-10 | reverse complement strand
TTGCTCTACAGCGAGATGGTGGTATCCACAGGGCTTATACACTGCAAGGATACGAAATTTTTCCTGGAACATGAGGACTGCGAACTCCCAGCGGTTCTCCAGCTTGGTGGTTCCAATCCAGGCGAACTTGCAGAGGCAAGCAAGCTGGTAGAGCATGCCGGTTTCAACGAAGTGAATCTGAACTGTGGATGCCCATCGGACCGGGTGCAGAACGGAAATTTCGGCGCCTGCCTCATGAAGGACAAGAACCTGGTGGCCGACTGCTTCAAGGCCATGCAAGATGCAGTCTCTATCCCAGTCTCCATCAAATGCCGCATCGGCGTTGACGAGTTTGATTCCTGGGAGGTTTTCCGGGACTTTGTCGGGACTGTCGCCGATGCGGGTTGCCGCATCTTCATTGTACATGCCCGTAAGGCCTGGCTCAAGGGGCTCTCTCCCAAGGAGAACCGGGAAGTCCCGCCGCTGAAATATGAATTTGTCCACAAGCTGAAGGCCGAGATGCCCCAACTGAGCATCTCCCTGAACGGCGGCATTAAAACCCTGGACCAGGCAGAAGAACAGCTGAAAGAGTTGGACGGCGTGATGGTGGGTCGTGAAGCCTACGAGAATCCATGGTTCCTGCGGGATGCCGACGAGCGGATCTTTGGCAGCACCTCCTCTCCGGTCACGTCCCGTAAAAAACTTCTCGAGGCCTACCTGCCCTACGTTGAAAAAGAATTTGCCAAGGGAACTCCCGCCACCATCCTCACCCGCCACCTCTACGGGCTTTTCACCGGACTTCCTGGTGCGCGTAAGTTCCGCCAGACGCTCAGCCAGGGCGCCCCCAAAACAAAAGACGCCGCGGAAATGCTCCGCCGCGCCATGGACTCTGTAGTAGAAGAGTAACTACTCTATCTCCACCTTCACATCCACACCCGGGAAAAATCCCTTAGGGTGGTTCACCACCGGCGAAAGAACATTACGGACCGCAGCCAAATCCTGGGTTTTCAGGTAAAGTCTGCTCCAGTGCACGTTCTGCACCACAGGCACAAAGGCCTCCACGGGCCCAAGCACCGTCAAGGACTTTTCCTTCTTGCAAAGGGCCTCCAGTTTCGACATCGCCACATTTAGGGCAGATTCATCCCTGCTCCCCACAGACACCGACACCAGCTTGCAAAAGGGCGGATAAAGCGCCACCTTCCGGTTCGAAAGTTCGCTCCGGGCAAAGCCCGCATAGTCGTGGTTCAGGGCAAACTGCATCACAGGCTCAGAAGGGTTCAGCGTCTGGATCAAGACACGCCCGCCACCCTGGGCACGGCCCGCACGGCCCGCAGTCTGACTAAGCAATTGGAACAGTCTCTCCGTCCCTCTAAAGTCGGGAATCCCAAGTCCGCTGTCGGCCCCCACAATCCCTACGAGGCGCACTCCCGGAAAGTCGTGGCCCTTGGCCACCATCTGGGTTCCAAGCAAAATGTTATGCTCACGATTCCTGAAAGATTCCAGAATCTTTTCCACGGAGCCCACGTTCTGGGTGGTGTCCCGATCCATACGGACCACATGGGCCTCGGGAATCCATTCCAGGATTTCCTCTTCCAGTTTCTCGATGGCACCACCCACATACTCGTAGGTTTCTGCCCCGCAAGAACCACAGGGCATATTCTCCGGGTAAATCATGTTGCAGTAGTGGCATAAAAGTCCACGGTACTGCCGATGGTAAACCAGGGGCACATGGCAATGCTTGCAGTAAAGTGTTTCGCCACAGCTGCTGCACACCCGGATCTTGGAATAACCCCGCCGGTTCATCAGCACAATGGCCTGCTCCCCGGCAGAGACGCACTCCGTCAAAGCCTCCCGCAGTTCGGGCGACAGAAGCATTCCCTTCTGCTGGCGGACAGAGGCCATATCGATAATCTTCACATCGGGCAGGGGCGCTGCCGTGGCCCGCTTTTTCAGGGAAAGCAACTCCAGGTGGCCCTGGTTCGCGTTATAAAAGGTTTCCAATGCTGGCGTGGCAGACCCAAGTACCACCAGGGCTCCGTACTTGTGGGCCAAATGGAAAGCCAATTCCCGAGTATGGTAACGGGGAGCCGGGTCCTGCTGCTTAAAGGAGCTGTCATGCTCCTCGTCCAGAATCACCACGTCAAAGTCAAAAGGGGCTAGAATGGCACTCCGAGTCCCGAGAACCACTCGGGCATCTCCCCTCAGCACCGACACATAGGCGTCCCGCTTTTTCGGAGCAGACAACGCGGAATGCAGCACCGGAACGTGCAAACCCAAGAAACTCTCGAACCGCCCCGCCGTCTGGGGCGTAAGCCCTATTTCGGGTACCAGGATCAAGACCCTAAGTCCCTTTTCCAGAGCCACCCGAGCCAGTTCCTGATAGACACGAGTCTTGCCACTGCCGGTCACTCCATGCAAAACCGCCCCGCGGAATCCCGTTCCAGAAAGGCGGGCCATCAGGGCGTCTAACGCCGCCTGCTGCTCGTCCGTAAGGGGCGCGACACTTTCTACACCTGCGACCTCGCCTTCTATATTCCCCCTCCCCAACACAGCTCTTTCCGTACCGGCGTCGGAACTTTCCACCCCCGCCGCCAAGGCATCCAGATACTTCCCGAAATCCGAAGGCCAGAACACATTCAGCGCCTTCATGGGCGTGCTTATATAATAGCGGGCCACCCATTCCAGGGCGTCCATGTACCGCTCATTAAAGACATAGCCCGAAGCATGGGGGTAGGCACACCGCACATCAAAGGCTGGCCGCTCCGAACTCACACGGGCCACCAGGGCCAGCACAGGGTTCTTGCGGGTAGCAAACTGTACCCAAACCACGCTCCCCCGTTCAAGGTTCACGCCCTCGGGAACACCGTAGGTATAGACTGCGGGAGCAAGGGGGATATACACCTCGCAAAAACGGGAAGGCCCGCTGGACTTCCTCTTTTCCGCCACTTCTTTGGGCGCTTCTGTCTTAGGTATGCGTTTCGCCACTTTTCTCCAACATACTTTTCTCAACAAAATAGAAAAGACCCGCTATAAAAGCGGGTCTTTTTATCGGGATGACTGAATTCGAATCAGCGACCTCTTGAACCCCATTCAAGCGCTCTACCAGGCTGAGCTACATCCCGAGACTCTTACAAGAGTGAACCAAAGGTAGTTAAACTCTTTCCGTTTTTCAAGGCGAAAACACGAAAAAACCGAATTTTTCGCACTTTTACTCCTTCCAATAGCCCACAATCAGCACCTCGGGAGTGGCCTTGGGGTGCTTTTTACTCTTGAAACCCACAATCTTGCGGATGCTCCTTTGCTTCAGCTCCAGACCTTCCCGCAAAAGACCCTTGGTGGTAAGGGTCACCTTCAACCCGGGCACCTTGCCGCCCTCCTTGATCTGGTCCAGCTTGTCCACGTTCAGCATTACGGGTTTAGAGGTCATGGAAAATTCACGTTCAGCGGCGGAGTCCAGGAACAGGTCCGGCCGTTCCTTCTTGTCGGTCTCCCACACGTAGAACGTCCACTCCCGCTTTTCGCCCTTAGCATAGAATCCCGTATCAAAGAGCTTTTCACCAAAGAATATGGGAGCCTTCACAAAGCCATCCAGGGTGGCCGTGTAGGGTTTTCCGTCGGTACCCACCATCACCACTACAGGGTTGATCTGGCCGTCCATGCCAGCAAAGTCCATGTCGAACTCGATGGTCACCGCACTGCCAGCCGCAATCTTTTTCGGGAACTTGAAATTGGACATTCCCACACCCTGCCCCATGACGCTTTCCAGGCTGATTTCCTTACCGGAAACATTGGCCCCCTTGAGAACCACATGCTTCTCCTCGCCCTGGTCAGCATAGCCGATAGGATAGGGCTCAGGGACAAACCGGATGGATTCGTCGGCAAAAGCCACAGCGGCGCATGTGACGGCCGCCACACATAGGTACTTGAAATTTCTCATCATAGTGATAAATATAACATTTTCACCCTAATTTCGACCATTATTTTACATCAGCCCACAAAATAACTTATATTGAAACAGGAAAACCAAAATCAGGAGATACAACATGAAAAAGATTCTCGCCCTTTTGACCTTCGCCCTGTTTATTGTCGGTTGCGCAGGCACTCCCCAAGAACAGTCCGCAAGCAAAATGATGAAGATGCAGCAAGAAAAGAACGAACTGCTCGACAAGGGTGTCGTGGCCGGTATTGGCATCGGTGAATCCAAGTCCGAACAGCTGGCCTACGACGAAGCCGATCTGAATGCCCGTACCGATGTGGCCCGTTCCCTGGAATCCAAGGTCGAAGCCCTTATCCGCAACTACCAAGAAGAAGTGGGTGACGAACTGACTGAACACAAGGAAGCCGTCAAGAAGAATGTTATTTCCGACATGCAGAATGGCGTCAGCGTGGTCAAGATGGACATGGAAGTCACCGAGGCCGGCAAGTTCAAGGTCTACGCCATCGCCGCCATGAATACCGAGGCCTTCAAGAAGGCCTTCGAAGCTGCTCTCGCCGCCCAGAAAGCCAACGTGGACCGCGCCCGCGCCATGAAGGGTTATGCCGACCTGGATAACGCCGCCGCTGCCCTCGACCAGTACAAGGCCAACCAGAAATGATTATAGCCAAGCGCTATGTTTTGGCCGCATCGCTCCTATGCCTTGCGGCCTGTTCTTCATCGCCTAAGCCCTCCTACGAAGCAGAGAGGGCTCGCGCCCGTGCTGGCTACGAAGAGCTGGACAACGCCACAGGCGCATCCACTAGCCAGACAGCCGCACAATCACAACAAGCCTATACATCCGATTACTCGGGCACGGGAGCTCCCGTAACCTACGCAGACATTCCCCGCCCAATCCTAATGGTCCTTCCGGTCAACTCCAACAAGGGTTCTTCCCCTATGGAGGTTGTCTCCAACAACCCCTTCGCCAGGGCCGCCATGGAAGGCATCAACGAATACCTCACCGAAAAAGGGTACGAAGTTCGCTCCCTGGAAGGCTCCGAAGACCTGAACAGCCTCATTCAAATGCAGGGCGACATCTCCGGCAACGGAGACGACATGTCCTATATGGCAGGGCTGGCCCTGGGTGCAGACGTCTATATCAAGTTTTCTGGTTCCGTCAAGAACGGCATGGTGACCGCCGAAATCTCTGCCTACGAGACCTCCACCGCGAGGCTTCTAGGCACAAAGACCGGCAGCGTACAAGACCACGGTTCCAGCAGGGATAACCTGCGCTACCTGGTTCATTCCGCCGCCCAGAAGGCCATGCCCGCCCTGGAACGCACCATCCATTCCTACTGGGCCGAAGACCTGAAAAAGGGTGTTCAGTACAAGGTGATCATGCGCATCGGCGAACGATTCAGCGGCACAGCATTAGAAGACCTGCAGGACCAGGGAGTATCCGCCATCAGGAGCCATTTCAATTCTGTCAAGGTGAACGCCATGACCGAAGGGACTATCGACCTGGTGGTCTATGCCAATCCCAAAGAGTATCCCGACGCCTTTGCGGTCTATTCGGCCATAAGGCAGTCCATGGCAAACCTTGCCCAAACCAAGAAGAACAACATCGTAAACAAGTTGGTCATCTTGGAACTGAACTGATAGGACAACCGCATGTTCTTGCGTATCGCCTGCCTCCTGCTGATTCTCGCATCTCTAACCTCAGCCCGCGTCATCACGTGGACCGCCTATTCCGAAGAATCCCAGACCGCAGCTGACGAAGAGGCAATCGCAGGGGTGGCAAGGCAAATCTCGGCCAAGGTGGACGCCTCTACTACCGTAGCCCGCAGTGAACATGAATCCGGCGACAAGTCCAAGTCGAGCAAGTCTATCCAGGTCAGAAACTCCGTCCGCTCGGACATTTTCCTCAAGGGGGTTCGCCTCCAGAAACTGTCCAAAAACGGAAAAAAATTTGGCGCCACTGCCACCCTGGACCTGGACGAGCTCACATCCAGCTACAGGTTCAACATGGAAACCATCCAAAAGGATGTCGCCGACATCGAAGCCAACACACAAAAAGCCATCGAATCCAAGCTCTACGCAGAAGCGGGCCGGCTTCTAAGCGAGATTCCCCACAAGGCCGAGCAATACCAAGTCATTCTCGACGAAATGTCCGCCTACGTTCCCCTGGACAATTCCATGCGTTTAACGACAAACGCTACCACCCTCCAACAGGCCCTTATCAAAGAACTTCGAGACGTGAAAATCCAGGTGGTCAACGAAACTCCTTTTACCGTAAAGGTCACGAAAGGCGAATCTGCCGTTGCCCATTTCCCGCTTCTTGCTGAACACAACGGAAAACCCGTTGCTATGGCCGTCACAGATTCAAGCGGTACAGCCAATTTTGACATTTCCCAAAAAGAGCTGCTAAGCACCCCACACGAATTGTCCATCTTCCCGGAACTGTCCCTAGGCCTGCGCAACGCCGCCTCAATCCTGGCTGTCAGGCTCCGTTATCAAATGAGCATCCCAGAATGCAAGGTGAACTTGTCCTGCAACGTCGCACCAGCATCATGTGCCGCAGTGCTTGCCAAGCTTTCAGACACCTTCGGACAGGTGGTACAGTCTACGCAGGCTACCATCACCACCGTTCAAATCTATGCAACGCCATCCCGTACACTCAAGAACCTGACCAGCTACGACATATCACTTACGCTGAAACACGATGACAAACACTGCCAATGGGTGGGTACAGGCACAGGCCGCACTAAAGAAGAGGCCTCTACCGCCGCCATCAAGAAAATGGACACGGGCAGCTGCCTACAGACTCTAGGGCTCTGCCAGTAAAAACAAAAAAATTATATTTGGCCTACCTAAATAAAAAACGACCTCCAGAGGAGGAGGCCTCAAAATAATAGGAGTGTATTATGGCTACTGAGAATGCGATTATTGAACGTGCCGAAATGTACCTGCGCAAACTGTCCTGCGGCATCAACCCCCTCACCGACGAGATTCTCCCTGAAGGAGACTGTTGTAAACAAGAAAGAATCAGCAAGTGCCTCGCCTACGTGGCATCCTTGTTGCAGCAACAGCTGAACCACGACCAGGTTGCCCCAGTAAAGGCAGTGTCCGTCGCTACCCCGCGAAAGAGCACCCAGAAAGCCCCGAAGACTCCCAAACAACCTCTCTCTATTGCCCCCGAATCCATCGGCAATTATCGATTCTTTGACTACCCCGTTTCTATTTCCCGGGTAGTCCGCAACGTCAACGAACTGATCCCCGTCGAAATGAACATGAACCACCTGCTGTACGCCGACGTGGCAAACTTTCTTGTCCAGCAGGGAATTCTCTCTAGACAGATGACCGAAAATGGCACCGAGGCAAATCTGCCCACGGAACTCGGCGAAACCTACGGTTTTGAAAAAGGCGAGTCGGACCTGCGCGGTCATCACAACATCTACACCCAGTGCGGGAAAAACGCCCAACAGTACATCCTTGACAACCTCCAAAAATGCATTGACATTGCCAACGAGCGCTTTGTCACACGAGAAGCCGCCAACAGCGACGACACCAAAGGCAATAACGAAGACCGAAAATCTAGGCAAAAATTCCACGTCACGGCAGATGAACTGAGCAACTATCCTGCTGACGAAACACCCATACCGGTAAGTGAAATTGCCCGCAGGCTCAACTCCTTGATCAGCCCCGATGTAGAAAGAATTTACTACAAAGTTATCCGTGACTGGTACGTATCCGAGGGCTATCTTGAATTTAAGGAATCCCCAGACGGCAAGGGTGCATTTTTGCCCACCGAAAAAGGGTCTCTCGCAGGCCTCATGGTGGAGTCCCGCACCGGCAAGCTGGGAGAACTTTACGACGTGGTCATGTACGATTCCAAGGCCCAGCGCCTGTTCCTGGACAACATCGCAAAAGACTAGTCAATCCGTTTTCGCGTAGGTTGCGCGTAAAAAAACTCTTACTTTGGACAAAAAACAGAAAAAAAACAGAAAAAACCGCCATGAAATTGGCGATTTTTGATGACTGCTGTCACCCTAAACTCTTTTTTACAAGCCAATTTGGCCATTTTAATGTATTTTTCGGACGGGTAATGGGTATAAAGAGAGGTATCATGAAGTTTCCATATTTTAAATCCATGCTGGCCGTTGGTGCACTCATTGTTGCATGGAACTGTTCTGACACGACAGCTGTAGATCCTAACTTCTTCCAAGAAGAAGCCAGGGTTTTCCAGACCGAAAACGGCAACCTTTACATTACTGCCGACAACCAGGTCAAAGCCGAAAACGGCGTTGTGATCGGCGTGTTAAACGAAGACGGAACCATCACCACAATGGATGGTACAGTCATTTACGAAAACGTCAATAAGGATGAATTGGAAGACACCACATTGGAATACACGGTCTCTTCTGCGTCTACCTCCGACAACGGAAATGGCAACGGCGGCGACATTGGCGGCAACGGAACGAACAACAGCGGCACCAACAACACTCAGCCAACAAACCCCAGTAACCCCAGTAACCCCAATAACAACAATAACAACAGCACTACCCAGTCAACCAATTCCAATAGCAACACGACACCGGTCAGTGTTTCGAAATCTGACTGCAACCCGTCTGCCGAAGTTGCTGGTTGCCTTACCCAGACCGTAACGGGCGGCGCAACGTTGGAGTCCATCGTCTTCAGCAATGCAAACAACTACCCAATGTACACCAAGTGGAACATCCAGGAATACTTCAAGATTGACTGGAACGACAACGAGCACAAGGCCACCCTCAGCGGAAAGGCTCCCACTGCAGAAGGCTCCTACTCCGACGAAATTACCGTGGGTGGCAAGAGCTACACCATTACCATCAATGTGGTCGCAGGCGGTTCAAGCAACAACAATAACAACCAGAACCCGACCTATTCTAGCCCGAAGAGTTCTTCTAGTGCAAAGAGTTCTGCCAGCGTGCAGAGTTCTTCAAGCCGTCCACAGTCGACAGGTCCTTCTCTGCTGCCCAAGGTTATTGGACAGGAAAAAGACGGTTATGCAACCCGCTATTGGGATAGCTGCAAGCCCCACTGTGCATGGGAAGGCAAAGGTGGCCCGGTGGCAAGGACTTGCCACGCTGATGGGTCTAAGGCTGGCACTGGCGAGGCTTCCGCTTGTGACGGCGGCCCGGCCGGGACATGCACCGACCAAACTCCGCAAATCGTGAACGATACCATCGCCTACGCCTTCGCGGCAACACCTGGTGGTGGCAATGACTGCGGTAAGTGCTACATGCTCACCTTCAAGGGCACCGGAGCATCCGCCACAAGCACTCCGACCGATGACGCACACAGGTCCATCAAGGGCAAGCACCTGATTGTCATGTCCAACAACATCGGTTATGATGTGAGCCACAACCAGTTCGACCTAATGATTCCCGGTGGTGGTCCTGGCGCGTTCAACGGTTGTAGCAAGATGGGCCTTTCCTGCGCAGGTGAAAAGTACGGAGGATTCCTTACCACTTGCAAATTTGACAAGGGCTGTCTTATCAACATGTGCAACAAGGAATACGCCAACAACACCAGCATGAAAAATGGCTGTTTGTTCCTTGCCAACTGGATGAATGCAGCCAACAACCCCGAAGTGAAGTTTGTTCAGGTGGAATGCCCCAGCGCACTTACCGCCAAGTACTAATCTTTTCATGTCATACCTCCGAGACACCCGCACCCAGCGGGTGTCTTTTTTTCTACATTTCCCAGCGAATTTTACAAGGAGCATATCATGCCGAAACTTCGTTCGCTCAAGACTATGGAAGGCCGTGAAATGGCCGGTGCACGCGCCCTGTGGCACGCAACAGGAACCAAGGTGGAAGACTTTGGCAAGCCCGTTATTTGCGTGGTGAACAGCTATACCCAGTTTGTTCCGGGCCACGTTCACCTGAAGGACTTGGGCCAGGTTGTCGCCCGCGCGATCGAAGCCGCCGGCGGTGTCGCCAAGGAAATGAACACCATCGCCGTGGACGACGGTAGCGCCATGGGCCACGACGGCATGCTTTACAGCTTGCCCTCCCGCGACCTCATCGCCGACTCCACCGAATACATGGCTAACGCCCACCGCGCCGACGCCCTCGTTTGCATTTCTAACTGCGACAAGGTGACTCCGGGTATGC
>JAEEGL015325812.1_pt1 | contig 10050 bp, 12 predicted proteins | sample 9134231 | NCBI WGS metagenome assembly JAEEGL01 (sample SAMN16246548, study PRJNA631951) | gut metagenome | biome: gut microbiome; feature: rumen; material: fiber-attached | host: Bos | place: Iran: Karaj | collected 2018-10 | reverse complement strand
ATCTGTGTTGCAAAAGTTTTGCAAACTTTTCTAAATCAGTTTTGCTTAAATATTTAGAAATTATTTCTTTTCTTTCTTTTTGAAGCACTTTAAGTCTTTTATTTAAATCTTTTATATTAAGGTTATAATATTTTTTAAGTTTTGTTTTTGTCTTTTTATCTATTAACTCTTTATCTAAATCTTTTAAAAGATTTAGATATTCAGATAATTTAGTTTTATATTTAATATATAAATACTTATTGTGTTTATAATCTTTATCTTTTTTAAATTTACGAATTTGTTTTTGAACATACTTAACACATCTTGCATATATTTTATATGCAAGAAAGAATACTTTATTTAAATATTGATACTGATATTTAGTTAATTTAAGTTTAAGCTTTAAAGTATGCAAATCCAGTTCCTTTCTAATAAAATTATATATAAATAGTATGACATTTAAAATAAAAATAGTCAATAAAAATTTGATTTAAAACAATAAAAAACGGCATTTTATCCACACGGTTAAAACCGTGGGCTTTCATGCACGTTGTTTAAATTAATTTGTTTTTGCAAACAAAAAGCCTTGCAAAACAACAAGGCTTTAAATTATATTATTTTACGGTAAAATTAATTACCATTCCGCTTTCAAGTTCTGAAAAGGCACTATTTAAATATTGTGCTGAAATTTCCTGGTCAAAGTCTTCGTAATTTTTATCTTCTGTCTTATGGAAGTAAATTGCCATTCCATCTGAATTGTAATTTACAAAGTTTTCTTCTGTGCAAACAAGTGTATCATTTTTAATTTCAATTTTATTTACATAGTGATTTCCACAGGCATAAATTGTATCATTATTAATTGTAAGCGGGTAGGCAGTTCCGCCTGCTTCAACTTTTCCAATGTAATAAGGCTTAGAATCTTTAAGAATAAAAATTTGCGCTGATGTACTTTCTTTGATACCATTATCGTCAAATGTGTTATCTGTTATGAAAAGTACTTCTTTATCACCAAGTTTTGTTTTAGAATAAGCACTTCCTGTTTTAATTTTAGAAATTACGTCATCAAATGTAGCACAATTTGCATAATCAGCAGGAACAGTACTTGTAGTATCGATAGAATTAAAAGTTTCCATTGTAAATGTTACTTTTTCTTCTTCTGTTTCAATAGAAGTTTGCGTACTTGGCACATCTTCTTTTACTTCTTTATTTTTTTTGCCACAGCCACTAAGAATAGTAGTAGCGCACATAATAGTAAGCATTATACTAACGATTTTTCTTTTCATAAAAAACCTCCATAAACAATTTTTCTTTATTAAGTATCTTTGTTTTAATAAAAAAAGGATAAAATTTTGAAAATTTTTCTTGCAAACAAAAAAGCCTGCACAGCGCAGGCTTAAAGTTACCAAAACGTTCTTTCGAATCTTTCAATCATTTCTTCTTGTTCACGTTCAAGCATTTTATGCGCTAGTTCACATGGAATATAGGAAGCGCATGTACAAGAATTTTCTGTATAAAGGTCTGAAAATTCACCATCTGTTGATTGACAAATATTATTATGTTCGTCCCTTGTTAGGCAGGTTCCACAACAGCCTTTATATTTGTCACAAAATTCGATATCTCTGTACTGGTTGTATTCTTTCATAATATATCACCCCTTTTTTGATTTTTTAATATTAATGTAAAATATAAGGTGTAATATGCAATATATAATGTATAGCGTATAATATGTGTTGTAAAAGGGTTATTAATGTATATTTGCGCTGTTTTGCATAATTGTGTGATATGTGTATATTTATTATTATACACCTTTTTATTTTAAAATGCAAATTTATTTTTCTAAATCTTTTTCTTCTAGTTTTTCTAAAACTTTTTCTTCATAAAGCTCTTCTGCTTCATCAAGAAGATTTCTTAATTTTTCTTTTGTTTTTTCATATTCTTCTTTATCTTCTACTGGAGAATAGAAAAAAGATGCCCAACCTTCAAAATCTTCTTCTATATCTGATAAAAGGTCTTTAAAAAATGTTAAAAAATCACAATTTAGTGGACGCTTTTTACTTTTATCGTCTAAGATTAGTAGAAACATTTTTCCAGTATCATCTGAAAAAATTTGGTAGTCATATCCTTCTGCATCGAATTCTGCTTGAAAAGGTTTATTTTCTTTTAAAGATTCAATTCCTTCTAAAAGAACAAATTCTGGAAAAGGATCTACATAACTTATTCTTGCTTTATCATCAAATGTAAAATGTGACCAGCCATGTAATGGCGAAGCAATTAATTTTCCCATATATTCTCCTTTTTATACTTTTCTACTTTTATTATAACATTTTTACAAATTAATGTCAAAAGAAAAACGTAAAAATTATATTACCTATGCAAAATGATATTAAATTCATTGCAAAAGAAGATAAAAATGCTCTTTTTTTAGAAATATCTTTAAAGAATAATTTCCAAAGATAAGCTTCTACAAAAACAACGCAAAATTCTAAGAAAAGAATAAGGAAAATATTACTTTTCCAAAAAATAAATATATATATTTGCAAAATTATATTTATTGACAGGTTGGTTAGCAGATTGATAAGTATGGAATTTCTTAAAATATTCTTTTGTCCCTTAAAGCAAATAAAAGCAAGCGGCGTTTCTAAAATGATTGTAAAAAACGCAGCTATAAATAAATATATAGCAAGTTCCATAAAAACCTCATTAATTCTTTTTTGTTATTTTTCTAATTATGAAAATCAGTGAAACGATAATAGCAACTGCTACAAATATAACAAGACCCGCAACAAGTGGGTTATATCTAATTGCCAGTGCAATTTCTTCTTCTGGTGTAACTTCAACTACATCTAAAAGTGCCCATTTAAACATATTTAATCCTCCTTTCTTGTTTTGAGTGTTTTAAAAAATAAAAATGTGCAAATAAGTGACATTGTTATTACTAAAATTATATTAACTATTTTTGGAAAAGTCTTTAATAAAAACACTGGAACCACGCCAATAAAAAGTCCTATTGTTGTTATACCAAAGCAAAGTCCTGCGTTATTTTTAAATTTACTAAGAAGCATTGCAAAGGTAATTGGCATTGTCATAGAAAACATACAAATTCCTAGTATTGATATTATCATATTATTCTCGCCAAAAAGTAGGAATGGAATACAAAGAGAAGTTGAAAGAATTCCTATTTTTCTGGCGCCAAATTTATCTGAAAGAATTCCGCCAAGCGCCTTACCAAGCCCCATAATAAAAAACAGTAGTACTGCTTGCCAAACTTCTTTTTTCCAAGAAATTGGAATGGCATATGCTATGAAAGAACGAATAGAAACTATGAAAAGCACTATAAAGATAAGGCTTATTGCGTTTGTATCTTTCTTTACAATGTCAAATGCGGGATATTCTTTTAATACAAAGTATTTTTTCGTTGATATTAAAATTATAAATATAAGTAGTATAAACAAAAGTAAAAAATAGTGACTAATATTAAGACGTGCTAAAAGTTGACCTGTTATTACACCAAAACTTCCACCTGCAACAAAGATAGCAGTTGGCGAAAGTTTGCCGCCGCTATGAAGCGTTGTAACGACTGCTCCTGTTTCGTGAAGAATCGCGTTTGCAATTGTTATAAGAAAAAGCGTTAAGATTTTATTATTTAGTCCCATTGTAAGTGTGGCGATTAAAAACAAAAGCACCGCTAAATATTGTATATGGCTTTTTCTAAATTTATCATATATTTGTCCGAATAAAAATTGCGGAACAAAAGCTAAAAAGTCATATAAAAACGCATATATAAAAATAACACCTTTTTCATTTTTGAAAAATTTAAAAAGTGTAAAAAAGCAAATTACTTCAACACAAAAATGAAGTATTCCATAGGAAAATCCAAGCTTTTTTCCTGTATCCATTTGAAAACAAATCCTTTCTATTATTTATATACAAAAAGTATGATTTTTTAAAAAATTAAAATGCATTATTTTTGCGTTTTATGTTTTTGATTTCTGTTAAATTCCTTTTTGGCACAAAACAACCAAAATAAGAAACTTCTATATCGGAAAGTTTTAATTTCTTTTCAAGATTAACGTCGTAGACTTCTATATCATCTGGAAGTTCTGCTGAAAAACAAGGCACTTTTTCTTTTAAATGATTAAGGGCTTGATTATTTTTATGTCCATCCCAAAATACCCAAATTCCTTCCAAAAAATCTTCATAATTTTCACTATAAAATGCCTTTAATTTTTTATGATTTTCTAAAATTTGCGGATAAAGATGGGCATATTTTTCCTTTATATGTTCTTTTTCAAGCCAAGTATCAAACTCTTTTAAATGAAAATCTACATTGTGTTTTAAATGATAAGTTTGTTTTTGTACTTTAAAAGCATCTTTCGAATATCTAATTACTTTCATCGTTTTCTCCTTTAAGATATATTTTATCATAAAAAAATAAGAATATAAAGTAAATTATCTTTATGAACAAAAAATGAACAAACGATTAAAAATTTTCAAGGTATCTACTTTTATTGAAAAAATTGCATAAATAAGGTACAATAAATATGTGAAAAATTTCTTTTCCATTTTAAAATGTATCTGTAATACTAATTTAATTCACAAAAATAATTTTTGTAAAAACAAGAAAGGAAATAAAACTATGCTTAAAATACAAAATATAAAAGATAAAATTGGAAAAACTATATACTTGCCAGAAGAATGGCATGAAAAGGTAGCAGAAAAATTTAATATTTCAGAAGAAAAACTTCCTTATCAGTATGAAATTAAAGATGATAAACTTAAATATACGCAAAAAGTGTGTTTATGTGAAGGAAGTAAAGATAAGAAAACAGTACAGATTTTAATTTCTGATTCTGTTTTAAAATATTTGTATGGGGAAGAAGTTCCTGATTCAAATATTGGATTTAATTTTAAAGAATATCTTCCGCTTGAAAACACATCTATTTTAATTACAGGCAAAAATCCAAGCGATGTAATTCCTGCTAAAATGGAACTTTTCGTTGGAATGGCAGAAATAGAAGATAAATCATATGTATTTATTGATTTTATTTTAAACTATCTTAACGGTGTTGGATTTACAACTATAAATTATTACTTTGCATATCCAAGGGGAACTTGGAAGTTTTTGTTTAGTAACGATAATTCTTATATGACAGATTATGAAAAGATGTTCCAAGACACTTATATTCATAAGTCTTTCGTTAAAAAGAGTTGTAAGAAACTTGCAGATTATCTAAGAACGCAAAATATGGATTATCATGCTGACCTTCTTATGAAACGTGCAGAAGTGCATGATGATTCAAAGGTGAAATGTGCTGATGAGCTTTTTGCACTTAGTACAATTATTAACGATAAATCAAGTTTGAAATCTGCTACAAAAGCACTTTCACAACTTAAAACCGATGCCTTAAAACTTCACTGGAAGCATAACGACCATCATCCTGAACATTATAAAAATGTTGCTGACATGCCGCGTGATGCTATGATGGAAATGTGTTGTGACTGGCACGCAAGAAGTACTCAGTACGGCACCGACCTTTTGGAATTTGTAAGAATTAGGCAAGAAGATAGATTCCATTTTCCAAAATATATGTATGATGAAATTTATCATTACTGTGAAATTTTAGCACGCGATTAAAATTAAATTTTAAAGACTAAAATTAGAAAAATCTAGTTTTAGTCTTTTTTATGTACTTAAAAATCATGTCTATATGTTTTTCTTTATATTTTTAAAAAATAATAGATATTATAATTAGTAAGCGGTCTTTTGACAATGTCATTAAGTTAAGAAAATAATATGCAAATATTATTTTCTTTTCTTATAAACATTGACAGGCACCTATAAATATTACCGCACCTTGTGGCCTTGCACAGCTGCATGCCCTGCTTCAAGTAATATTTGGTGTCAGTGCAAGTGTATACTCGATATACACAGTTTCTGCTTAACGCTGTGCAGGCTTATAGCACAGAACAGCGTATTTTTATTTTTTTTAAGGAGCATTATGAATTATATTTACGTAGTTGATAAAAAAGGTAAACCTTTAATGCCAACAACAAGATATGGTCATATAAGACGACTTATTAAAAATGGCAAAGCAGTTGTCATTAATAATAAGCCTTTTACAGTGCGCTTAAAATATGAAACTACTAATATAATTCAAGGTATGCCAGCAAATATAGATACAGGTCGTGAAAACATAGGCCTTGCAGCGACCACCGAAACATCTTGCGTATTCCGCGCAAATTTTGAAACCCACAATAAATCTGTAACTAAAAATATGAAAGAACGTAAAGAATATCGTGTTTCTAGACGCCGTCATAAGCGTATTAAGAAACAAAGAAAAGCAGTTCATAGCAATAATCAGTTTAAATCTGGTAATAAAGATGTGCTTCGTTCTAAGAAAGAATGCCTTTCAAAAAATATTAGTTATCCAGGAATGCAGGAACATATAACACATAAAGTTTGTAAGGGTAAAGAAGCAAAGTTCAATAATAGAAAAAGAGAAGAAGGCTGGTTAACGCCTTCTGCTAGACATCTTGTACAAATGCATGTAGATGCAGTTAAAAGGATGTCAAAGTTTTTACCAATTACAAGTATTAATATAGAGCGCGTAAGTTTTGATTTCCAAAAACTTGCAAATGAAGATATAAATGTTTGGGAATATTCAAAAGGACCGCTTTATGGTTTTAAAGACTATAAAGATTATACCTTTCATCAGCAAGAAGGTAAATGTCTTCTTTGTGAATGTAACAAAATAGAATTTTATCATCATATAATCCCGCGTAGTAAAGGTGGAACTGATAAAGTATCCAACATAGCAGGTCTTTGCGATAAATGTCATAAACTTGTTCATACAGACGATGTTTATACAGATAAACTATCTGAACTAAAAGAAAAATCTTACAAGCAAAGTATAAGTCTTCTTAATAGTTGCATGGACGTAATTATTAATGAACTTAGTAAATTATATCCAGTAAACGTAACAACTGGCTATGAAACTTTTTGTAAACGTGAAAAATTAGGTCTTTCCAAAGACCATTGCAACGATGCAATCTGTATTGGTCTTAAAGAAGAAAATTTAGATAAATTTGATTTAGACTTGCCAGAAATTTTTACTTTAAAAAGATTTAAGAAAAAATCAAATAACATAATAAATACACTTGGCAGCAGACAATATTTTTATAATAACAAACTTGTAGCAATAAATAGGCATAAAGGATTTGAACAAAAGTGCGATTCACTTGAAGAATATATGTCTTCGTATTTTAAAAATCATACAAAACTAGAATGTGACAAACATTTTCACAAACTTAAAATAATACCCGCTAAAAAAATATATACCTTTCATAAGGAAAATGTAGTGCATAAATTTAAAAATGGTGATAAATTTAAATATGAAAAGAAAAATAAAATTAAAGGTAATATAAAAACAGGTATTTTTATATGTGAAAGTCTAAAAATAGAAGAAAATAAATTACGCCACAATAAAACTAAAAATAAAGATATTAAATATTGCAAATTATTAAATCATGATAGTCTACAATTTATATAAATAAGAAAGTCGCTGAATATTTATTCAGCGATTTTCTTAACTTAATGACATTGCTGCAAAGCAGTGCTTTTTTAATATAAAAAATTAATCTTGTATTTTTTACTAAAAAAGTGTATAATTATATAAAAGAAAAGTTTTAAAAAGGATTTTTTATGGAAATAAGTAAATATTTTGATAATAAAGAATTTGAAGAAAAAATGATAAATGATCTTCACAATGATTTAGAAAAAGAAAGAACACTTGAAGAAATTAAAGCTTTCTTTTCTTCTAAAATTTGTGCTGAAATGAACGAAGAAAATATAGTGATAGCTTGGAAAAAATATAAGGAAACAAAAAATGTATAATCTAATGTATGCAAATATTCCTGTATTACAACTTGATATAAAAGAAAAAACAGTAAAAGTATTGCATCCTTCTATGTTGCCTATTTCTTTTGATAAAGAAAATGTAAATTATGATGATTTTTCTATGTTTTGTAGCAACAGAGTATTGATGGCAAATAGAAAGTTTTTCAAAGAAATTCTAACTTCTTGCAGAATAGATGACCAAAGTGATGTAAATATTTGTATTCTTTCGCATGCACTAAGTTTTCGCGATAACTATTGGATTAAAGAAGAAAATAGCCCTTTAAAATGGGACAATATCAATCTTTACGAAAATCCATTTTCTGAAGACATAGCTATAACTGCACTTACTGGTGAAGTTAAAAATATTCATATAGGTGATGATATTTTCACAGGTGAACTTACCGCACTTGGCACGAGAAGTAAATGTTTTATTCGTGATAAAGAACAAATTTTTATAGCAAAAAATGAAACTAAAGAAGAAATAGCGTCAGAAGTACTTTGCTCGTATATTTGTGATTTTTTCAATATAAAAAATGCAAAATACATTAATTTAAATATCTACGGAAAAGATTGTTCAGTTTGTAAACTAAATACTTCAAAAAATACTGAACTTATTCCAGCACGTGATATTTTAACATTTTTTAACGTACAAATGAATAGCGAAAATCAATTTTATGAAACTTTTTTGAAATTTGCCAGAAAAGATTTTATCAAAATGCAACTTTTTGATTACATCATTTTAAATACAGATAGAAACCGTGATAATTTTGGACTTTTGAAAGAAAAAGGAAAAATTATTGGATTATATCCACTTTTCGACCATGACAGCGCTTTCAAAGGAAAATCAATAAATGCGCATTATTTTGTAACAAATAAAACTTTTAAAGATTCACTTCCAATTATTTTAGAAAAGTGCGATAAAACATGGCTTAGTGTAATAGAAAAAGATTTAGATGATTTAAAGACGAATTTACTAAAAGAAAAACAGTTTTTCTTAAAATTAAAAGATGAAAATACTTTTGAAGGCGTTTTTGAAAGAATAGAGAATGTTCAAAGACAGCTTGCGTTTAGTAAAGATAAAAATAAAGAAGACTTTGAAAGGTAAACTAAAAGCTATTAGATTAATCTAATAGCTTTTTTTCGTTAACCAGTTTTTTGTCTAAACTAAATTCAGAGTAATCTTTTTCTAAAAAACTTAAATCTTTTCCAGTATATTCTGTAATTAGAAAGCTTGCATTTGTTTTAGAAAAAACTTCTTCGCCATACATTTGTTTTATATAATGCCAAAAATAATTTTCTTTTGTTAAAGGATATAAATCATATAAAACCCTTTCACCAAAATCAAAAAGTCCAAACCCAAAAACGTCAAGTTCTTTTTTGTAATCATATTTATAAGCAGTATCTTGAATCGCAAATGTAGCGTCAGTAACCATTCCAGGTGTACTTGATACATATCTAGAAAATCTTTCAAGTGTGCTTGCATAAAGATTAAAAAGTGCATATCTTATGATATCTTCTTTAATTTCTATTACCTTTTCGCTTGTTAAAATATTAGAAATTTCTTGTATAACATAGTCTTTTATGTTATCAGAAATTCCACTTGGCAAAAACTTAGCATCATAATACATTCTTTCACGAGTTTCTTTATCGTATTTATAGAAATTAAAATAGCAAATCTTTTTTGCATCTTCGCATTCTTTTTCATATTCTTTAAACACGGTATAACTTCCCCAAAGGACCTTGTATTTAAACTGATCTAAAAGTAAAAATCTTAAATATTTGTCAAATTGCGTAGTCTTTTTAAACATATTTTTTCCTTTCTTTATACTAATTATAGCATTTTAGGCTCTAAATATCTATAGACAAAATGCAAAAACTTTAAGACTTTCAAAAGTTTCCATTATTCCAACTTAAAATTTAAAAATCATTTCTTTTAAATTTCAAGTCCCCTTAAAAAATTTATACTGCTAACCCAAAACATATTTATGCAGTCAGCCATGAGCCTGCGGCAAATTTCTTTTATATTTTTCTTAAAAGCATCATATTTCTAATAATTGAAAACAATAATTAAAAATCATAATTTAGATGTTAAAATAGAAAATTTGAAAGGAAAATATATATGAAAAAAACGATGTGCGAATTATTCGCAGGTGTAGGTGGATTTAGACTTGGCT
>JAEEGL014481089.1_pt1 | contig 10050 bp, 11 predicted proteins | sample 9134231 | NCBI WGS metagenome assembly JAEEGL01 (sample SAMN16246548, study PRJNA631951) | gut metagenome | biome: gut microbiome; feature: rumen; material: fiber-attached | host: Bos | place: Iran: Karaj | collected 2018-10 | reverse complement strand
TCAGCACTGATATCCTGACAGTTCTCCTTGATGTTAGTGTAGGTCTCAAGGCATGTATCCTTGCATCTGTATGCTGCAGCAGTTATATGTGTGTAGCATTTCTTGGCATCCTTGCTGGAGAGGAGCTTAACTCCTGCAGTACCAAGTGCGAAACCGCATGCCACTTTTCCTATTGTGCTCCAACTAATCATAAATAAGTCCTCCTAAGTTTGTGATTGCAACACGAATTGCTCCGTTTCTTTGAAGCTATCGCCTTGTTGCAATAATTATAAAACAGCAAAGAGAGTGTAGAGGCAGCTAACGAGTGAGAATTTTTATCAATAAGGCAGTGGAATGGATGGGGAACGGAGTCTGGAAAAGAGTATCTTGAACTTGAAGATAGAATGAGCCTTGTTTCAGAAACCAGTTATAACGAAGAAATGAAGAAATACACAATCCGGGGTAAGCTGTTTGCAATCATTGGAAAAAAGATAAATAACAGGCTTGCTGTTTTTAAGTGGTAATTACGAGGTATTGAAAATGCATATCTCAGACATCAATAAACATATTGTAAAATAATTAAGTAAAAAACAGGCCTTTATCCGTATAGGAGAGGACCTGTTTTTAATTTCGTGATATTTTTTGGGTAGGGATTATCTGGAATCAGAGAACAAAGGTTAAAGAAGGTGTCTCACAGTATGCCCATATGGTCAATAGTTTATCGCATATAGCAGACTGTTTTCAATCTCTTCTGAATATTCGTCAGCGCATACTCCGTAAGTGTTTGGATAGGATCTTGATCTGTCTATGAAAGTATCAACAAATCCCTCCATACATTCCGCGCCCATGTTTTTTACTTCTTCATCATTCAAGTACTCATCTTCGGATGTTAATTCATTCTTATCAAAGCCGTACTTATCAAAATATATGTAGTAATTATTATGTCCATCTATATTATTATCATCATAATGGTATTTTTCAAGGTAAACCTCCAGCGCAGAAGAGTTTTGATAAACTCTTATTTTACAGGGAGATCCGTCAATTTTCTGGTATGTATAACTACCAAGAGGTCTTTCTTCGCTTCCTATATACGCTGATTGACCAATACCCTTATAGTTTTTATCCATAGAAGTTATAAAATATCCGATAATATTCCCGTCGTAATAAAACACCCTTACCATGGCATGCTTGGTGAAATAACTGGCATCTGTAATCTTATAATACGAGTAATAGTTCTCAAAACGAGGATGTCCTAACACATCTTCTAAATGGGCCCTGCTACTTCTAAGAGAAATCTCGGTATAAAAATCTCGTTCTTCAAAAGCCTCCTTAATTTCATCTGCAATACTGGAGGCGCATGCAACTGCTGCAGCAAGTATGAGCGCAATCAGAATCTGCCCAACAGCAGTACCGGAGAAAAATGAGCCTAGTCTCTCATCGTATGTGCGTATAATCGATAATAATTTTTTCATCACAAACCCTCATATTTCGCATTATAAACATCAAGAGAACCAATTTAATTCTCGCAGATTTTAAGGAGATTGTCAAAATATCGATAAACAAGGTTGTAACAATCTCAACGCAGATCTTTTTGTAATTGAATGAAAATATCAAAATGTACACAGGTTGTAAGTTTTGATCCAGAGAGCTTAATAAATAATATTATTCTGTTCGACAGATTGCGATTTGTCTTTTACAGCCAAACCAATGTAAAATGAGATAAACATTATGACATGGAGGGATACAATGGAAGAAATAAGAGACAAAAACGGGCTTACAGAAGCAGAGTACTTGGCAAATTATAATCCGGATAAGTGGAAGAAGCCTTCACTTACAGCAGATATCTGCATAATTACAAAAGAAGAGGAAAAGAAGCTTCTACTCATTAGGAGAGGAAACCATCCTGACCTTGGAAAGTGGGCACTTCCCGGAGGATTCTCTGAAGCCGGTGAGAGAATAGAAGAAACAGCAGCGAGAGAGCTTGAGGAAGAGACTAGCATTAAAATGGGAGCGAAGAAGCTCTCACTTGTAGGTGTCTACAGTAAACCCGGTAGAGATCCCAGGGACTGGACAGTTTCAGTAGCTTTTCTTGCGGAGGTTGATCCCGGTGCTGTAAAGCCCATAGCTGCTGATGATGCGGCAGATGCAAAATGGTTTACAATTAGTGAGCAAAATGGAGAGTATCACCTAAAAGCAGAGGATATAGAGCTTGGTTTATCTGACCTTGCTTTTGACCATGAGGATATAATTTCTGATGCTTTGAAGAAGCTTGGCTTATAAAAGAGAAGGCTTAAATTTGGCTGTTAAACGAAGAAAATCAACTGTTAAAGCAAAAACCAGTTGCCAAAAAGTCAGCCAGCCCGTATACTGTGTACAAACAAAGGCGTTTTGATTCACGTAGTGATTCAAGGCGCTTTTTCTTTTTTTATTTAAATATCTCCTTAAAGTGCATTGAAACGAAGGCGTTTTGACATATTGTCAAAGCGCCTTTTTTTAACAAATTTCACATAAGGCGAAAATGCAAAAAGAAAATTAGGAGGAGAGGAATTGGATACTGGATGGAAAGAGGGTTACCACATCTGCCGCACATAGAGATGCGGATCATAAAATCAGCTGTCGGAGTGTTGATATGTTTTTCAATTTATTTTCTGAGGGGAAAGCATGGAGCACCGTTCTATTCGGCGCTTGCTGTGCTCTGGTGCATTCAGAATCAGCCCCAAAGCAGCTTAAGCAATGCTTTTCAGCGAACGATAGGGACTTTTATTGGTGCAGTATACGGATTGATATTTATCCTTGTAAGACGGCAGTTTTTGGGAATGGATGACAGCTTCATACATTATGCACTGATATCTTTTATGCTTATTCCGATTATCTACACAACGGTTTTAATAAGCCAGAAAAAGGCTACATATTTTTCCTGCGTTGTGTTTCTTAGCATAGTAGTGAACCATCTGATGGATGAAAATCCCTATTTGTTCGTGCTCAACAGGTCTCTGGATACACTGATAGGAATATTTGTCGGACTGATACTGGACCTTAGACGCATATATGATGTCCGGAAACAAGACTTGCTGGATAAAAATCCGGGGAAAGGAGAGATGGTATGACAACCTATACAGACATTTTTACAAAAAAGGAACGGGTTGAAGACATGGAGCTTTACATTGGTGCAGGAGACGTCAATGAACAGCTTGCACGTTATGGGGTGAAGTTTGGAATTTACAAAAATAATGAGTTTAAAGAACAGCTTTTCCCGTTTGATATGATTCCCCGGGTTATCGATGGAAAAGAGTTCACCTATCTTGAGAAAGGATTAAAGCAGAGGGTAACAGCGCTTAATCTTTTTATTGAGGACATATACGGTGATAAACGAATCGTAAAGGACGGTATCGTCCCTGAGGAGTTCATTTATGCGGGAAGTGGATATCTTCCCCAGTGTGAAGGAATAAGGCCTGCTAAGGGCATATATTCGCATATTTCGGGTATAGATCTGGTACAGGCAAAGGATGGGGAGTGGTTTGTCTTGGAGGACAACCTAAGGATCCCTTCCGGAGCATCTTATCCAATGATTGCGAGGAAACTTTCAAGAAGAAGCGCACCTGATCTGTTTTCCGGAAAGCATATAGAGGACAACAGAAATTACGCTGATCTTTTAAGACGCACGATGGATTACGTAAATGTCGGAGGACATACGGTAATCCTGACGCCGGGGCGATACAATGCGGCATATTTTGAGCATTCATATCTGGCTGAAAAGACAGGAGCACATCTGGTTTCAGGAAGTGAGCTCATAGTCGAAAATGATCGTTTGTATTTCATTGATTACTCCGGAAGAAAAGAGAGAGTTGGCGCTGTCTACAGACGAATTTCTGACGAATATCTTGATCCTATGAATTTTAACAGGGAATCAGTTATAGGTATTCCGCATATCTTCGATATTTACAGAAAAGGAAATGTGGCACTTATCAATGCTCCGGGAAATGGAGTGGCTGACGATAAAGGTATTTATTACTTCGTTCCGAAGATGATCAGCTATTACCTTGGAGAAGAGCCGATACTCAAGAATGCACCTACATATCTGCCTTATTACGAAGAAGACATGAAATATGTAATGGAGCATTTTGATGATCTGGTTTTGAAGGATGTAGCAGAAGCAGGCGGCTACGGAGTTGTATTTGGCAGCAAAATGACATCGGAGGAAAAGACGAAATTCAAAGAAATGCTCCGCAATGAGCCAAGAAGATTCATCGCTCAGGAGGTCATTGATTTCCTTGATATAGACATTATGGAGAAGGGACAGCTCCTTCCGAGAAAGGCAGACCTCAGGGCATTCGTTCTTATGGCTGATGAGCCGATGGTATGGAAAAGCGGTCTGACAAGATTTTCAAGGAACCCGGATTCTTTTATTGTAAATTCTTCGCAGGGAGGAGGTTTCAAAGACACATGGGTATTATCTCAGTAGAAAACACCGACAGGCTTTACTGGCTGGGCAGATATACAGAAAGGGTCTATTCAACAATAAAGATTTTTGAAGCCAGATTTGATTCCATGATCGATATGGATGAGCTGGAATATGCTGAGTACTGTAAAAGCCAGGATATTCCGAATGTTTACTCGTCCATAGAAGATTTTGCCACAAAATATGTTTTTTCATTGGAGGATCACAACTCGATTTTTTCTAATCTCATGAGAGCTTATGACAATGCAATAGTTCTTAGGGAGGAACTTGGAAGTGACACCCTTTCATACATTCAGCTTGCGGTATATGCGATGAACCAGGCGGCTATATCGAAGGCTCCGCTTATAGGATTGCAGAAAGTAACTGATAATATAGTCGCTTTTTGGGGAATGGCTGATGACGACATTGATGAATCTCAGATCAGGAACATGATAAGGGTAGGAAAACTGGTTGAGAGAATCGATCTTTATGCGCGTCTTAAGGAAAAGCCGGAAAAGATAAGAAGAGAAGCAAGGAGACTGTCAAACAGAATCGACAAGAGCACCATGAGATACAGCCCCAAAACTCTTGCTCACGTGAATTATCTTGTACAGCTTGATGATCTTCCGTATGAAACACTCATAGAATCTATAGAAAAACTGGTAGGTGATGATCGTTGAAAAGACTCAAATTTGGGTATCACATGAAGCTTTCTTTTAGCTCTGTGGTTAATAATCACCGGTTTTCGCTAAAGTGTATTCCTCATGATACAGATATGCAGCATATTTCCCAGCTTTCCGTATCTGTTTACCCAGATCACATAACAAGTGATGATATTGATTCTTATGGCAATCTTACGCTCTTTGGTTTTACGAATGAGTACCATAACAGCTTTGGCTTTGATGTGACCGGAATTGCTGTGACAGGTCTTTCGGAATATGAAAACTCCTATGAACTGCACAGGGTCGGTATGTACAGATATCAGACAACAATAACAAAGCCGGGAAGCAGTATACGAAATTTTTATGAGGGACTTGGTCTAACCGGGATAAATAGTACAAAAGATAAGGCTCTGCGCATAATGGAAAGACTTTATGAGTTTTTCCATTATGGTCAGGGCTATACAGGTATGGAAACAACGGCTGAGGAGGCGCTGTCCGGAGGCACGGGCGTATGTCAGGATTATGCGCATATCATGCTTTCGCTCTGCAGAATGGAGAAAATTCCCTGCAGATATGTAGCTGGCATGATGATGGGCGAGGGCAGCTCTCATGCCTGGGTTGAGGTCTGGGATGAGCGAAAGTGGATTGGCTATGACCCCACCAATAAAAAGATGGTTGATGATGGATATATAAAAATATCAAATGGCAGAGATTCTGCGGATTGCCTCGTGAATCAGGGCATGTTTACAGGTAATGTTACCCAGTCGCAGGAGATAAGTGTGATTGTTGAAGAGGTCTTTGATGAGTGAAATAGTTGAAACAGTAGAAAACGTAGTTAAAATACCACTTCCTGTGGATGAAGAATATGAGATTAAGCGTCATAGGATAAGGGCTAAGGGTCGCGGAGAAAAGAAGCGCATATGCATTGTTACCGGCATACATGGGGATGAGCTTGAAGGTCAGTATGTATGCTTTGAAACCGCAAGAAGGATTAAGAAATCAGCCGAAAGCCTCCTTGGGATTGTAGATATTTATCCTGCTATGAACCCGTTTGGAATTGACTCTATTACGCGAGGAATACCTGCTTTTGACCTTGATATGAACAGGATTTTTCCAGGGAATTCAGACGGCGACATGAATGAATATATGGCGTCCATGATCGTGAAGGAGCTACAGGGAGCAGATCTTGTAATAGACATTCATGCAAGCAATATTTTCCTAACAGAGATGCCACAGATCAGAATAAATGAGATAAATGCAGAAGAACTTGTACCTATAGCTAAAAAGGCAAATATGGACCTTATATGGGTACATGGGGCAAGCACGGTACTTGAATCCACCCTTGCCTATGCACTCAACAGTGCAGGGACAAATACACTCGTTGTGGAGATGGGAGTGGGAATGCGCATCACCAGAGAATATGGGCAGCAGCTTTCTGACGGCATTTTCTACCTTATGAAGGAGCTTGGCATATGGGATGGAGATGTTCCTCAAATCAGAGATTCTATCGTGGCCTATGATGCAGATGGACAGGATGTTTGTTACCTCAATGCACCGTGTTCCGGGATTTACATGAAGGAAAAGCTTCATGGAAGCATGGTTAAAAAGGATGAGCTTGTCGGGAAGATCATCAATCCTCTGAGCGGAGAAGTTTTAGCAGAAATCAAAGCGCCTGAGGATGGAATGTTATTTACAGTCAGAGAGTATCCGGTGGTGGAGGAGGGCTCTCTTATGGGGAGAATTTTAAGAAAAGAGTTTTGTCGGAGAAGTAGTCATGAAAGAGGTTGAAATCTATTCATTTAAAGGATTATACAGAGATGATTTTCGTGTAAAGGGCTATCAGTTTGGCGAGGGCGAAAAATCTGTCTGTATTTTGGGAAGCCTTAGAGGAAATGAGTATCAGCAGATATATGTCTGCAGCAGAATAATAACGGATTTAAAGAGACTTGAAGCGGAAGGAAAAATAGCTAAAGGGCATTCCATCATGGTCATCCCCTGCGGAAATCCTTACTCCGTAAACATAAAGAAGAGATTCTGGAGCATTGATAATACTGATATAAACAGGATGTTTCCGGGCTATGACAAGGGTGAGACGACTCAGAGAATAGCAGCAGGAATATTTGAGAAAATAAACAGCTACAAATATGGCATACAGTTCGCTTCGTTTTACATGCCGGGATATTTCGTTCCCCAGGTGAGGGTCATGAAAACAGGAAATGAGGAAGTTGAGCTTGCAAAGCAGTTCGGGCTTCCGTTTGTGGTTTTGCATAATCCCAGACCCTTTGATACTGCGACTCTCAACTATAACTGGCAGATATGGGAAACAGATGCTTTTTCCATTTACACCTCCAGCACTGAAAAGATAGATAAAATAAGCGCAAGACAGGGCGTAAATGCAGTTCTTACCTTCATGGAAAAAGAGGGGATAATCGATTATCAGGGATTTTCGGGATATTCTTCAAGAGTGGTTGAAAGCGACAGCTTCGTGACCATAAGAGCAAATGATGCGGGATTTTTGGAATCCCTTGTGAAAGCCGGACAAAATGTAATAAGAGGCCAGGTTCTGGCTTATGTAACAGATCCCTATACTTCAGATATAAGGCAGACAGTGACTGCCACAGAGGATGCTATAGTTGCATTCGAATATGACAGTCCTATTGCCTATAAAAACACTGCTTTGTTTAAACTGATTCCGGGAAGATGGTAATTGAATTTACCATTAGTTCCCGGACTTTGCTACGTCGCAGATAATATCAACGCATTTATCAACGCCAAGTGTTGAGCTCTTTACGCAAAGATCATAGAATTCAGCATTACCGAACTTAGTCTGGGTATAGTGCTTGCAGTACTTTTTTCTCGCCTTATCTACTGAGCGAAGGTGATCAAGGACTTCTCTTTCAGAGTAGCCGGGCATCTTGCCCATCATGCGCTCAAGTCTTGCCTTTTCTGAGGCTGCGATGAAGACGTGAAGTGTCTTATCGAATTCCTTAAGGATGATGTTGGCATTACGGCCAACTATAACGCAGTTGCCTTTCTCGGCAACCTTTCTGATGGCTTCCTTCTGAGCATTGAAAAGTCTCTCATCAAGAGGCTTGTTGTAGAAATCAAAAAGACTCTGTCCAAAGCCAAATTCTCTCGGAACACGCTCGTCGTAGTAACGAACCTCAGAAGGAGAGAGGTTACCACTTTCGATTGCAGCTCGAAGGATCATGTCCTTATCGCAGTAGTAAAAGCCAAGTCTGTCTGCAACAGCCTGTCCGATAGTGCTTCCGCCGGCGCCGAACTGGCGGCTTATTGTGATTATGTTTTTCATAAGTTCCACCCTTATAAGACTTTATTTAAGAAATCTATTGTCCTTTCTTCCTTAGGATTTAAAAGAACTTCCTGAGGAGTTCCCTCCTCGATGATATAACCGCCATCCATGAAAATTACTCTGTCTGCAACTTCTCTTGCAAAGCCCATCTCATGTGTAACGATAACCATAGTCATACCGTCAGCTGCAAGGTCCTTCATTACCTGAAGAACTTCGCCTACCATTTCGGGATCGAGCGCTGATGTGGGCTCGTCAAAAAGCATGATGTCAGGCTCCATGCAAAGTGCTCTTGCAATAGCCACACGCTGCTTCTGACCACCTGAAAGCTGGCTCGGATAGCTTTCTGTTTTATCTTCAAGGCCAACCTTTTTAAGCATGTTCTTTGCTCTTGTGACAGCTTCTGCCTTTGAGCATTTCTTGAGCTGAACAGGAGCAAGTGTAAGGTTGTCCAGTATATTCAGGTTATTAAACAGGTTAAAGTGCTGGAAAACCATACCGATGTTTTCGCGAACATGGTTGATGTTTACCTGCTTGTCTGTGATGTCATTGCCATCGATTATGATGGTTCCTGCTGTAGCTTTTTCAAGCTTATTAAGGCAGCGAAGGAAGGTTGATTTTCCTGAACCGGAAGGTCCGATTACGCATACAACCTCACCCTTTGTGATTTCTGTGGAAATATCCTTAAGCACCTCAAGGGTTCCAAAGCTTTTCTTAAGGTTAGATACCTTTATTTTGATCTCTTTATTATCTTCCAACGCTAAGCCTCCTCTCAACCATCTTTGCACTACGTGAAAGGATAGTGATAACAATCAAATACATAATTCCGACAATAGCCCATGTCTGGAAGGACATGAAGGTGTTTGCCTGGACATTTTTCGCAGTATTAACCAGCTCCGGGAAGCCGATAACTGACAGGATGGATGTATCCTTAAGGGTGATGATGAACTGATTGATGAATGTAGGGATCATCGTCTTTATAGCCTGGGGAAGCACAACCTTTCGCATAGCCATACTGTAAGTAAGACCGAGAGATCTTGCAGCCTCCATCTGACCTATATCAACAGACTGAATACCTGCGCGGACAATCTCTGCCATATAAGCACCACAGTTAAGGGCAAGACAGATAGTACCTGCCTGCAGAGCAGTCAGACTCACGGAAAAACCACCTATTATTGTATTGAAAAAATAGGGTACTCCGAAGTACACAAAGAATGCCAGAACGATCATGGGAACGCCGCGGATAACATCCACAAAGATCTGGGAAATGATATTGCAGGCGCGGTTTTTAAGAACACCCATAATACCAAAGATCATTCCGATTATGCACGCAAAGAAAAGGCCAAGTAGCGCCAGCAGAAGAGTTCTGCCGAGCGCTACCAGTAACATACCACCGTATACTGAAATAATTTTAATCATTCTTACTCTCCGAGATATTTCTTGAGGATTTCGTCGTAAGTGCCATTAGCCTTGATGTTTGCAAGACCCTTGTTGAACATATCAACAAGCTCCTGGTTGTCTGCATTGAAGATTGCAAAGCCGTAAGCTGCGGGCTCATTACCTGTGCCATCAACAAGCTTCATTGAGATGCCTGAATCCTTGATGTTTGCAGCCATGATCGGTGTGTCATCAAATACTGCAGCAACCTGTCCGCCTACAAC